>Ga0209143_1000033_pt1 | contig 67545 bp, 72 predicted proteins | sample FaiFalFF_MnMetaG_3_FD_184739 | JGI IMG/M metagenome (GOLD analysis project Ga0209143, IMG submission 184739) | Freshwater microbial communities from Yellowstone National Park, Wyoming, USA - Fairy Falls B (FF_Mn_B) MetaG (SPAdes) (version 3) | ecosystem: Environmental > Aquatic > Freshwater >...
AAGGTTGTATGGGCTTGTCTTGGAGACCACGACCCGCAGCGGGCGGACGGAGGGCTGGCGGGCTAGGGTGGTGGCCAGGGCACAGGGCCGGTGAGGCGAGCGCTCCCGGCGAAGCTCCACTATGCGGCTGCCAGTTGCCTCTTTTTTCGCCGTGGCGAACCAAGCCTATCCCCCAGCCCCTTTCCAAGGCAAACCCAGCTTCTGGAACTCCCGAGGTTAGGTTTTGCCCAACCCCTACTGGCGCAGCAGGCCCGCACCTGCCAATGCAAACTCTGCTGATGCTATCAAGTCATTAGTCGAATTTCGTAGGAAGTGGATGCTACGGCACGCCAGCATGCTGTCCTTTCTGCACTAAAACCTACAACGCGGCCGCATGTCATCGCCAGATGGTTCTCTCCCACGCTCTCGCCTTGCCAGATAGTCGCATCCGTGACCGCGGGGAGAGGGTTTGCGGGCCAAGTGGAGGGCCACTACGCCGCCTCCCAGCAGGCGCACCTGGACATCCGTCAGGCCTAGGCTCTCCAGAAGGGCGGCCAGCGTCTGGGCGTTGGGGAAGTCCTGCAGGGAGTCGGCGAGGTAATGGTAGGCCGACATATCGCCGCCGACGAGGCCGGCCAGGAGAGGCACCAGCCGCCGTAGGTAGAAGCGATATAGGTGGCCGAACGGGCCTTCCGGCGGGTGCGTCATGTCCAGGCAAGCCAGCCGGCCTCCTGGCCTTAAGACGCGGGCCATCTCTGCCAGCCCGGCCGGCAGGTCCACCAGGTTGCGCAGGACGAAGGCGCTGACCACGCAATCGAACGTGTCGTCGGGGAAGGGAAGGTGTAGAGCATCCCCCAGCGCCCAGGCGATGCCGTCAAGGCCCCTGGCCTCCGCCTTGCGGCGTGCTTCCGCCAGCATTTGGGGGGCGAAGTCCAACCCGATTACCAGCCGGGCCCCCTGGCGTCGCAGGGCCAGGGCCAGGTCGCCGGTGCCCGTACCCACGTCCAGGGTCAGCGCTCCCCGCGGTGCGAGGGCGGCCGCCGTCCAGCGTCGCCAGCGCACGTCCTTCCCCAGGCTCATAAGCCGATTCAACAGGTCATAACGAGGAACAAGCCCATCGAACATGCGGCGTATCTCCGCTGCCCTGTTCACGGACATCTCAGCGATATCTTATATGGCGGGGTCCGGTCACTAAAGTGGTGTAGAGGTTCAGGGCAGGTAGCCAGAGGAGGTGACGGACAGACAAGGGGGAGCAGAGGGAGCAGGCCCGGAAAGAGGTGCGCGCCCGCATAAGGGAGCGGGTTAAGGGGGTCATCCAGCACGTGATAGCGGGCCATCGGGAGCGCCTACCGCTCAGGAAAGCCGCTGCAGGCGGCGCTGCCCTATGGCAGTGGGGACCGGGGTGTGGGGCCTGGAGGACGCCCTCACCTAGCCGCACTTCCAGGCCCTCATCACAGCCGAGTGAGCAAGGGGGCCGGGACCATTGGGGGCCCGTGCACCACTGTCGGGAGGAAAGGCAGCCGGAGACAGGCTTGCCCCTGGGCCCGACCCGCCCGCCGTGCTGCGGGTCCGCCAGCGCGTCCCGGCGCCGGCTCCCAGCTATAATACAGCTCGTGGACAGGAGCCGCGACTGGCTGGACCAGGCCGAGGGTGCCCTGGTGCATGCCCAAAGCGACCTGGAGCGGGGCTTCTACGACTGGGCAGCCTTCTCGGCCCAGCAGGCGGCAGAGAGGGCGGTGAAAGCCGTCTTTCAGCGCCTGGGGGCCGAGGCGTGGGGCCACTCGGTGGCTGACCTGCTGGCGGAGCTAGCCGCCCACCGCCCGGTGCCCCCTGAGCTGCAGGATGCCGCCCTGGAGCTGGACAAGGCTTACATACCCGCGCGCTACCCCAACGCTCATCCATCGGGCTCGCCCCGGCGTCGCTACACCCGGGACGAGGCGGCGAGGCTTGTCCACCACGCGGAGGCCATCTATGAGTTCTGTTCGCATCTTCTTTCCCAAGCTTGACCGTAAGGAGGTGGTGGCCAGGCTGCGAGAGCGGCTACCCTTGCTAGCTCAGCACCTGGACTTGGCCCTTGTGGTCCTCTTCGGCTCCTATGCCCATGGCAACTATACTGTGGCGAGCGATATCGACCTGCTGGTGGTCTACCGTGGCCCCGAGAGGCCCGATGCCTTTGCCCTGGTGAAGCGTCTCCTGGCCCTGCCCCGCTTGGAGCCCCACGTATATAGCGAGGCCGAGTATAGCGCCCTGAAGCCCACCCTCATGGCCATGACGCGGGGCGGCCTGGTGCTGTGGGGTGACCAGGTGTAAGGGAGGCGACGCGCCGAGCAGGACCCAGGGCCGCGGCCAGGGGCAGGCGTGGCGGGTCCACCAGAGCGTAGACGCAACGCTGGGGGCGCGGGCCCAGGCCCTGCCGGAGTTGGTATTGTCCGCCAACCAGGGCACCATGAACAACGTGGCCCTGGGCGGCCGGGACCCCCTGCGGGGGCGTCCCTTCGCCTACTACGGGACGGTGAGCGGGGGGCCGGAGGTGGCCCCCACCGGCCCGGCCTCTCGGCCGTCCACACCCACGAGCCAACATCATGAACACGCCGGTGAAGGCCTTACACATGGCGCAGCCCCTGGCCGCCCTGGAGCGCCCGATAGGGCGTGGCTCTGGCCGTGAGGGGCGCCGCTCGGGTTGGGGTGGCATGGTGCGCCCCTGGGAGTTGGTGGCTCTCGCCGCGGTGACCATCGTGGCCCAGCGGCGGGCTTCGCCTCGTAGAGCCCCTGGGGAGGCGACCCCGAGGACCGCGGCCTGCCACCTGCTGACGCTCGCCTATGGGCAGGTCGTTACCCTGCCCGGCTAATACCGGCTGCCGGCCCAGGCCGGCGAGCGCCCAGCCATCGAGACGCCCGGGGGCGGCGGCTGGGGGAGCCCTAGTCCTGCCTGACAGTGGCGTAGGCGTGGCTGGAGGGCTCCACCCACAGGTCGGGCAGCCAGAAGAGCCACCGCGGCAGCCACCAGTTCCAGCGCCCTAGCAGCGCCATGCTGGAGGGCAACAGCGCTGAGCGCACCAGGGTGGCATCCAGCACACCGTCACCGCCGCCGAGAAGCCCATCTGCTGGAACATCGCCAGCTCGCCCGAGGCGAAGCCAGCAAACATTACCGCCATGATGAGGGAGGCGTCGGTGATGAGCTTGCCGGTGGTGCACAGGCCGACGGAGACGGCCACGGCGGTGTCGCCAGTCTCATAGTAGCGCTCGCAGATGCGGCTCAGCAAGAAGACCAGGTAGTCCATGGACAGCCCGAAGAGTAGCGCGAACAGGAAGATGGGGATCCAGGCCTCCATGACCTCCACCTGCTGGAAGCCCGGCAGGTCGGCGCCCACCCCCTTCTGGAACACCAACACCGTCAGCCCATAGGCTGCTCCCACCGACACCAGGTTCATCAACACGGCCTTGGCCGGCACCACTACTGAGCGGAAAACCACCATCAGCAACAGGAAGCTCAGCCCCAACACGAAGGCGAAGACGATGGGCGCGTATCTGTCCACCAGGGCGAGGAAGTCGCGCCTGTAGGCCGGCCTCCACCCACCAGGACGCGGGCGTCCACCCCAGCGAAGGCCTGGGGCACGTAGCGCTGGCGCAGGGCGTCCACCGCCCGCACTGCCTGGGGGCTGCCCGCATCGGCGGCGATGGGCACGGATAGAAGGCCAAGGTCGTCTACCTGGTTGGCTGTGAAGGTGGGCGGCCCGTAGGTCGGGTCAGCCACTAGCAAGGCCTAGAGGCTCTGCATTGCTACCTGGGCCTGGGGGGAAGACAAATTACCGTCGATGACCACCTGGGCCGGCTGCACCAGGCCGGAGGGGAAGTAGCGGGCCAGGGCGAGAAGGCCTGCTTGGAGGGCAGGGTGCTGGCGCCGTTGAAGCCCGTCTCGAGCTGGCGGTATGGGGCGGCGCATCACGACGCGGGCCACCCAGTCCCAAAAGCCGCGGCGAAAGTCGGCGCCGGCGAAGCGGGCCAGGAGGGGCATCCGCAGGGCGTTGACCCGGTCCCCTAGCAGCCCCAGCAGGGCCGGCACAAGGGTCAGGGACGCCAGGACGGCCATGGCCACCACCAAGACGGCGCCCAACGCCAGGCTGCGGAACACGGGCATGGACACTGTCAGCAAGGCCGACATGGCGGTGATGACGGTAAGGCCGCTAAAGAGACGGCACGTCTGGCGGTGTCGCCCGTGGCGGCGATGGCCTCCACCTGGTTTAGCACCTGCGCCCGCTCCTCGCGATAGCGATAGATGATGAAGGGGCAGTAGTCTATGCCCACCCCGAGGCCCATGACGCTATTACGTTGGTGGCGAAGAGCGCTGGCCTGCCCGGTATGTAAGACCCGGAAGCCCTGCTGGCCATCCAACCCACGGACGACGGCACGGATGTGCTCCGCCCGCTCCCCGGCGCCGTCCATGTCCCCGGCCAGTGTAAGGACCGGAAGGGCGGCGTGGCCATCGGCCGACACCAGGTTCTCGCCCCCACGCTGGTAATAAGCCAGGGCGTTGGAGACCACCTCCGGCCCCAGGGCGAGGAGACGCTCGTAGAGGGCCTCCACGAAGGCCCCGAAGGTGGGGTCGGCGGCGGTCTGGGGCTGTCTGAGCGGACGATGACTATCACCCGCAGGGGTCAGGCCCCCGCAGCCGTTGCTCCAGCAGCTCCTCGACCTCCTTGGACTCGTTGCGGCTGTAGACCTCCTACTCGGAAGTGAGGCCACTCCCCGGGAGGGTAAACGCGATAGCTGCAGCTGCCAGCAGGGCCACGACCTAGGCATCCACCACCATCCAGGGATGGCTGGCGCACCAACGGGCAAGCCGTCCAGGCGAGAGCGATCCCGTCACTGTCTGACCCCCAATCTGATTCGCCTTACCAGGACATGCCGTGACAGCGGCGCCGACCTGGCCCCGCTGGCGGCCAGCTACAGGGCCAGCAGGTGTCATAAGGGGGGATCAAGGTGTGTACCTATGCCTGGCAAGAGGCAGGCGATGCGTCCAGCGACCACGTCGGGCCGACGTCCCTTTCTACCAGGGCAGTCATCCTCCTGCCCGATGACCATCATGGCACACCTCGGCTCTGCCCACACCGCTCCCTTTATCACCGTTATCATCCCTTCATCCGCTCTTCACCGCTAATCCTAATTAGCCTACGGGCGTTATCATCGCTTCCCAGCCGGTCGCTCGATAGGGACAATAGTGGTCCGGAGGGCCCCGAAGGGGGCCTCTAGAAGAGCCGCCAAGCAACGCAGCGTTGCCATGTGCCCCTTCGTTCGCATCGTCTGCATCCTGGCTATTTTTTGCATCTCAAAAAGTGTAAACGCCTACGAGCGAATGACTTAACCCCAGATGGGCCCTGTCCCCGCCACATGAGCAGGCCAACGGGTGTCGGGAGAGGCGTCAGGATGGTGCCCTGGCAGCTTCTCAGCGCTGTTCTTGCCCCCCGACCCACACCAGGTGCGATTTGGCAGCGCCCATCCCCCGTCTCCCGAAATCACAAACCGTACATATCACACTCTCCCCGAACCGGTTCGCCACCAGCCCTGCCCCGTGTTATCATGGTGGGCTGCGATGGCCCTGCGGCTGGGCAGCCTAGCCTTTCTCCGCACCCTCGCCCGCCTCCTCCTGACTGCTGCCCGGGGATACTCCCAACATGGCTGCTCGCTTCTGGCCGCCGCCATCTCCTACTACGTCATGTTTTCCCTCTTCCCCCTCCTCATCTTCGCCGCCGGGGTGGCCGCCCTCATCTTACGCGACCCCGATCTCCAGCGGCGAGCCATCGACGCCATCCTGGACGCGCTGCCCTTGAACCCCATCAAGGGGAGGCAGGACCTAGAGGACCTATTCCGGACCATCAGCGGCCCCACAAGCGGGGGCATCGGCCTGCTGGGGTTGGTGGGGTCGGCCTGGAGCGCCAGCAACATGCTGGCGGCAGTGCGCCGCAGCCTGGACGTGGTCTTCGAGACGCCGTCCCGGCCCCTGGTGAGGGGCAAGCTGGCCGACTTCACAGCCATGGCTGCTTTGAGCCTGCTCCTTTTGGCGTCCGTGGGCCTCAGTCTGCTGGTGGCCTTGGCCCAGCGACGCTTGGTGGGGGAGGGGGCGGCAGGCGCAGCCTTAGATGCCCTGCTGCTGGCCCTCTCTTACTTCCTGCCCTTGCCGGTGTCGCTGGCGGCCTTCCTGTTCCTCTTCGTGTGGATGCCGGCCACCCGGCCCTCTTGGCGCCACGCGCTGGCCGGGGCGACGGTGGCAGCGTTGCTGTTCGAGGTGGCCAAGAACCTGTTCGGCCTCTACGTGCGTAACTTCGCCAACTTCGACTTGGTATTCGGCTCCCTGGGGGCGGTCGCGGCTTTCCTGTTCTGGGTCTACTTGAGCGCGGCCATCATGCTCTACGGCGCCGAAGTGATAGCTGCTTCCCTGGGACGTGGGGAGGCCTAACGCGCCTCCCAGAGCGCCAGGCGCAACCGCTGGCCGTCCAACATCTCCCCCAGTATGCGGGCGCCCTCGGGGGCGGCCCTCTACCAGCTCCAGCTAGAGGGTGTCCTGCTGCATCTAGTCGCCGCTGCGGGCCAGGAGCTGCCGCAGCTCGTGGGTGATGGTGGTATCCAGGCGCAAGGCGTAGTCGCGTCGGTGGGCCACCTTCAGCGCCTCCAGCGCGTTCTCCATCACGTCCAAGCAAGGCCCTACCCATCTCGAAGGGCGGGGGCGGCGTCGAGGCGTTCTCCTTTTTAAAGGGTGATATGTCCCGTTGGGAAGCCAGGATGAAGGGGCACACACAGCCTGGGGCGGATTATGCGAATTCGACCCAGGCGGAGGGCCACGAAGATGTGGGCAACGATGGTAGCGGTGATGCGGGCTAGGAGCCCCAGGGGATCCTGGCCTTCTACGCACCCGGCCGCCCTTCTGGCTATGGCAGGGGAGCCTGGGGAGGAGTGACGCCACTCCGGCTGCACCTCTTCGCTGGTGCCTTCTCGTGGGGTGGCCCAGGGGGTGGCGCACCATGGCATTGGTAAGTACTTTGGCGTCGCCGCAAACGGCTTGGGGCCAGGACGCCTGGGGATGCTGACCTCCCCCCTGCTTGATGGCCTCGCCCACCACACGTCAGAGGGTGATGACCAGGTCGGCAAGTGGCGTCATCGCTAGAGGCCTCCGTAGCTTGGCTTTTGTGTAGCCCATTTGATTCTGCGGCAGTGCCCGTCCATCCACATAACGCCCCTCAGGGGACTGTTGGAGGATTAAAATGGGGAGAGCGGGAGGTGACGAGATGGCCCAGGAGCAAGAGGTGGGCAGAGTGACGGATTATTTCGCCCGCGTGGGCGTGGCAGGGGTGGAGCTGACCGGCCAACTGCGGGTGGGCGACCGCATCCGCATCCGTGGTCACACTACTGACTTGGAGCAGGTGGTGGAGAGCATGCAGATCGAGCACCAGCCGGTGCGGGAGGCGGGCCCGGGCGATAGAGTGGGCATCAAGGTGGTGGACAGGTGTCGCCGCGGCGACCGCGTCTACAAACTGATAGGTGGCTGAGACGGCCTCTGCACCTGCTCCCGTAGGTCCCGAAACCGGTACTCCTGCAGGCGGATGAGCTGGTGGTAGGAGCCGAAACGCGCGTCGTCCTCCACTAGATCTAGGGGGTCGTAGTGGTCATCCTCGTGGGGCGGGAAGATGCGCCGGATCTCATAAGTGGTGGTGCGCTCGGCCGGGATGCGGCCTATGTCTCTAATCAGGCGGCGCATCTCCCGTGGCCGCAGGCGCTGGCCGTGGGGGGCGCCGGCGGCGGTGGAGATGGACTCGTTGATGAGGGTGCCCATGAAATCGTTGCCGCCGGCATTGAGGCAGTATTGGGCGAAGCGGGGCCCCTCCTTCACCCATGACACCTGGAGGTTGGGGATCCAGTTGTTGAGCATGATGCGAGAGACGGCGTACATCTTTATCACGTCTGCTCCTGTGGGGCCTGGCCGCACCCCTGGAACCAGCCGCTTACGCCACATGGGCGCCTCCTCGTGGACGAAGGAGAGGGGAACGAACTCGGTGAACCCCCCGGTTTGGCGCTGGATGTCGCGGATGAGGGCGAGATGAGCGGCGCGATGCCGTTCATTTTCCACATGTCCGTACATGATGGTGGCAGTGGTGGGGATGCCTAGGCGATGGGCGGTGGTAACGACCTCCACCCATTGGGCCACGCTTATCCGCCCAGGGGAAATGAGGTGCCGCACCTCGTCATCCAGGATCTCGGCCGAGGTGCCGGGCAAGGATCCCACCCCTGCCTCCTTCAGGGCCTTTAGGTAGTCCTCGATGGAACAGCCAGCCCGCACCGCCCCGTACACCACCTCCTCAGGCGAGAAGCCGTGGATATGGATTTCCGGGACTTCTTTCTTGATGGCCTTGGTCAGCTCTACATAGTAATAGCCGTCCATCTTTGGGGGGAGGCCAGCCTGTATGCACACCTCCGTGGCCCCCAGCTCCCAAGCCTCCCGGGCCCGCCTCACCACCTCGTCCATGGGCAAGAAATAGCCCTCCTCCTCGCGATGGTCGCGAGAGAAGGCGCAGAAGCCACAGTGTTTGATGCACACGTTGGTGAAGTTGATGTTGCGGTTGATGACATAAGTGACCACATCCCCTACGCGGCGGCGCCGCAGCTCGTCGGCCACCATCACCAGGGCGTGCAGCTCCAGGCCCTGGGCCCTAAAGAGCCTTTCCCCCTCATCGACACTGATGTCCTCGCCTGCTAGGGCCTTTTCCAATATGCGGGCTACCTGGCCGTCCAACGCTGCCAGAAACCGGTCCCATAGGCCCCGTAGCTCCTGGAGCTTGGCCCAGCTACCCTGGGTCTCCACCGTCATGGCCTCACCCTCCTTGCCTCAGTAAGGGCCCTCAGCGTCCCGACGCACCAGGCCTGTCTCGTCCACCAACGACTGCACCCGCCCCCACAGGCCCTCAGGCACGAACTCCCGCCGGTGAACATATTCGGGGTAGATGGGCAGCCGCTCCCTCAGTTCGAACCCCTCTTGGCGGCACACCTCCCGCACCTCCTGTAGCTTGGGCCAAGGGGCCTCGGGGTTGATGAAGTCCTGCGTCAGAGGGGAGATGCCGCCCCAATCGTTGATGCCGGCGTGGAGGTACAGACGGTACTGCCGTGGCGCCAGGTTGGGAGGCGCCTGGATGTTCATGTCTTGCAGGAGGAGCCGGGCCACGGCCAGGGTGCGCAACATGTCCTCTAGAGAGGGCTCGGGATGGTCCCACATGGGGATGTCAGGCTTGGCGCGGAAGTTCTGGACGATGACCTCCTGCACGTGGCCGTACCGCTCATGCAACTGGCGGATGGCCAGCAACGAGTCCACCCGCTCCTGGGGCGTCTCGCCGATGCCCACCAGGATACCCGTGGTGAAGGCCACCTTCTGCCGGCCAGCGGCCTCGATGGTGGCCAGGCGCAGGCGGGGCACCTTGTCAGGGCAACGGTGGTGGGGCATGCCCGGGCGCAGGAGACGCAAGGACACGCTCTCCAACATGAGCCCCATGGAGACGTTATAGGGCCGTAAGAGGCGTACGTCCTCCTCCGTCATGGCGCCGGGGTTAGCATGGGGCAGCAGGCCAGTGCGCTGCACCACCATAGCGCACATGTCCCGAACGTACTCCAGGGTGGTGCGGTAGCCTTTTTCGGCCAGCCACCGCCTGTAGGATGGGTAGCGTAGCTCGGGCTTGTCTCCTAAGGAGAAAAGGGCCTCCTTGCAGCCCAGGAGGGCTCCTGCCCGGGCCACGGCCAGCACCTCTTCCTCCGACATGGTGTGGGCGCCCGCCTGCCCTGGCCGCCGGACGAAGGTACAGTAGGCGCAGCTGTCTCGGCAGAGGTTGGTGAGGGGTATGAACACCTTGCGGGAGTATGTGATGACCCTACCCTTATAGCGATCGCGCAGGGCCGAGGCAGCCTTCAGCAGGGCTTGCAGGTCGGGCCCTTGGGCCCACATCAACTCGTAGGCCTCTTCCCTCTCCGGGGGGTGCCCCTCCAGGGCCTTGCCCAGGATGGAGAGGATGCGTCTTGTGGGGGCCAGGCGAAGGGTGGCCATGCTGCCCGTGCCGGACTTCCCCAGCTTACGATGGATTACTAAGGCCTGTCAACACCCTAGGGAGGTCGGAAAACGACACGTGGCGGAAGGCTAAAGGGAGTTGACACCCTATGGCGAGGGCAGTATATATGGGGTATCCAAGTCGGGGAGCCCGAAAGGAGGGGGTGGAGCATGACGACGGTAAGGCAGGAGCAGGAGCTTCTGAAGAAGGCCTTTGAGGGTACGGACCCCATCTTCCGCCTCCTAGCCACCGTGCGCAGCCGTCGGGTGGGCCTGGGTTACCGCATTGAGCCTGGGGAGGAGGAGACCCACCCGGTGACGGGGCGTCGGATGCTCCAGGAGCGGGGGCCTCTGGCCTTCAAATCGGAGAAGGAGCCCGTGCCCCTGACGGAGGTGGAGGAGGCACTTCTATGTTGGGCTGCCTGCGGGCCCAACGGGGTGGTGGCCTGGGACATCGCCGTTCATGGCGGCTTCCACGAGCTCACCTGGCTCGCTGGGCGCACCGTCCCATCGCCGGGCAACTCCATGGCCACCGACCTATTGGTCATCAACGACCGAGGGGCCTTCATCTATAAGCCCGGTCTGGAGCGCAGCAAGCCGGTGGAGATCGAAGGAGAGGAAGACTATGGCAAGGTGCTGCGGTGGTACCGGGAGGGCATGATCCAGATCCTCGACCAGAGGCCGGACATCGATTGGGCCATGCGGATGCCTGGGGCGCCCAACGCCACCCTTATGGGCCCTTATCAGTACAACATCAACCGTCCCGGGTCCACCTGGATCATCCCCATAAGCGACGTGGGTTGGCTCAACTCCGCCCTCATCAACCTCTTCGATTGGTGGCACTACTACCCTATCGATGAGTGGAAGGGAGGCCGGCCGGCGGGGGTGGACAAGTGGATCGGGGAGGGGATGCTGGAGCTCCCCATGCCCATCTCGGCCTCGGAGCAGCTTATCTTCCAGGTGGAGATGTACCCCGTGGGGTGCATGGTGCAGAACATCCGCCTGGCGGCCGAGGCCATGGGGCTGGGCACCTGGGTCTTCTGCGGCTTCAACCCGGATGTGCTTATGGGGGCCTTCCCGGAGGTGGCCAGGGGCCTGGGCTTCCAGGTGGAGGCGCCCAACCCTAAGGCCCCCTTGGCCACGGGCCAGCTGAAGATCTTTGGCATCGAAGGGGTCAAGGAGGCCACCTATGTCCCCTCGCCCCGCTTCCCCACCGCTGAGAAGTTGGTGGACCACTGGTTCCAGGAGAAGTACGGCAAGGGAGGCGTCTTTAGCGAAGGGGATGACAACTACATCCGGCGCGTGCGGGCCCCATGGAAGGAAGGGACGGCGGAGGAGATCATACGTCACCCGCGGAACCGCCCAGCCGAGTGGGTGCGAGACGCCCTCATCGCTTACATCAACTACTGCGTGGAGAACTATGGCCAGTGGCCGGTTACCTACAACCCTATGCAGGCCCACTTCGGGGCTACCGTCCACCACGTGGATGTGGACTTTTACGAGCGGTACTATGTGCCCGGGTATATCACCGAGGCCATCCGCCGACACTTCCAGGAATGGCACTAGGAGGTGTAGGGTATCGATTCCATCCTTGGGGTAGGTGGTCATAGAGGCGCTTAAGGTCCTACGGGCACTCCATATCTTAGGGGCCGTTCTGGTGGCCGGGGCGGTCATGTTCAACACCCTGGTCGTCATCCCGGCCCTGCGGCGAGTGCCTCCTGCACAGGCGGCGGTAGTGGCCCAAAGGGTGGGCAATGGCCTCATTATAGTGGGCTGGACGGGCCTATTGGTGCAGGGGGTTACAGGTTTCCTACGTCTGGCTCGTCTGCGTCTGCTGGACGACTTTGTGACGCTGTCCCTATTGCACACGGCCTATGGGCGCTGGTTGGGGTTGATGGTTCTCTCCTGGCTGTTGTGGATAGTAGCGGCGGCAGCGCAGACCTTTTGGTTCCGGCCTATGCTGCTGCGTAAGTTGCCATATGGCGCTGGGCTGCGGGAGCTGGAGCGACGGCGTGCCCTCCTGGCGCGTATCTCCTCCTGGCAGGAGCGGCTCTCCTACTTCACGCTGGCCCTAGCCATAGCTGCCCTCGTGGCTGGAGGCTTCATCAGGCTGTAGCCTTTGACCATGTCCCTGGAGCGGGTCCCCTTCTATCGGCAAAGGTTAGCGGGCGGACGGCCCCGCCCTTGGGACCTGGAGGATGTGGTGGAGTTCGCTCGTCACTGGGGCGACCCTGCAGGCGGGCGCCTAATGGAGGGGGAGAGGCCCCTTCTATGGCTACAGCTCGAGGTGCCAGATGAGCCTTCTCTCTATCTTCCCTTGGCACGTGAGGAGCTCCGAGGGTGGGCGCGGGCCCTTACATACGCCTGGCGCCTCTGGGGGGTAGAGCGGGGGCAATTGATAGCATTGTACGACTACGGTTCCAGCCCCATGGTTTTCCTGGCCTCTGGTGCTTACACGCCCCACCTCAGCGTCGGGGCTGCTGATGTCCTGGGGGTGGTGCCCGTCTGCAACGATGGCCTGGCGTCCATGGCCTCACGTATGGTGGAGGTGCTGCGGTACGCCCATCCCCAGGCCCTGGTGGCCAGGGCCGATGTCCTGGTCCCCTTGGCGCAGGCGGCAGCGCAAGCGGGGCTGGAGGTGTCCCGGCACTTGGCCTGGGTGGCGGTGACTGAGGCCGAGGGAGTACCCCAGGCATCCCCACCCTGGGCCGTGCCCACCTGGCGCACATGGCGGGCCGATGCTGCCCTTTTCCTGGCTGCTGAGTGCCCCGAGTGCCGCCTGTTCCACGTCCCTCCTCGTCTTTACAGGTTGGATAGGGGGCCCCAGGGGACGGTGGTGGTGGATGCCCTCTTCCCTCGCATCTGCCCGGTGGTGGGATACAGGCTGGGCCCGGCCACGCTGGTGGGCCCCGGCTGCCAACGTGAACCCATGGCTTGGAGGTTGGCCCCTTGTTAGCACCCGACGGTCTCTGGGATGAGATGGACCGCTGGCCTCGGGAGCGCCTGGAGCGCTACTGGGTGCGGCGGGTACGGCGGGTGCTGGAGGTGGCCTCCCGCGAGCTCCCCTTCTACAGGAAGCGGTTCCAGGAGGCGGGCTTCCGGCCGGAGGGGTTCCGTAGCCTGGCCGACTTGGCGCGGGTGCCGGTGTTCGGGCGCCGTCACCTCCTGGCTGCCCTACGGGAGGGGGGATACTACCGTATCGGCCTGGAGCGGGGGCAGGAGGGGGCCGTCGTCGCCCTCAGCTCAGGCACCGAGGGCGACGTCCTATTCCTCACCTATCCCCGCCGGTGGCGGGAGATGGAGCGGCGGGCCACTGTCCGTGCCCACCGGTGGGGAGGGCTACGGCCGAATACGCCAGTCCTCATATCCGCCCCCGCTTGGCACATCTACGCCCTGAGCCAAACGCTTCTGGCGAACGCCCTGGGGTTGCAGGTGGTCATCATATGGGGCACATATGCGCCGCCCTTCGCCAGACAGGTCCTCCAGGCCATGAAAAACTTCCGGCCTCGTTTCCTGAGTATGTTCCTCCCCATGGCCTTCTCCCTGGTGGAGGAGGCGCGAGCGCAGGGCCTTTCGCCCAAGGAGGTATTCAAGGATGTGGGCTCCCTGATGGTGGTGGGGGCGCCCATTACCCCTGGCATGCGCCGCCACTTGCAAGAGCTCACGGGTGTGGAGAGGGTGGTGGAGGCCGCCGGCTCCAGCGAGGGCCTGCTGGCGGTGGAGTGCGAGGTGAGCATCGGCCTACATGTGGTGCCTGAGAAGTCGGTGGTGGAGGTATTGGACCCCATTACCTACGAACCTTTGCCTCCTGGGAGACGGGGGGCGGTAGTCATCACCAACACGTGGCCTTGGGGACCCTTGTATATCCGGTACGATACAGGGGATATGGGCGTCGTATACCCAGGCTCCTGCCCCTGCGGGCGACCATCCCCGCGCATCAAGGTCATGGGGCGGCGGGCCCACCTGTTCCGCCTGGGGGATCGGGAGCTTCTGCCCTACGATGTTCAGGAGGCCATAGAGGAGGAGGTGCCAGAGCTGACGGGGGTGACCTTCGCCATACTGGGCCAGGGCCTTAGGGAGGGGCGTCTCCACATCCTGCTACGGGGAGACGGCATCGACCGGAGGAGCACGTCCCACCTCCTCAGCCAACGGTTGGCCGAGAGGATGGGTGTCCCTGTGGTGGTGGAGTGGGCCCCCAGCCTCCCCCTGCGCTGGAAGGGGGTGCCGCCCATCCTCGAGGAGGGGCACTGGCAGGGGAGCTGAGATGTCCAAGCTGTCCCTAGGCATGCTCTCCGCCTTCTGGCCCGAAGGGGTGTTCCGGTATGCCGGCGTCCCCCTGCATACGGTGGTGGAGGCCTGTGTGCGGCGCCCTGCCTCATCGTGGCGCTCAGCCGTAGCCCTGGTGGGCCCCCATGGCGCCTCCCTGACGTACCAGGAGTTGCTCAGGGAGGTGGAGCGGGCGGCGGCCGCCCTGCGGGTCTACCTAGCGCCTGGCCAGCGAGTGGCCATCGCCCTATCTTCGGCGGTGGAGGAGGTGGTCTGGCTCTTGGCCGCCACCGAGGCGGGGGCCATCGTCTGCCTCGGGGGGACGGGGGCGGAGGTGGTCATCTCGCCACAGCCGCTGCCAGGGAAGACGACCCTTTCCCCGTCTGCTCTCCTTTCTAAGGTTGAGGAGCAAGCGCCAGCGGCCCGCCCGGACCTGCGCTCGCCTCGCCTGGTGCTGCCTTCAGTCCATGGCGAGGCCTTATATAGCCACCGCAACCTGGTGGCCGCCGCCCTATCATGGGCCGCCTTCTTCGAGCTAGCCGACGATGTAAAGGTGGCCTTGGCGGTCCCCCCTAGCGACTGGCTGAGCGTCACGGCCTTACTAGCCATCCTCACGAAGGGTGGGACGGCCTACTTAGCCTGGGGCCCTTCCACTGAGGCGGCGGATGTAGACTACCTGGTGGCCCCCTGGTGGGCTCTTGAGGAGGGCCGGGCCGACATTTGGCGGGGCCATGTGCGAGTAGGGGTGTTGGCCGGCATCGAGGGGTGGTTCTCACCCTGGAGGCGCCGGCGTCTCTCCTCTACGCTGCGGGCCCCTCTCCTCACCGTCCTGGGGCGCAACGACCTGGGGCCCGTGCTGGCCTCTCATCCTGAGTGGTTCCTTTGGGAAGCAGTAGGCATCCATATAAGCAACGTGGACACCCGGCCGCTGGACCCTGCCGATGGCCGCCCTCTTCCCCTGGGCTGGGACGTGATCGAGGTAGCGGAGATGGGCGTCAAGTCCCCCATGGTGCCCGAAGGGGCGGAGACGGTGCAGGAGGGATGGGCCCGCACCCGTCTTATGGCAGCCATCGACCCCTCGGGCCTCTTCTTCCTTCGCGGACGCCTATGAGCGTCTCCCAAGCCATCGTTTGGACGATGGGTCCCCTTATGCGGAGGGAGCACAGCCCCCATACACAAGCCCTCCTCACATCACCCATCTAATCCCATAGCTTCCGGGGTTGACATAGCCCCATCTCCGTAGTATTTTCATGACAGACCGTTTCCTAAAGGAAACGATGGGCACGGTAAGGGAGCGAAAGAGGGAGGAGGTGGTGGCCACCTCCCTGCAGCTGTTGGCGCGGCGTCTGCGGCAGGCGCGTCAGGAGGCGGGGATCTCCCTCCGGGAGCTAGCGAAGCGGGCGGGGGTGGCAGCCAGCACCATTCAGAAGATAGAGCGGGGGAGGCTGGTGCCCAGCGTGGCCGTCACGGTGCGGCTGGCGGAGGCCCTCGGCCGCCGCCCTAGCTATTTCATCGATGGCCACATGGCGGACGATGTAGAAGTTCGTCTGGTGCCCAAAGGCCAGGGGCGGGTGGTGGCCAGCCCTGGCAGCCCCATTTTCTTCGAGCGGATAGCCGAGCCCCTCGCCGAGCCCCAGATGGAGGCCTTCCGGGTGGTGGTGCAACCCGGGGGGCACAGTGGCGCCGAGACGGCCATTGCCTATCACGGGGAGGAGGTGGTGGTCTGCCTGAGAGGACGGCTGTTGTTCGAGGTGGCGGGCCAGAGCTACCTCTTGGGCCCGGGCGATACCCTGCACTTCAAGGGGCACCTGCCCCATACATGGCGCAATCCGGGGCCCGAGGAGGCGGAGATGCTCATGGTCTGCGCTTTCCTCTCTGCAGGGAGGTGAGAGATGGACGGCCCTTATGCTCTCGGCGGGAAGAACATCGATAAGGAAGAAAAGACGTAGGAGGCAAGGGAGAGATGGTGGACTTCGGCATGTTGCACCTTTTCGAGCATCCATCTGGCAGAACTGAGAAGCAGGTGCTGGAGGAGCAATTGGACATCATGGTGCAGGCCGAGGACTATGGCTTTCACTCGGTGTGGCCGGCCGAGCACCACTTCAGCGAGTATGGCTATTGTGCCTCCCCAGCGGTCCATCTCGCTTATGTGGCTGCCCGCACTAAGCGGCTACGACTAGGGACAGGGGTGGTGGTGCTACCTCTTAACCACCCCATCCGGGTGGCCGAGGATTACGCCACCCTGGACCTCATCTCCGGCGGTCGGGTGGAGCTGGGGCTGGGCCGGGGTTACCAGCCTCATGAGTTCAAAGGCTACGGGGTGGACCAGACCAAGAGCCGCCAGATCTTCCACGAGGGAGTGGAGGTGCTGATGCGCGCCTGGACGCAGGAGCGCTTCAGCTACCACGGTCAGTTTTATCAAATGGAGGACCTGGAGGTGCGTCCCAAGCCCTTGCAGAAGCCCCACCCCCCCATTTGGATGGCCGCCCTCTCTGACGATTCCTTCGCCCTCTGTGGTAAGTATGGTTTCAATCTGTTGACGGCCTTCGCCTTTGGGGCAGACGTGACCCGTATCCACAACAACATCGAGAGGTGGCGGCAAGCCTTGCAGGACGGAGGGCGCGACCCGTCCCAGTACCGCATCGGCTGTCTGGCCATGACCTACGTGGCGGAGACCACTCAGCAGGCCCTGGAGGACTTCGCCGAGCCCGTCCTGTGGTACTATCATACCTTCGCCAAGTATGTGGCCCCACCTCCTGGCCATCCGCCCATCCCGACCTATGAGCTCTACACCCTCACACGGGACTTCGTCAGCTCCGTGACGTGGGAGGACCTGGTGCGCCGAGGGGCGGTGGTGGTGGGCAGCCCAGACCAGGTGGTGGACCGCATCGGCCAGATTGTGGAGGCCACGGGCATCTCCCTCTATCTGGCCTGGATCCGCATCGGCGGTCTAGATCACAAGAAGGTGCTACGGAGCATGGAGCTTATGGCCTCGCGAGTGATGCCCCAGCTGAAGGCTTTGGGGGCGGCAGCAGGCTAGGGCCTAGTAGGGGGTGGGGCTGCAGCCCCACCCCCCCTTTAAGACGGAACTTCGCAGACTGGAGGGGGCGATGAGGGCGGCTGTTCTCTACGAGGCGGGCAGGCCTCTACAAATAGAGGAGGTGGAGCTGGCGGGGCCCGGCCCCCACGAGGTGTTGGTCCGCATTGTGGCCTCCGGCGTCTGCCATTCCGATCTGCACGTGGTGGAGGGCGTGCTGCCGCATCCCATGCCTGTGGTGTTGGGGCATGAGGCAGCGGGCATCGTGGAGGAGGTGGGATTGGGGGTGACATCCCTACGCCCCGGCGACCATGTGGTCATGTCGGTGGTGCCCGTATGCGGTCGGTGCCGCTTCTGCCTAAGGGGGCGCACCAACCTGTGCACAGGCATCCGCACTGCCCCGGGGGTGATGGCCGATGGCACCCGGCGGCTGCGGCGTGGAGATGTGGAGATCAACCATTTCAGCCTCATATCCTCCTTCGCTGAGTACGTGGTGGCGCACGAAGGGGCCGCTATCAAGGTTCGGGAGGACGCCCCCTTGGAAAAGGTGTGCCTTGTAGGCTGCGGCGTGCTGACAGGAGTGGGAGCAGCCCTCAACCGGGCGCGGGTGGAGCCTGGAAGCTCCTGCGTGGTGGTGGGGTGCGGTGGGGTGGGCCTGAGCGTCATCCAGGGCTGCGTGTTGGCCGGGGCCACCACCATCGTGGCAATAGACATCGTGGCGTCCAAGCTGGAGGCTGCGCGCCGCTTGGGTGCCACCCATACTGTGGACGCCTCGCGGGAGGACGCCGTGGCTATTGTCCGTGAGGTTACCCAGGGAGGGGCCGACTACGCCTTTGAGGTGGTGGGAAAGCAGGAGTCGGCTGAGCTGGCCCTCTCCTGCCTAGCACGGGGAGGCACACTAGTGCTGGTGGGAGTAGGGCCCAGGGAGGCCCGCCTCTCCATCCCCATCACCCTCACTGTCCTTAACGAGCGGGCAGTGTTGGGGTGCGACTACGGCTCTGCGAGGCAATGGCGGGACATACCTCTACTGGTGGACCTTTACATGGCCGGCCGTCTACGCCTGGACGAGCTGGTGAGTGGCGTCTATGCCCTGGACGATGTCAACCAGGCCCTGGACGACTTAAAGACCGGGAAGGCCATCCGGCCTGTGCTGGTTCCCTGAGGACCCCTGGCGTGGGGGCGCCTGGACGTGTAACATCTCCCTATGGGGGCCACCGTAGCTCAGTGGCAGAGCAGCGGTTTCGTAAACCGCGGGCCGTGGGTTCGAATCCCACCGGTGGCTCCAGTGAGCCCGCCGGAAGCCCAGGAGGCGAAGATGGGTGCTAGGAGCAGTACTCAGGAGCTGGAGCATGCGCAGGCGGTGCAGGATATCGCCCGCCTCCGCTTCCCCTTCCCTACTTCTGGCCGTCCCTACCTCAAGACCTACACCAACCACCCCCAGCGTACCATGGGCGTCCGCACCCCTAGAGGTACGGTGGTATACCCCGACATTGTGGTGGTGCGCCACCCCGAGAACGAGACGGTCATGCTAGGGGAGGTGGAGACGGCCGATACCGTCAACGAGGACGAGGCCCACGAGTGGAAGTTGTTCGCGGAGTTAGCCCCTCTCTACCTCTACGTGCCTGTGGGATACGCTGACGAGGCCCGTAGGCTGTGTAAGAAGCTAAAGATACCCATCGTGGGATTGCGCAGCTGGCGCTACCTCCAGGGCCAGCAACGGCTGGAGATAAACGATGTCTTCACCCAGTGGACTGGCCTGGAGGACTTGGCCCCCGAGCCCATCAAGGGGTTCCTCAAGCGGTACCTGGAGTTCCGCGAGCGGAAGATGGCCCGCTAAGAGAGGCCCAGGGCGGCCAAAACCTCTTCCCGGTGCTGAGGATATCTCTCGGCAAAGCCCCACAGGAGGCCGAAGCAGCCAGCCAACATCATGTCTCCGTGGGGGACGGCGAAGTAGGGCCCAAGCCTGCTCCCCCGTAGCTTGCCCCGCTGGGGCCCCGTCACCGCCAGGAAAGGCCTTCGCCCCCCGGAGCGGTCGGCATAGAAGACGCCATGGCCGTGGGTGGCGAACACCTCCTCATGGGTCAGAGTGCCGTGCACCAGCCTCTGCGCCAGTTCTTCGATCTGTTGGCCGGAAAGGAGGCCAGTGTGGTGTTCGAAGAGGGAATAGATATAGGTGCCCCGCAGATGGAAGGCCAAGGCGTGCATGTTGCCCAGGTTGATGATGAGCTGCTCCCCATGGCTAGCCACCTGAGGGTCCTGAAGAGCGCCCAAGGCGGCGGCGGGCCCCGTGTCCAGAAAGACGGTGGGCACACCCTCGCGGGAGGCAAGGCGGAGCATGGCCCGGGCCCGCGTCAGGTAATCAGGCACCTCCTCAGGCAGCATGGCGAACCGGCGCAAGTCGTTGCCGGCTTCCACCACTTGCCGCAGGTGGTCGAAGCGAAAGAGGCGGTCGGAATATCCAGGAGGGGCAGCGCCATGGTCCAGGCAGGCCAAGGCCAGGCCTTCCCACTCCCCCTCTACCTCGAACAGCGAAAGGGCGTGGCGAATGGCCTCCATGTCCAAGTCCTTGAGTTCGATGCGAGCGGCCCGTCCATCTAAGGCCTGGGCCTCATCCTCGGAGACGATGGTCACCCCCATGGAGCGCACCTGATCGAGGTCGTCGTCGAAGGTCTGGGCTGCCTCGGGGGTGGCGAAAGCGGGAAGGCCGGCCTGGAGGTGGCGCTGCAAAGCCCAGTGACAGGGTCCACCGCCCTGGATGGTGCCCACTAGCACTACCGGCCTCCTCTCCAAGGTGGCGCGGCGGATGCGGCGGGCGGCCATCTCGGTGGGCGAGGGGAGGATGAGCTGGATACAGTTCTCGATGGGCTGAGTGGTGTCGAACAACAGGATGTCCTGGGTGCCGGTGCCCACGTCAATGGCCAGGATGCGCATCCTACTGGCTATGATACCACCTGGCCCAGGAGATGGAGTCGGAACCAGTCCCTTGCCGCCTCCGAGGTCTGCTTAAAGAACTTGCCATAGACATCGAAGTGACCACCAGGCACTAGAAGGAGCTTTTTGGGCTCCAGGGCGCGGTTATAGGCCTCCAGGGCCAAATCGGCCACTGCCAGATGGTCGTAGGCGGCCACAATCATCAGGAGGGGCGTGGGGCTGATTCTGTCCACGAACAAACCCGGCTCATACTCCAGTAGCATCTCTAGGGAACGAAGGGTCACCTCGTTGCGCCAGGATGGGGCCCGTTGGGCTGCCTCGGTGAACCACTGGTAGGCGTCCTGGGTGGGGAGGGCGCAGGGTGTGGTAAGAGGGTCCTGTGCCACTACGGGGATGGTGGCCGGGGGCTCCCCCCGCAGGCGGGCCTGGCGGTCGGCCTCAAACAAGGGCTCGGCCTGGGCCGCCAGGTCGGCCCGCACCAGGCGCTGGCGGTTACGGTAGCCACTTATGAGGGGGACTTGGGAGACCACGCAGCGCACCCGCCTATCCAGGGCCCCCACCACGATGGCGTGGCCTCCCGAATACGAGGAGCCCCAGACGCCGATGCGTTGGCCATCCACCTCCGGCAGGGTGCGAGCAAAGGTGATGGCGTGGCGGTAGTCGCGCATCTGGGCCCAAGGGTCTATCTCCTGGCGGGGATAGCCATCGGAGGCGCCAAAGTTGCGGTGGTCGAAGACCAGCACCCCCAGGCCGCCATCGCAGAATACCTGGGCGTAGTCGTCCAGGAACATCTCCTTGACGGCCGAGAAGCCGTGGGCCATGACCACCGTGGGCACTGGGCCCTGCGCCCCATCGGGGTAGTAGAACCAGCCCCTGAGGGTCACTCCCTCGGCGTTGAACTCGATGTCCCTGCGCATGGTCCCCTCCTGCCGCCGTTGGCCGGCAGGCCCATTATATCTTGTTCAGGAGGATGAGGAGGCCCACAGCGATGAAGGCCACTGCCGCCACCCTCTCTACCCATTCGGTGGGGACGTAGCGGCCGCCCACGAGGCCCACGGCCACGGCTATAGCCGTGGCCAGGGCGAAGGCGGCGGTGGCCCCAACCAGGATGGGCGCAAAAGTGCGCTCCTTAGCGGCAAGGGCCAACACTGCCAACTGGGTCTTGTCCCCTAGCTCTGCCAGGAAGATGAGGGAGAAAGCAGTAGCCAGCACCTTCCACTCCATAGCTCTACCTCCTGGGACGGTCTAGGCCTCATGGGCGATGATCTCCTGGCCTCCCATGTAGGGGCGCAGGGCCTTGGGCACCACCACTGTGCCATCGCGCTGCTGATAGTTCTCCAGTATGGCGATCATGGTGCGGGGGAGGGCGAGGCCTGAGCCGTTGAGGGTGTGCACGAACTCCGGCCGTGCTCCCCGCTCGCGGCGGAAGCGGATGCCGGCGCGGCGGGCCTGAAAATCGGTGCAGTTAGAGCACGATGACACCTCCAGCCACTCTCCGGAGCCGGGCGCCCAGGCCTCGATGTCGTAGGTCATAGCGGCGTTGAAGCCCAGCTCGCCAGTGCAAAGCAGCACCACCCGATGGGGTATGCCCAGGGCCTGCAGGAGGGCACAGGCGTCCTCCACCAGGGCGTCCAGCTCTTCCCCCGAACGCTCGGGCTCCACGAACTTGTACAGTTCCACCTTGTCGAACTGGTGGACGCGCTTGATGCCCCGCACCTCCCTTCCGCCTGCGAACTTCTCGCGGCGGAAGCAGGGGGTGTAAGCCACGTAGTAGATGGGCAGAGCGCCTGGGGGGAAGATCTCGTCCCGGTGGAGGTTGGTTAGGGCCACCTCGGCGGTGGGCAGGAGCCAGAGGTCCTCCTGGGCATCGTGATACATGAACTCGGCGAAGACGGGTAGCCAGCCTCCCTTCCACATGCACTCCTCTCGCACCAGGGCCGGGGGGTAGACCTCCCGGTAGCCACGGGCGGTGTGGAAGTCCAACATCCAGGAGATGAGGGCCCGCTGTAGCCGTGCCCCTGCCCCCCGCAGGACGTAGAAGTGGGAGCCAGCTAGCTTGACCCCGGCATGGAAGTCGATGATGCCCAGGCGTTCCCCCAGCTCCCAGTGGGGCCGCGGTGAGAAGTCGAACGCTGGGGGCTCCCCCCACTGGCGCACCACTACGTTGTCCTCCTCTCCTTCGCCTTCGGGCACCCTCTCGTCGGGTATGTTGGGCAGTTGGAGCAGGAGGTTCTGCAACTGGGGCTCCAGCTCCTTGAGGCGCGCCTCCAGCTCCCGCAGGCGTTGGGAGATAAACGAGGAGCGGGCCATGAGGTCGTCGCGGCGGTGTTGGGCGTGGCGTCTCTCCTGCGTGGGGGTCTGGGGGTCCTGGATGAGGCGGGAGAGGTGGCCCAGCTCCTTGGAGAGGGCGTTGCGCTCCGCCCGTAGGGTCTCGGCCTCGTGCAGAAGGCGGCGCCACTCCTGGTCCAGGGCGATGACCTCATCCAGGGGGGCCTGGGCGTGGCGCTTGCGCAGGGCCTCCCGCACTACCTCTGGCCGCTCGCGGATGAGCTGGATGGGCAGCATCTCACCTGCTCTCCTGGCGAGCGATGCGGAACCCCTCTAGGGCCAGGATTCGCACGTCCTGGGGCACGGGGGCCGCCAGGCCACAGGCCCCCATGGGCTCTAGGACGCGGTCGCGCAGTAGATCCTCCTCACTTGCCCAACAGAGGAGGGTGCCGGGGGGAGGGCGGAGACGGGCGCCAGGAAGGGGTCGGCAGAAGTAGATGAGATCGATATGTTGATGGGGCTCCCCGGGCTCGGCGGCGTCCTCCACGAGGATGGTAAACGGGGGTTGCACCTGCCCCGGATACGAGAATGGGAAGGTGGGGGCAGTGGGTATGACCTCCACCTCCAGGCCCGTCTCCTCCCTGACCTCCCGCAGGACAGCAGTCACTGGGTCCTCATGGGGCTGTAGGTGACCTCCTGGGGGCACCCACATCTGAAGTTTGGGGTGCCACAGGAAAAGGGTGCGTCCTCCGTCCAGTACAAAGCCGGTGCAGGTGAAGTGACGCCTCATGGGCCCTTCTCCCGCAGGGCAGGGAAGAGGATAACCTCCCGAATAGAGCCTTGGCCAGTGAGGGCCATCACCAGGCGGTCGATGCCGATGCCCAGGCCGCCGGCGGGAGGCATGCCATGCTCTAAGGCCACCAGGAAGTCCTCGTCGGCCACCTCCACCTCTTCGTCAGCAGCGGCGCGGCGGCGGGCCTGCTCTAGGAAGCGCTGGCGCTGCTCCACCGGGTCGTTAAGCTCGCTGTAGGCGTTGGCCACCTCCCTTCCCGCGATGAAGAGCTCAAAGCGCTCGGCTAGCCTGGGATCCTCTGGCTTCCGTTTGGCTAGGGGAGAGAGCTCGATGGGGTAGTCCACCACGAAGGTAGGCTGGAGGAGGTGGGGCTCCACTAGGTTGGAAAGGATCTCGTCGATGGTCTTAGCCCGGTCCCAGTGGGGCTGGATGGGCAGGCCGCAGGCGGCGGCCGCTGCCTTAAGGGAGGTGGCATCAGGGTGGGCATCGATGTCGATGCCCGTATGCCGGAGGATGGCCTCCCGCAGGGTGAGACGCTGCCAGGGTGGTGAGAAGTCCAGGACCACATCGCCATAGGGCACTTGGAGGGTGCCCAGAGCCTCGCGGGCGGTATAGACCACCAGCTCCTCGGTGAGGGCCATGATCTCGCGGTAGTCGGCATAGGCCTGGTAGGCCTCCAGCATGGTGAACTCCGGGTTGTATTTGGCGGAGGCCCCCTCATTGCGAAAGACGCGCCCCAGCTCATAGACCCGCTCGTAACCACCCACCAGGAGCCGCTTCAGGTGGAGCTCCAGGGCGATGCGCAGGTATAGATGTCTGTCCAAGGCGTTGTGGTAGGTAACGAAGGGCCTGGCTGCCGCCCCTCCCGCCTGGGGCTGGAGGACGGGCGTCTCCACCTCTAGGAAGCCCTTTTGGTCGAGAAACCTGCGCACAGCCGCCACAATGCGGCTGCGAACTCGGAATATCTCCCGCACCCATTCGTTGGCCATCAGGTCGAGGTAGCGCTGGCGGTAGCGGGTCTCGATGTCCTGGAGGCCATGCCATTTCTCGGGGGGCGCCCTAAGGGCCTTGCACAAAAGGGTATAGGAGCGGGCCTGCACTGTGGGCTCGCCGGTGCGAGTGCGGAACATCTCCCCTGCTACGCCGAGGAAATCCCCGAGGTCGAGGTCTTGGAGGGCGTCATAGGCCTTGGGGCCCAGGATGTCCTGGCGGTGGTAGGTCTGGATACGTCCGGAGCTGTCGCGTAGGTCGATGAAAGTGGCCCGCCCCATGTGACGCATGGCGGTGATCCTGCCGGCCACCACCACTGAGGGGGGGCTAGATCTGTGGGCCTCCGCCTCCTGGAGGGCAGCTATAGCCTCCTGAGCGGTATGGGTGCGGTGGAAACGGTGGGGATAGGGGTCGATGCCCCGGGCCCGCCACCGCTCTACCTTGGCCAAGCGGTGAGAGATTACTTCTTCCAGGTCCACAGCTTTTCAGCCACCAGAAGGCGCTAGGCGGGGCCCCAGCGGCCCCGCCTGCCCATTTTAAGGGCAATGTGCCATCCCTTTCTAGCTTATGGCGGCTATGGTCCAGCGGCGGAGACCTGCTGGCACCTTTACCTCCACCACCTCACCCACGCTTCGGCCCAGAAGGGCTTGCCCTACGGGGGATTCGTTGCTGATGCGGCCTTCCTTAGGGTCGGCCTCGGCGCTGCCCACGATGGTGTAGCGGAAGACCCTCCCCTCCTCATCCATAAGGGTGACGGTGGAGCCTAGGGTCACTGTCTGAGAGCCGTGGTGTTCCTCGATAATGATGGCGTTCTGGATGATGCGCTCCAGCTCCCGGATCTCCCCCTCCACCATGGCCTGCTCGTTCTTAGCGTCCTCGAACTCGCCGGAGGCCTCGGAGCCGGCCAACTCCCGGGCTTCCTGGATGCGTTTGGCCACCTGGGGGCGGCGGACGTTGATGAGGTAGTCCAGCCGCTGCTTAAACCGGGCCAGCCCCTCCCTGGTGATAGGTATAGGCTTGTTCGTCATGTTGGAGCTCACCCCTTGTGGTAGTTTAAGGAAAAAAAGGTCTGGGGATCGTCCCCACTTGCGAGGACACTGCCATTTTAGCTCAAGGATGGCGGGCTGTAAAGGGCTATTCCGCTGTCCTTCAGGTATAGGTTCGGACGGGTTCATGGACCGTCGTGCGCCACAGCTCCCAGACTTGTCGCAGCAGCAGGAGCAGCTGCTTGCGGGGGAGGGATAGCTTGTGCTTTAGCAGGATGAAGAGCGTGGGCGGTCAAGACCCTACGCGCCCTCGCCAGCTGGATAGCTTGTGCTTTAGCAGGATGAAGAGCCCTGAGTAAAGGGCTCCCTTTTCCCCCCGATAGAGCTCCTCACGCAACCTCTCCCCCGTCAGCAGCCCTGAACTGTAGGCCAAGAGCGGGAGGGTCACCATCTTCTCCATGTTCTCGCGCCTCTTGTTCATCACCTTGCCCAGCCCCAGCAAGCCCTTCAGGTCCCGGAAGCCCTCCTCCACCTTCCTGCGCTGTCGATGCAGCTGGAGGGTCAGCTCCAGGTTGGAGAACAGTCGCAGATGTTCCCTGAGGACCCCGCGTGGCCCTGACCAGATTACCCCCGTCCCTACCCTTCCAGAGGGCGCCACGGCGGAAGTGGCTCTCATTCGGGCGCAGGCCGGGCGGCAAGGATCGCCCACAGGATGGCGGCGGCTTTCCTGGCCTCCTCCGGCCCATGGAATACCTCCTGGGCAAAGGGCAACAGGTCCTATTTTCCAAGGGGCAAGACCGCCATCGCTGCCACTTCTTCACCCCTCACAGCACCACCGCCTGTCCGAAGTCAAGTCGAGGGCTCAGCATATGCTACTTCACAGGACACGGACGTGACAGAGTTGGGCGTGCGGTCGTCATCCCGTTTATGGGCTTAGCTCCTGCCGAGGCGCCAAAGTGGTCGCATAGTCAACTTGCGAGGTCTCCCCCTCCATACCGTGGCGGTGGATGATGGCCGAGGTGCCCTCCAACGTCCTCATCCTGGACAAGTTCCTGGACGTGGGCATCGACGGCATCAGCATCGGCTCCAACGATCTGACGCAGCTGCTGTCGGGGGTGGACCGCTCCCAGCTGCTGGCTGCTTTGCCGGCCATCATCGACGGCCTGCAGGCTAGGGGCTTCCGGCTGGCGCGGCTGGACGAGCTGCTGGGCGTAGCCCCCTATCTCCCCGACTGCCGCTGGGCGGGGGGAGCATGAGCCGTCGCGTGCTGGTGACGGGCGGGGCTGGCTTCATCGGCTCCCACATCGTGGAGGCCCTTCTGGCCCAGGGCTGGGAGGTGGAGGTGCTGGACAACCTGAGCGCCGGCTCCCCGGCCAACCTGCCCCTCGGTGTTCCCCTCCACCGCCGCGATATACGCTCGCCCCAGGCCCTGGGCCGCTTGAAGGGGCGGTTCGAGGCGGTAGTCCACTGCGCCGGGCAGACTAGTGTCGCCTTCTCGGTTCACCGGCCCGACCTGGACTGGCAGGTGAACGTGCTGGGGACAGCCAACCTGCTGCTTTGGGCAGCTGCCAGGAAGGTGAGCCGCTTCGTGTCCCTCTCCTCCGGCGGCGCCATCTACGGCGAGACGCCCAAACCGGCCTGCGAGGACGACCCGCCGCGGCCCCTCAGCCCGTACGGGCGCCACAAGTTGCTGGCTGAGATTCTGGTGCGGGCATCGGGCCTGCCCCATGCCCTCCTGCGGCCGGCCAACGTCTACGGCCCTCGCCAACGGGCAGGCGCCGAGGGAGGGGTAGTCCCCATTTTCCTGGAGCGGCTGCTCGTGGGTCGCCAGCTGGAGGTCCACGGCGACGGGCTTCAGCAGCGGGACTTCGTCCATGTGGCCGATGTGGCGGCGGCTGCTTTGGCCCTGCGCTGGCCCCAGGACGTCACCTGGAACGTGGCCACCGGCAGGGCTGTGACGGTGCTGGAGCTGGCCCACCTGCTGGCAGGGCTGCTGGGCCTGGAGCCGCGACTGCGCTTCCTGCCCCCACGGCCTGGCGACGTGCGTCGCTCCGTGCTGGACCCTTCCCGCCTCCTCTACACTGGCTGCTGGGGGCCGCCCCTGCCCCTGGAGGAGGGGCTTCGCATCCTCGTGGCCCCTCTGCGCTGCCCTTCGGCCTTAATGCTCTAATAGCCCTGGCGCCAGCGATAACCCTATGGGGAGTGATGTCATGAAGCGCGTCCTTCCGTTGCTCGCTGCTGTCCTCCTGAGCGAGCTGATAGCCGTGGGCGTGGCCTGAGGCGGAGAGGAGGCCACCCCGACGCCGGTACGTGCGACCGCCGCCGTCCGCGTGCTCACACCCACCCCGCGCACGACACCCCCCCACCCCCACGGTGCCACTGGTCTCTCCGACCACGACCTGCTGACGCGGGGCAGGTCCTGCCGGGGCCGGGGGCACCAAACCTATGGGCCTGCGCCGGCGTCCCTGGCCTCAGCGGACGACAATCATCTGGCCTGCCATGCCCTGGGCCCGAGGGTCAATGACTGCTTTCTCCCATATCCATGGCCCACTCCATGCCGAGCTCAGGGCTGCCCGTGTCCCGGCCCCGCTGCCGCAGCTCCTCTCGCGCCCGCCTGGCCAGCTCCAGATAGTGGATGCGCAGCCGCTCCAGCTCCCGGTCCGTCAGCTCGTCCAGGTCCAGGAGGGCGTTGTGGGCATGCCGCTCAGCCCTTATCAGCTCGTCCAGCTTCAGCTGCACGACCGCGCCGTCGTGGTTCTGAGTGTTCTGAATGAGGAACACCATCAGGAAGGTGACGATGGTGGTGCCGGTGTTGATGACCAGCTGCCAGGTGTCGCTGAAGCCGAAAAGAGGCCCCGTGGCCGCCCACCCCAAGATGACCAGCACCGCCAGCGTGAACCCCATGGGGTGCCCGGCTGCCCTGGCCGTCCAGCGGGCCAGCCGCAAGAATGGCGACTTGGGGTACATGGGATAGCGCGTCATCTCCCTCGCCTCCCCTTGCAGGACGTTGTGCGCACCATCCATTCTCCCATCGCTGGCTGCCGCACGCCACAGCCCGATGGCGGCCTGCCGGCCAATGGCAATGTTAGCCCAGGCCCTTGGTGCTATGCCCTGGGGACAGAACGATGAGGCTCGCCTGGCGGCGACAGTCGCCGAACCGCCTGGACAAGGCTGATAGCCTTTCTTCCTCGCGGCCGACTTCGTCCCTGTCTAGGACGCTCTGGCCCTGCTCAGCTTCCCTCGGGATAGGGAGTTGTTGGCAAGGGCTCTCGAAAGGAGAGGTGGCGGCCGGGCGAAGGCGGCGACCACATAAAGGGGGCGGAGACGCCCCTGGTCCTGGTCGGACACGTGGGGGCGGGCTGAAACGCCGAGGGACGCTTCCCGACCGCTGCCGGTTCATGAGGCAGGACAGCAGCCACGCCGATGTCTTGGGATTGGGATCTCTGGGGGTAACAGTGGTGGCTCTGAACGTCCCGCCGGCGGCAGCCAGGGCCCTGCTACAATGATGGACGGCGGTGGTGGCTATGGTCAGGTTCTGCCCCAACTGCTGGCGCATGGTGAAGGAGGCGGTCGAGGCCTGCCCAGCCTGCGGCCACCGTCCCAAGTTGAGCGACGAGGAGTCCTACGAGGACAAGTTGCTTGCTGGCCTGGAGCACCCCGTGGCCGATGTGCGCATGGTAGCCGTGGAGGTGCTCGGGCAGCGCCGCAGCCGGCGAGCGGTGCCGGCGCTTTTCAAGTTGTTAGTCGACGAGGAGGCCGATTTCTACCTGCTGCGGCAGGTGGTTAAGGCCCTGGCCACCATAGGCACGCCGGACGCCCTCCGCTCCCTCGAATGGGCCGCCCGCCGCCATCCCTCGCGTCTGGTGAGGAACGAGGCTCGGACAGCCATAGCTGCCGCTACAGCACGCGAGAGGGACGTGAAGAAGCGGCCATGCCAGTAGGCGAGCTGACGGCGAGGGAAGAAAAGGGGCAGCGACCAGAAGCTGCTAGCAGTGCCGCTGGCCCATCCCAGGTTTGACGGGGTGCGCAGCATCGGCCATCTGCAGCCTCACTGGCTGGCCGAGTTCGAGAACCTCTTCGCCGACTACAAGGCGCTGGAAGGCAAACAGACCACCATCGAAGGCTGGAGCGGGGTCGAAGAGATCCGCCTCCTGTGCAGTTACCCCCAGGCCGAGTGGAAGGCGGGCCCAGGCAAGGGCCATCAGGGGACCGCTCCGTCGACATCGACTCCGCTTTGAGGGGGAAGGATGTGGCTTCCCAGCGACAAGAGGACGTCCCAGCCTTGGCACCAACCGACGGCGGCCACAAGACAGGCACGGTCGTCAACGGTGTCGGTGCCCTTCCTCTCCCAGCGGAAGGACTGGGAGAACATATGCACGCCTCTGAACAGGAGTCGGACGTAGCTCTCTTGAGCGTCCAGGTCCGCCCGGCCCCCTGTAATTGCTAGGAGAAGGTGCCTACGGCAGAGGACGGCTGTGCCGCTCCTGGCGCAGCGAGGACATATCCACCTCCGCCAAAGAGGCGCGGTCTGCGCCAAGAAGGAAGCGACCCTTTCCATCTGCCTGCCCTGCGCCAGCAAGCGCCGCGGCGCCCGCGATGGCGAGTGAGGCCCGTACCCCAGGCGGCAGGCCAGGCACGGCTCCCTGTCCCGTAGGGCCCAGCGCAGGCGGAGGGGCCGCAACACCTTGGGGCCGCGGAAGGCCAGGCGCGCCCTATCCATCAGGTCTTCGTAGACGATGGCGGGCCCATGGAGACCCAGCCACCCCAAGAACGCCAGCGACGTGGCCAACCAGAGCAGGCCGTGGCGCTGGCAGAAGCCCCAGCCCCGGCGCAGAGCCCAGCGCGTCGCCGGCTCCATGATGCTCCCCCAGAATGAGAAGCTCCACAGGAAGTGAACCTCCCCATCGGAGGGCCGCAGGCCCTCGGGCCAGCGTATGGACTGGCCGTCACCGCCGCCGAAAGGAAGATCACCCATCATGTCTCCTACTGAAGCGGACATGGGCGCAAGAGCGCGGGTCCCCAGGGGAGGGCCAGATCCGGGCAGCGCTTGCACAGCGGGTGAGAGTGGGACCAGGTGGCACGTGACGTGGACGGCTGCCGCGGCCGAGCTCTGGCCTCATGCGCGCCACACATGGTCGTCGGCCTTGATAGTCCTGGCAAGGGCGCCGCTATACCAGCTCCTGGTTGACAAAGTGCGCCGACTGGGCCTGGCGGGCGTAGCATCCATCTCTGGCGGCACCGCCACCTCTCCCCAAAGGAAGCGCGGCGCCCTCCGCCAGGCCCTCTCTTCGCGCCCTTTTCGCTCTTCTGACAACGCCAGTCCAGACGTCGACAGTAGGCATGTAGCCCTCCTAGGGGGGCGTGCAGACGAAAGCAGCGATCCCTGCCACGAAGAGCCCAGTTGGCCACGTGACGCGGCCAGTACCCGCCGTCCTGGAGGTGCCGTCCGGGAGAGGGGGCTGCATCATGCGTGACAGGCCCCTCCAAGCCGCAGGCAAGGCGGGGCCTCAGCGCCCAGGGGGTCCGCCCCACCTTCCCCTCAGCTAGCGCAGAACCCCCCTTCGCTCCTCGGCACCGGTCCGGAGCTTCCCATCCATCAGTTGTTCCCGCAGCCTGCGGTTCTCTGCCTCCAGTCTCCGCTTCTCCCCCTCCAACGTAGCGATCTCCGCCCGCAGCGCCTCCTCGTCCTGGCGAAACTTGGCCAGTCGCTGGGCGTACATACGGTTCTCACCCTCCAGACCGGCGATCCTGAGCTCCAGCGCCTGCTTCTCCTGCTCCAAGGTGAAGGCGCGGAACTTCATTACCGCATACATGCTGTGCATGGTCATCAGCTCGTCGGTCAGGCGCTGCACCTCCTGGGCCAACTCGTGGTCCCTGGTCATGGCCTCCCTCAGCCGCCGCTCGCCAAGGAGGTAGCTGACGCCGTAGGCGAAGACGATGCGCAACGCCTCATCATCGCTCCATCTGTTCTCCTGGGCCAGGGCCAAGGCCTTTCGTAGCAGGTCCCGTGGCACGGTGAAGTGCACCGTCTCCGGCCCCCAAGGATGGGCCTCTTCTCCCTGCCGGCGCTCCTCGTTCTCCTGCACAGCGCCTCCTAACGGACTACCAGCACCGAGCACTTGGCGTGGCGTACGATCTTGTCGGCGGTGCTGCCCAGGAACGTTCCCCAGATGCCCGAGCGACCGCTGTGGCCGATGACCAGCAGGTCGAACCCGCCCTGCTCGGCGAAACGGACTAAGGCCTGGGCGGGGTGACCTGCCACCACCCTTACTTTCAAATCCACCCCCTCCTCGGCGGCCAGGGCCGATGCCTGCCCATGCAGCAGCTGGAAGATGGCGTTCTGGCGCTCCTTCTCCTCGGCGAACTCGTCGATGGTCTCGGACAGGTGAGGCAACCCCTCTTCCACCGAGAGCGCCCAGACCTCGGCCCCTGCGCTCAGCCTGGCGAGGGCTAAGGCTACCCGCAACGCCTTCCAGGAGCCCTCTGAGCCATCAAATCCGACCAGAATCCTGGAGAACATCGACCCTCAACTCCTCCCCCTGCTCGCTGGCAGACTTTCCTATCTCAGCAGCGCTAGGCAGAAAGAACTGCTGGGCGATGATGGTGGGCACCAGCGCGCTCAGCACCACCGCCGTGACCAGCACCGTGTACTGGCCCTGGTCTATGACGCCCCTATTAAGGCCGAACAGGGCCGAGATGGTGCCGAAGGTCAGCCCTGTCGACATAAGCAGGGAGGTATAGATGCCACTCCTGCGACCGAAACGGAAGAGCTCCGTGAGCGGCTGCACGCCCAAGAACTTAGTAACCAACTTCACCAGCAACAGGAGAGCTATGAGCCCGGCCCCAGATGCTATGGCCTCCCACTGGATGAGGGCGCCTGCCCGGAGAAAGAAGAAGGGGGTCAGGAGGCCGAAGGTGATGGCCCTCAGGCGCTGCACCATCACCCGCTCCACCGCCAACAGGTTGGCGGCGGCCATCCCCAACAGGTAGGCTGGCAGCACCGCCTCGCTCCCGCCCGCGACCGCCAGCGCGCCCAGGCCCAAGAGCATGACGAACAGGAACCTAATCTCAGGCTCGCTGGCCCTACCCCTCAGGACAGGTATCAGTCTTCGCGACACAGCAGGGAAGGACAAAAACACCACCAGCATCGCAGCGGCAAATAGCAGCAGCCAGGCGCTGGCATGGGCGAACAGGGCACCCAGCACCACCACCGTGCCTAGGTCGTTGACGAAGCAGGCGGCCAGGATCATCTTGCCCAGCTCCGTCTCGTTAAGCCCCGTTTCCACCATCACCGCATAGACCACCGCCACCGAGGTGGTGGATAGGGCCAGCCCCGCTATCTGGGCGGCACGAAGGTCCCAACCCACCGCCAGATGTGCGAACAAGAAGGCCCCCAAGAAGGGGGCGGCGAAGGCGACAATGCCGATGGAGAAGACCTCACGGCCCCTGCGGCGCAGGATGTGAGGCTCCATCTCAGCCCCGGCCAGGAAGGTGAGAACAACGCTGCCCAGGCCGGCCAGGAAGTTGGCCCACTCATTGGGCTTCAGGTGAAGGGCGTTGCCGGCGAGGGCGCCGATGACCAGCTCCACCAAGGCCACCGAGACGCCCAGTCGCAGGGACAATAGGCTAGCCAGAAAGGCCAACGCCATCCAGGCCGCACCGATGGCCTGGGGGCTTTGCAGCTCGTTGGGAACAGACATGGCTCCTACCTCCTTCGTAGAGGTAGGAGCCATCAGCCGCAGTCCTAGCCTGCAGCGGTTCGGCCCCGTGGGGGCCAGGCGGACTCCATCGCCCTGTTGGCTGATATCATACCATCCCTTCGTCGTGTCCTGTCAAGTGGTGGCGGGCTTAGCTTGCAAATCACCAGCTGCAGCAGACGGGTGGAGGGCTGAGGGGCCAGGGTCCTAACAAGCCCATTAAGACGCACAACAGCAGCCGCAAGGCCCCTGGCCATGGCCTCCAGGTAGGCCCGCTTCTGGGCCATGGAGGGCAGCACCTCCTGGAGGTAGCCACCGGCGAGCCTGGTCTTAATGGCCCCGGAGACGCCCGCCACCACCCCCCGCAGCGGGTAGAGGGAGGGATGGAAGTGCCTCCTGCCCGAGAGACGCCTCTTGTCCCTCGGCTCTCCCCCTCCCTTGAGGGGGATGTGCGCCACAAGCCCCTTCTGGGTGCTATCGCCACCAGCATGTGCCAAGGGCAGCTATGACCGGTGCATGACCCTACCACGTGCCCCACCGTTGCCTCTTGACGATATCTATCTATCGCCGCCAACCCCAACTTTTCAAACAGCCTCAGGGTTACTTGACTTTGTTCATGGGATAACTCTAAAATAAGGCCATCGCGCTACTCGCTGGAGCGAACGGCTAAAGGAGGTGGATCGCCCATGGCATTGTTCCGTCCCGACCCTACCTTCTACCCCTCGCCGCGGCTGGCCATGCAGGCCCCGCCCGAGTCCTTGGCCTATGTGGCCCTGCTCAACGTGGACAACGGCCGACCCGACGCCCTGGCGGTGGTGGACGTGGACCCCCGCTCCGCCACCTACGGCCAGGTGGTGGACAGGCTGGAGCTGCCCAACGTGGGTGACGAGCTGCACCACTTCGGCTGGAACGCTTGCTCCTCGGCCCTCTGCCCCCATATGCCCCATCCGCATCTGGAGCGGCGCTACCTGCTGGTGCCGGGACTGCGCTCCTCCCGCATCTACATCGTCGACACGCGGCCCGAGCCGGCCCGGCCCCGTATCGTCAAGACCATCGAGCCGGAGGAGGTGAAGGGGCGGGCCGGCTACTCTCGTCTGCACACCGTCCATTGCGGGGTGGACGGCATCTACGTCTCGGCCCTGGGGAGTGCTGACGGCGGCGGCCCCGGCGGCATCCTGGTTCTGGACCACGACACCTTCGAGGTGCTGGGCCGCTGGGAGATCGACCGGGGGGACCAGTTCCTGGCCTACGACTTCTGGTGGCACCTGGCCCACGACGTGGTGGTGACCAGCGAGTGGGCCACCCCTGAGCTATTCGAGAACGGCCTGCGCCTGGAGGACCTGGTGGGGCGCCGCTTTGGCCACCGCCTCCACTTCTGGGACGCTCGCCGACGCCGCAAGGTGGCTACGGTCGACTTCGGCGACGAGTACCAGATGGTGCTGGAGCTGCGCCCGGCCCACGACCCCACCAAGACCTACGGCTTCGTCAACGTGGTGGTCAACGTCAACGACCTTTCCAGCTCTATCTGGCTCTGGCACCGGGACAACGGCTCCTGGGCAGCGCGCAAGGTCATCGAGATCCCGGCCCAGCCGGCCGACAAGGAGAAGCTGCCGCCAGCCCTCCAGGACGTGGGCGCCGTGCCACCCCTGGTCACCGATATCAACCTGTCGCTGGACGACCGCTTCCTATATGTTTCCTGCTGGGGTTCGGGGGAGCTGCGCCAGTACGACGTCAGCGACCCCTTCAGCCCCAAGCTCGTCTCCACGGTGAAGTTGGGAGGCATCGCCGATCCGGCCCCACACCCGGCCGGCCATGCCCTGACTGGCGGTCCCCAAATGGTGGAGGTCTCCCGCGATGGCCGCCGCGTCTACGTGACCAACTCCCTCTACAGCTCCTGGGACGACCAGTTCTACCCCCAGGGCCTGAGGGGGTGGCTGGTGAAGCTGGACGTGGGCGCCGAGGGCGGCATGGAGGTGGACCGCGACTTCTTCGTGGACTTCGGCGAGGCGCGGGCCCACCAGGTCCGTCTGCTGGGCGGCGACTCCTCCTCCGACTCCTTCTGCTTCCCCTAGGGGCGCATGGGCATCTGGGAGCTGTCGGCCCTGGGCGGGCTGGCCGCAATTGGGGTGTTGCACGGCATCAACCCGGCCATGGGCTGGTTATTCGCCGTCTTCTTTGCCCTGCACCGGGGCGGCCAGCGGGCCCTGTGGCTGGCCTTGGGGGCCGTGGGGCTGGGCCACCTGGTGGCCCTGGCCCTTTCCCTGGCGCTACTGCTGGTGGCCAGCTCCACTGTGCCCATCGGGCCGCTACGCGTGGCTGCCGGGGCGGGGGCACTGGCCCTAGGTGCGGGGAGGCTTCTCTCTTGGTGGCGGCACCCGCGCTGGCGGGGCCTGAACCTGGGCTACGGCGAGTTGGTGCTCTGGGCCACGGTCATGGGCCTGCTGCACGGGGGCGGGCTGGCCTTCGCCCCCCTGGTGCTGCATGAAGAAGGAAGGAGCGCCCTGGACATAGGGCGCTGGGCGCTGCCCACCGCCGTGCATGGCGTGACGGCCATAGCCACTATGGCTGCCTGTGCCGTGATCGTGCAGCGCTGGCTGGGGTTGATGGCCCTGCGCCGCTATTGGTTCAACTTCGACCTAGCCTGGGGAGTGGCCCTCATCGTCATCGGGCTGGCGGTGCTGCTGATGCCCCGGCTGTCGCCACTGGAGGGACCGGCCCACCACGGGCCGGGGCTCTAAGGGCGGTCTTCGACGCGTGGCTGGGGTTGCCTACACAAAAGGGCAGCCCACCGACAGCGAACGGAGACCGATGCCACGGTCCGAACGCACCTGTCCTGGCTCACGGCTATCACCCTCCTTCGCTTCGGCGCTCTGCTGATCTGGGAGGTCGCCCCAAGAACCGGTGCCCGGCGGGAGCCCAGGGCCGCCGACAGGCCCATGCACAGCCTCGCCTGCGGGTGGGCCGGCGCAGGCACCGCGGGCTTGGATGCCGGGTGTAGAACGCCTCGGCTATACTCCACCACCCTGGCCAACAAGGCCAGCTCAGAACCTGTGCTTCTTGACGATGGCCGATCTATCGCCGCCAATAACCACTTTTCAAATAGCCTCAGGTCTATTCCAGGGAGGCGATGTAGTAATAGTGGGGCTGGCCGCCGTCCACCGTTTCCACTTCCAGGCCGGGATATTCCGATTGCAGGGAGTTGGCCAACGTCTGGGCGGTGTGGGGGTCGGTATCAGCCCCATAGTAAAGGGTGAGGAGGCCCTCTTGGACCCCTAGGGCCTGGAGGGCCTTGCGCAGGGCTTCCTCTGGGGTGGCGGCAGTGGCCATCAGCTGGCCGTCTACAATGGCCATTACCTCACCCTGGCGGACTTGATAGCCGCCGATCTGGGCGTCCCTTATGGCCCGGGCCACCTCTATGGTGCGTACGGAGTTGGCGGCCTCCTCCATAATCGGGACGTTTTCGTCCAAGCTCCGCTCGGGGTTGTAGGCCAGGAGGGCGGCGATGCCCTGGGGTATGGTGCGGGTGGGCACCACCGCCACCTGTTTCTGGGAGAGCTGGGCTGCTTGGTGTGCTGTGGGGATGATGTTCTTGTCGTTAGGCAGGATGATGACCTGGGGGGTGGGGCAGGCCTCGATGGCCTCCAGGAGCTGGCCCACGCTGGGGTTCATGGTGGGGCCGCCAGGCACTACCTTGGCCCCCATGGAGCGCAGCACCCCGATGAGGCCTTGGCCGTTAGCCACTGCCACAACCGTCGCCTGGGCCTGGAAGGCCTGGTGCCACTCCAGGAAGCGGTCGGCCTGCTGACGTATGTTGTCCACCTTTACCTCCAGCAGCTCGCCGAGGCGGGTGCCCAGGCTTATGGCGGCCCCAGGGTCATCGGTATGGACGTGGGCGCGCAACATGCGCTCGTCACCTACCACCACCACCGAGTCGCCCATGGCCTGGAGGCGGGAGCGGAGGTGGATTGGGTCAAGGCCTTCCCCCTGTAGGAGGAACTCGGTGCAATAACCATAGAGGGAAGGGGAGGCGGCGTGGAGCTCCTGCGCGTGGGCCACCCACTCCTGTTGCAGGCGGGCGCCCCCCACAGCTGGCGCCTCCAACGGTTCGCCCCGCAGGTGCCTGGCCATCCCCTCCAAGATGACCCAAAGGCCCTGGCCGCCGGCGTCCACCACCCCTGCCTCCGCCAGGACGGGCAGAAGCTGTGGCGTCCTCTCCACCGCCTCTCGGGCAGCCTCCGCCACCTTGGCCATGACGGTGGTCAGGTCTTTCTCCCCCGCCTCCACCAGGGCGCGGGCGGCCTGGGCTGCCTCCCGTGCCACAGTGATGATGGTGCCCTCCCGGGGCTGACCAATGGCTTGGCAGGCCAGGCGGGTCCCTTCTTCCAGGGCTTGGGCCAGGGCGGAAGCGTCCAGCGCCTCCTTCCCCTGACAGGCCTTAGCTAGGCCCAGCACCAGCTGGGATAGGATGACCCCCGAGTTGCCACGGGCCCCCATGATGGCACCCCGCGCCAGAGCCTCCATGAAGAGGGAAAGGGTCACGGGTCGGGCTTCTGGCTCCAGCTTGGCTGCCTCTTGCAGGGTGGAGCGGAGAGTGAGGCTCATGTTGGTGCCCGTGTCCCCATCGGGGACAGGGAAGACGTTGATGGCATTAATCGCTTCTGCGTGGGCCTCAAGCCACGAGGCGGCGGCCCTTAGGGCTGCGTAGAGCTGGGCGGGGGAAAGGGCGATCAGCGGAGCAACGTCCTTCTCCTCGTCTGTCTTGCTTGGGTCACGACCTGGTGATATCATGTTCTGTGCCCATTCTAGCGGCGGCATAGGAGACGGTAAAGGCAGGAAGGCCATGGCCAGATGCCAGATCTGCGGCAAGGGCACCCACGTGGGGCGCAACATCCGGCACCAGTACGCCGGGCGATGGGAGCGTCGTGCCCCCAAGACCCCCCGCCTCTTCAAGGCCAACGTCCAGAGAAAAACCCTGCTTATCGATGGTCGTCCCCAGAAGGTGAAGATCTGCACCTCCTGCCTGAGCGCCCTCCTCAAGAAGACCGCCTCCCTCTAGCCATTGACATTGCCGTTGCTGGAAGGTGTAGGGTTGGCCTCGGGGGGCCAGCCCCAAGGCCAAAGAAGGGAGGTGCTGGACATGGAGCCCGTCGTCCGCTACAGCCTGTGCCCTGAGTGCCCTGACTGCGTCGACTGCGTCGCCTGCCCGGAGGTGGTCATCTACCCAGACCAGGTGATCATCGGGGAGGAGGGGAACCGGGTGCGTCTCACGCCCAGGGAGTGGGAGCGGCTGGTGATGGCCGTGCGCAGCGGCGAGCTGGGGCCCATCTCGGCCGACCCCTGATGTCCCGACTGCCTGCCCGATCGCTGTTAGACCTGCCCGACCCGAGACCGTAGAGATGGGGCTGGCCCCTGAGGGGACGAGGCTATGGGAGCGATGGTGATAGGCGAGCTGGCGCGACGAGCAGGGGTGAGCGCCCGCACCGTCCGCTTCTACGAGGCCCTGGGCCTCCTGCCCGCCCCGCCCAGGAGCGAGGGCGGCTACCGCCTCTACGGCGAGGAAGACCTGCGCCGCCTGCGTTTCGTGCGCCGGGCACGGGAGCTGGGCCTTTCGCTGCGGCAGATCCGCCAGCTGCTGGCCCAGGGGTGTCGGTGCGACGATGATGTCCGCTCCCTGCTGGTGCGCCGCCTGGAGCAGGTGGAGGCGGCGCTGAGGTTGCTGGAGGAGCTGCGAGGGCGCCTGCGCCGGCTCCTGGACGAGTGGGACGAGGTCCGGGCCAGCGAGGACTGCACCTGCTACTGCCCCCGCATCGAGTGTAGCGCCTAGGCACGCATCTCGGCCAGGGCGGCCTGCAGGCGGGCCATGTTCTCCGCCACTGATGCCCGGTCGTTGAAGATGGCCGAGGCAGCCACTAGGGCCGTGGCCCCGGCTGCCACACACGCCGGGGCCGTCTCCGGCGATACACCGCCGTCCACCTCGATGTCCACCTCTAGGCCCAGCTCGTCCAGCAGGCGGCGAAGGCGGCGCATCTTGTCCAGGGCAGAGGGGATGAAGGGCTGGCCGGCGTACCCCGGGTTCACGCTCATCACCACCACCTGGTCCACATCTGGGAGGATCGCCTCCACGGCGCTTAAGGGGGTAGCAGGGTTGAGGCAGACGCCGGCCAACCGGCCCGTGCCCTTCACCTGCTGGACGATGCGGTGTAGATGAGTGGCGGCCTCCACGTGCACGTTGATGATATCCCCTCCCGCTTCCATGAAGGCCTCTATGTGGCGTTCGGGCTCCACCACCATCAGGTGGATGTCCAGGGGCAGGGAAGTGACGCGGCGCACGGCCTCCACGATGGGGAGGCCCATAGAGATGACGGGGACAAACCGGCCGTCCATGACGTCGATGTGGATGCGGTGGGCACCGGCGGCCTCCGCCTCCTTCACCTGCTCCCCCAAGCGGGCGAAGTCGGCCGAGAGGATGGAAGGGGCGATCTTCACCTGCCTCACGTCTTCTCCTCCAGGATGCGGCGGGCCTGGGCTATCTGCTCACGCACCCTCTCAGGGGCCGTGCCCCCCGGGTGGCGGCGGGCGGCCACGGAGGCGGCCGCATCCAGCGCCAGGGCATCTTCCTCAAACAGCGGGCAAAAGCGCCTCAGCTCCTCCAGCGAGAGCTGGCGAAAGTCCCTCCCCTCCCGCTGCAGGTACGAGAAGAGCTCCCGTACCACTTGGTGGGCGCGACGGAAGGGGAGGCCTTTCTTGACCAAGTAATCGGCCAGGTCGGTGGCCAGAAGGGAAGGGTCGGCCGCTGCCTCCTGTAGGCGCTCAGGACGGAAGCGCAGCTGGGGGATCATGGCTGCGAAGAGGCGCAGGGTGGAGATGAGGGCATCGGCCGCTTCAAAGGTGGGCGCCTTGTCCTCCTGCAGGTCGCGGTTGTAGGCCAAGGGCAGGCCCTTGATGATCCCCAAAAGGGCCGAGAGATGGCCAGTGATGCGGGCAGCCTTGGCCCGCGCCAGCTCGGCCATGTCCGGATTCCGCTTCTGCGGCATAATGGAAGACCCAGTGGCGAACTGGGAGGGTAGCTCCAGGAAGCCGAACTGGGGGCTAGCCCAAAGCACTATCTCCTCCGCTAGGCGCGAAAGGTGAACAAGGCAGGTGGCGGCGGCCGCTACGAACTCCACAGCGAAATCGCGGCTGGCTACGGCGTCCACTGAATTAGCGGCCAGGCGGGAGAACCCCAGCTCTCGCGCCAGGAACTCACGGTCGATGGGGTAGGGAACTCCCGCCAGGGCACCCGAGCCTAGGGGGAGCTCGTCGGCCCGATGGAGGCAGTCCAATAGGCGCCCCCTATCCCTCTCCAGCATCCAAAAGTAGGCCATTAGATGATGGGAGAGGAGGAGGGGCTGGGCGGGCTGCAGGTGGGTATAGCCGGGCATCATCACCCCCAGATGGGCCTCGGCCAGGTTCACCAGGGCAGCCTGAAGGGCCTGCAAGGACGAGATGGCCTCGCGGCAGGCGTCCATAACGAAAAGCCTTAAATCGGTGGCGATGAGGTCGTTGCGGGAGCGGGCGGTATGGAGCTTGCCAGCCAGCTCCCCCACCTTCTCATACAGCCGCGCCTCGATATTCATGTGGATGTCCTCCAGCTCGTCGCGGAAGGGGAAGACGCCCGCCTCTATTTCTTCCCTTATCTCCGCCAAAGCCTGGACCAGCGCTTGGGCCTCCTCATGGGATATGAGGCCTACATGGGCCAACATCCGGGCATGGGCCATCGAGCAGGCGATGTCGTACCGGTAGAGACGACGGTCGAGGGGATGGGAGAGGGAGTAGCGCAGGGCCATGGGGTCGAGCCCGGCGGCGGTGGGGCTTTGGGGCTGCGAAGGCTGCTGAGGCATGCCGGCCAACATTATATCGCAGCTAGGGGATCACCGCCTTAGGGCGATGGCGTGGTAGCGGGTGTGGACGTGGGCCCCGCTGTGGGGCTTGGGGACGGGGAGGGCGAGGGCACAGGCGTGTTCGGAAGGGTAGGCGTTGGCGAAGGGGTGGGGACAGGTGTGAGTATGGGCGTTGGCGTAGGCGTGGGGGTAGGCGTCGGCGTAGGAGGGGAGGGAGTAGGCGAAGGGGGTGGTGGAGGGGGTGGAGGGAGCGTCGGGGCAGGGGCCTGGGGTGGAGGGGCAAGGCCCAGAAGCTGGGCGAGAGTCACCAAGGTGTAGCCAGCGTCTGCCAGGGCTGCGATGATATCGGGCGCCGCTGCGCACTCGCTGGAGGAGGCCGGGTGCAGCAGCACGATGGAGCCTGGCCGCACGTTGTGTAGTGTTAGGGCTACCACTTCCTCCTTGCTCTTGCCCCGCCATCCCTGGGGGTCCACGTCCCACATGACGATACGGTACCCGGCCGAGGCAGCGTCGGCGGCCACGGAGGCGTCGTACCTGCCATAGGGAGGGCGGAAGAAGGGCTTGGTAGAGAGGCCAGTGGCAGACCGCACCACGGCATCGGTCTGCTCCAGCTCCCAAAGCCTCTGTTCAGTGGGAATAAGGACAAAGTCCGGGTGCGAATAGGAGTGGTTCATGATGACGTGGCCCTCCCGGGCCATGCGCTGCAGAAGATGGGGATGGGCCTGGGCCCATCGCCCCACCACGGCAAAGCTGGCCTTGGCCCCACGCAGGGCAAGGGCGTCAAGGATGGGGGCCACGCAGGCGCCCCCCTCCACGTCGAAGGTGAGGGCCACCATGGAGCCTTGCCCCGGCACCCTGACCACCGGTGGAGGTACCTGGTTCGGCGGGGGTGGGGCAGGCAAGGGGACGCTAGGCGTTAGGCTGGGCAGGGGGCTAGGAAGAAGGGCGAAGGCCGTGTCCAGAGGACCGGACAAGGCATCGGACGGCAACGTCGCGGGATGCTCTTCTGCTACCCGGGCGAAAATGGCTATCCCCAGGAGCCAGAAGGCCAAGGCCGCAGCCAGCTTTGCCCGCATCTCTAATTAAGAAACGTCTTTGGCCAGCAGCGGCAGCTCTAAGAGCTCGCTTATGGTGTCTATCACGTAATCGGGGGGGACCTCAGCTGACTCATCGGGGTAGTCGGTGGTCTCCTCCACGGGCTCCCCCTTGGGTGGGCGCCGCCAGATGGCCGTCATACCCAAGGCCTTGGCCCCGGCCACGTCTGCCCTCAGGGAGTCGCCCACGAAGGCCACATCCTGGGGCTCAAGGCCCATCTCCTCCAGGGCTAGCTGGAAGATGCGGGGATGGGGCTTGAGGTAGCCCACTAAGCAGGAGACCACCACCGTCTCGAAGAAGGGACGGATCCCCAGGTCGTCCAGCTCCTGCCAGAAGCGGGGCCCCGCCCAGCCCCGGTTGGTGACTGCCCCCATGCGATAGCCACGCTCCTTGAGGGCCCTTAGGGTGGGGATGACATCGGGATAGAGCTGGCGGCCCAGGAACCTGCCCCCCAGGTTCCAAGCGTCCCATAAGGCCTCCGCTTGCTCCCTGGTGAGCTCAAGACCATGGGTGGCAGCCACCTGGCGGCATATCTCCGGATAGTCAGGGCTCCGCAGGTCCCCATGAAAGGCCTCTTCGGTGGCTGCCTCTATGGCCATGCGGATGTCGCGGGCCAGGAACCAGCGCCGGCCCTCCATCTTGTAGCCCCAGCGGCGCACCAGACGCGAGACGCGGTCGATAGTCTCAGCGCGGATCACCGGCGGCGGAGGCATATTAGGGAAGTGCCAGAGGGTGTCTCCTAGGTCGAACAGAATGGCGATGGGCATGGCTATTCCTCCCAACCCTGGGCTTGCGACTGGACGCGCGCCGGAAGGCCCCAGATGTGTATGAACCCTGGCGAGGCCCGGTGGTCGAAGCGGTCGCCGGCCTCATAGGTGGCCAGGGAGAAGTCGTAGAGGCTGTGGGGGGAGCGTCGTCCCACGGCCACCGCCTGCCCCCGGAAGAGCTTCATGCGCACCGTCCCTGAGACATAACGCTGCGTAGAGCGGACATAAGCGTCCAGGTCCTGGCGATGGCGGGTGAACCAAAGCCCGTAGTAGACCAGCTCAGCGTACTCCTGGGCCACCTGGGCTTTGAACCGCCTCTGCTGACGGGAGAGGGTGAGCTGCTCCAGAGCCTCATGGGCGGTGAGGAGGATAACGGCTGCTGGTGCCTCGTATACCTCACGGGTCTTAATGCCCACTAGCCGGTCCTCAACCATGTCGATACGCCCCACCCCATGTTCTCCTCCTAACCGGTTGAGACGCTGCACCAGCTCCGTGGGGCTCAGCTCGTGGCCATCCAGGGCCACTGGCACCCCCTCGTGGAAGGTCACCTCCACATAGGTGGGGCGGTCGGGCCACCCCTCAGGGGAGACCGTCCACTGGAAGGCGTCCTCCGGCGGCTCCTGCCATGGGTCCTCCAGGGGCCCACACTCGATGGAACGGCCCCACAGATTGGCATCCACCGAATATGGGCTCTTGCCCGCTAGGGGGATGGGGAGGCCCCGCTCCTGGGCGTACCGCACCTCCTCCTCCCGGTCCATGTCCCACTCCCGCACTGGGGCCACGATGCGAAGATCAGGGGCCAGGGCTTGCACAGAGACATCGAAACGCACCTGGTCGTTTCCCTTGCCAGTGCAGCCATGGGCCACGGCTGTGGCTCCTTCTTGTCTTGCCGTCTCTACCAGGAGCCTAGCGATAAGGGGGCGGGAGAGGGCGGTGGCCAGGGGATAATGGCCTTGATAGACGGCCCCAGCCATAAGGGCCCGGAAGGCGTAGTCCCTGAGGAAGGAGTCACGGGCGTCGCGCCAGATGAACTTGACGGCGCCGGCGGCCAGGGCCCGTGCCTGTATCTCCTCGCGGTCTCGGTCTAGGCCCACGTCCACCGTAAGGGCTATCACCTCATACCCTCTCTCGGTGAGCCAACGGGTGGCCACGGTGGTGTCCAGGCCCCCCGAGTAGGCCAGCACCAGCCTCTCTGCCATCCCTCATCCCTCCTCTAGGCGGGATATGCACCGCTCGAGCACCTCCACCCCCTGAGCCAGCTGATGGTGGGAGATGACCAACGGGGGTGCGATACGCACCACATGGGGGCGCACGGCATTCAACAGCACCCCCTCGCGGAGGGCTGCCAGGACCAGTTCCTGGGCCACGTCTTGGGAGAGCTCCACGGCCCAAAGCAGGCCTTTGCCCCGCACCTCTCGCACCAACGGATGGCGCTGGGCCAGCTCCGTCAGCAGGCCTCGCAGGAACTCCCCCTTTTGGGCCACTTGGGAGGGGATGTCCTCCTCCAACATGGTGCGGAGGACGGCTAAGGCAGCGCGGCAGGCCAGGGGGTTGCCGCCAAAGGTGGAGCCATGGTCGCCGGGACCCAGGACGGCGCACTCCTCGCGGGCCATGAAGGCGCCGATGGGGAACCCACCGCCCAGGCCCTTGGCTACGGCCATCACATCTGGCGGGGCGTTATAGAGCTGATGAGCAAAGAGGGCACCGCAACGCCCCATGCCCGTCTGCACCTCGTCCAGCATGAAAAGTATGCCTGCCTCCTGGCACCAAGCCCGCACCGCCGGCAGATAATCGTCCGGGGGGACGATGACTCCGTTCTCTCCCTGTATCGGCTCTAGCAGGACAGCGGCGGTGCGGCGCCCCGTGGCCCGCTTGATGGCCTCCACGTCGCCAAAGGGCACCCTCACGAACCCCTCAGGCAGGGGAGCGAAGGGGTCGGCATAGGGGCCACCGCCGGCAGCCAGGGTGGCCAGGGTACGGCCGTGGAAGGCCCCTTGGGCAACTATGATCTCGTAAGCCCCGTCCTTTCGCTCTTTGCCCCACTTGCGGGCCAGCTTGATGCATCCCTCCACAGCCTCCGCCCCCGAATTGCAGAAGAAGATGCGGCTCAGGCCAGTGGCCTGGCATAGGAGCTGGGCCACCTCCACCTGGGGAACGGTGTAGAAGAGGTTGGAGACGTGCATGAGGGTCTGGCACTGCTCCTTTATGGCCTCTACCAACGCTGGATGGCCGTGTCCCAGGCTAACGCAAGCTATGCCTGCCACTAGGTCCAGGTAGGAACGCCCCTCCACATCGTATACGTAACAGCCCTCGCCTCGCACCAAGACTACGGGGAGGCGCTTGGCCACCGGGAAGAAGTAGCGCCTCTCCTGTTCCAAGATGTAGCTCATGGCTATGCTCTGGGGGGCACCACCAGCACGGGGAGGTGGGTTTCCCGAACCACGGCTTCAGTGACACCCCCTACCACCTTGAGAAGGCCGCGGCGGCTACGGCTGGCCATAACGACCATGCTGGGCCCGTTGCGCTCGGCCCAGGAGACGATGGCCTGCACCACCGGCCCACCCATCACGTCCCAGTCGGCCTGCAGCCCTTGGTCCAGCAGGCGATGGCCCACGCCCGCCAGGTAGCTGCTAGCCAGGACATCCAGGCGTCGGTGATAGGCAGCAGTAGGGTCCCAGAGGACCACAGCGCTAGTGCCTATGGGCACCTCTAGCCCCATGGGCAGCACCTGCACAAGAGAGATGGGGATGGAAAGGCGCCGCGCCAGCTCCTCGGCATAGGGAAGGGCCACTTCGGCCCCTTCCGAGCCGTCCAGGGGTACCACGATGCGGCTGACCCGCTGAGGGGCCGTCCAGAAGCCCCGCTGACGTCGCGGCTTCACCATGAGCATGGGGATAGAGGAGCTCTGCAGGACGCGGCTGGCCACGCTGCCGATAACCGTGCCAGGTAAGATGCCCCGGCCGCGCGTGGACATGGCTATGAGGCTGTATCCCCCCTCTTGGGCTAGCTGGACGATGACCTCAGCGGGATGGCCGTGGGCCACCCTCACCTGGGTGGTGACCCCGGCATCCCTCAGGGGATGGGCCAGCTCCTCCAAATACTCGGTAACGACGGGCACCGCCTGCTCCCGCTGGGCTTGCACGCCCTTGGCCACCTCTTCATCGGTCGCCTCCACTGGCGACTCCAAGATATGGAGGAGGGTGACTTGCATGCCCATCTTGGCCGCCAGGGGCGTGAGGGTTTTGAGGATGGCCTCTGAGCGAGGAGAGCCGTCTAGGGGTACTAAGGCGCTCTCAAACATCGTCTACCTCCAGGCCTGGGATCGTCATAAGTTTAGCCTATGCGTGTCCCTATTGTCTTCCCCTGTAAGCACTGGAGGATCGTCCCCTCCCGTCTTCCGTCGGCGATGATGGCGCAGGCGCCGGCCGCCGCCGCCTGCAGGGCGGCCTCCACCTTGGGCACCATGCCCCCGGAGACCTGGCCGGAGGCGATGAGGGCGCGGGCCCGGCGGGGCGTGAGGTGGGGCAGCGTCTTCCCCCCAGCCATGACGCCGGGAACGTCAGTGAGGAGGAGCAAGGGAGCGGCGAGGGAGGCGGCCACCGCCCCCGCCGCCAAGTCAGCGTTGACGTTGAGGATGCGGCCAGTGGGGCCTTCATCTCCCCACTCGAGGGCCAATGGCGCCACCACAGGCATGAACCCCTCTTTCAGGAGGAGACGGATGAGAGGAGTGTTGACCCAGGTCACCTCCCCCACCAGGCCCAGCTGGGGGCGGACGATGCGGGCCCCCAATAGAGGGCCATCGGCCCCCGAAAGCCCCAGGGCGGGCACGTCCCGCCCTTGTAAGGAGGCCACTAATGTCTTGTTCACCAGCCCGGACAAGACAGCTGCCACCACCTCCAGGGCCTGGGGGTCGGTGACCCGCTGCCCTTCGTGGAAGAGGACAGGGCAGCCCAAGCGGTCTAGCCAGGAGGAGATGATGGCTCCACCCCCGTGGATGACCACCGGGCGTATGCCTTGTCGCCAAAGGGTGGCCAGGTCGTCCAGGGAGGTGTCATGCTCCCCCAGGGTGGAGCCCCCCAGCTTGATGACCACTGTCTCCACGGCTCTCACCTCATGTGGTGTATAGGCTGTTGAGGCGGACGTAATCCTCCGTCAGGTCGGAGCCCCAGGCCACGGCCCTCGCCTCACCCAGGCCCAGGTGGGCCCGCCACTTTACTTGCGATGCCGAGAGGAGGGCGCGGGCGCGCGCGTCGTCAAAGGGCTGGGGCCGCCCGCGGCAAAAGACGCAGATATCCTCGCCCTGGGGGTCTACCAGCCATAGGGTGAGGGAGTCCAAATCTAGCTGGCAGCCGGAGTTGCCCAGGGCGGCCACCACCCGTCCCCAGTTGGGATCGCCACCCTTCACGGCTGTCTTGACCCCAAGGGAGCGCACCACCTCGCGGGCGGCGCGGCGGGCGTCTTGAGGGGAGGCAGCGCCCTCCACCTCCATCTCGATGACCTTGCTGGCTCCCTCGGCATCCATCACCATGGCGCGGGCCATGTCCTGGCATAGGAGGCAGAGGGCGCTGCGGAAGGCAGGGCCCAAAGGATGGTCATCGTCCATGGCTTTCCCCTCGCCGTTGGCCAGGGCCACCACCATGTCATTGGTGCTGGTATCGGAGTCCACATCGATCATGTTGAATGAGACGTCCACGGCCTCCCGAAGGGCATGCTGAAGGAAGGGCTGAGCCACAGGGGCATCGGTGGTGATGAAGCAGAGCATGGTGGCCAGGTTGGGGTGGATCATGCCCGCCCCCTTGGCCACCGCCCCCAGGCGGTAAGGGCCCACCCGGTAGGCTCCATACTTGGGGCGGGTGTCGGTGGTCATGATGGCCAGGGCGAAGTCCCTTCCCCCGTGGCGGGTGAGGGGTAGGGTGGCGATGGCGGCCGCGATCTTATCCATAGGTAGGAAGGTGCCGATGACGCCTGTGGAAGCCACCACCACGTCTTGGGGGCGCAGGTTGAGACGCTGGGCGGCCAGGCGGGCCATCTGGCGGGCGTCCTCCAGGCCTTGGGCCCCGGTGGCGGCGTTGGCGCATCCGGAGTTGGCCACCACCGCCTGCGCCCGCCCATCGGCCAGGTGCTCCATAGTCACCAGGAGGGGGGCGGCCTTGACACGGTTGGAGGTGTAGACGGCAGCAGCCACGCAAGGCCTCTCGGAAAAGAGGAGGCCAAGGTCAGGCTTGGTCGGGTTGTAGCGAATTCCGGCGTGAATCCCTCCCGCCAGAAACCCTTGGGGAGTGGTGACGCTTCCTTCTTCTGTGATCTTGACGATCTCGCTCATGGTCGCCTCCTTATGGGAAGAGGGCCAGGGCCTCTAGCCCCATGGTCTCGGGCAGCCCTAGCATCAGGTTCATGTTCTGGATGGCCTGGCCCGCCGCTCCTTTGACCAGGTTGTCTATGGCGCTAACCACCACCAGGCGCTCCCCCTCGGCATCTATAGTGGGGTATATCAGGCACAGGTTGGAGCCCAGGGTATGCTTGGTAGCTGGTGGCTCGCTGCTAATTCGGACGAATGGCTCGCCCTCGTAGAAGCTCTGATAGAGGTCGCGGAGCGCCCTGCGCCCCGCCTCCCCGGGAGGGAGGGCGCCTGGGCGCAGGGGGGCATAACAGGTGGTGAGGATGCCCCTGGTCATGGGCACCAGATGGGGGACGAAGGTAAGACGAGGGCGCATCCCATCGGTGGTCAAAGATGCTAGCTCCTGGGCCATCTCCGGCAGGTGGCGGTGGCCCCCAAGGCCGTAGGCGCTGACGCTTTCGTTGACCTCTGAGAAATGGTAGCGCAGATCCACTGTGCGTCCAGCGCCCGAGACGCCCGATTTGGCGTCCACCACCAGGTCTGGCTCCACGATACCCTCCCGCAGGGCGGGGGCCAAAGCCAGGATGGCCCCCGTGGGATAGCAGCCGGGGTTGGCTACCAGTCGGGCACCCCGCAGGCGGTCCCTATTGAGCTCGGTGAGGCCATATGCCGCCAGGGGTAAGAAGGCCGGCGCTGGGTGCTCTATCCCATACCAACGGGTGTACTCTTGGGGATCGCGCAGGCGGAAGTCGGCCGAGAGGTCGATGACTCGCACCCCAGATTCTAGGTAAGGGAGGAGGGCCTGGGCGCTGGCCCCATGGGGGAGGGCTGAGAAGAGGATGTCCACCCTCTCTTCCACCCGCTCAGCCACGGTAAGGCTCAGGTGCGACAGGTGGGGGAAGAGTTGGCTAAGGGCCTTGCCGGCGCCGGAGCGGCCGGTGGCGGCCACCACCTGCACCTGGGGGTGGAGGGCCAGGATGCGGGCCAGCTCGGCCCCGGCGTACCCTGTCACGTTGAGGATGGCGGCTCTAAACATGTTCACACCTCCGCTGCCCACAAAGTTCAGGGCCCCACCACCTATTGGCGGTGGGGCCCCTAGCCAAACCTATGCCAAGGAGCGACTATGGCCCCCCGCCAGCCCGGCCTCGGGCCCATCGTCGTGGCCGGCGGAAGGCCTCGCCTTTCATGACATTTCTTACCATAGGGCCTCTCTTGTGCACTGTCAACCTGTTGGCGGTGGCTCCAGGGGGGGAGGCCTCTCCCCCCGGGCATACCGCTCCAGCCATTCCCTCATGGCCGAATCACGAAGGGACTCGCGGTGGAGATAGGCCTCCAGCTGCAGCCCCTGCTCCAGGGGGAGGGAGAAGCCCCATACGGCAGCCAGCCGGTCCAGGCGCATGGACGTCTGGGGGTACTCGGCCATGCGCTGGGCCACCTCTAGGGCGCGGGAGAGGGCCTGGCCTGCAGGCACCAGCTCCTGTACCAGCCCCATCTGGTAGGCGCGTTGGGCGTCGATGAGGACGCCCGACAGGATGAGGTAGAGGGCGTTGCCCAGGCCCACTACCCGGGGCAGACGCTGCGTTCCCCCATCCACCAGGGGGACGCCCCAGCGGCGGTTGGTGACGCCGAAGCGCGCGGTGGTGTCGGCGATGCGGAAGTCACACCAAAGGGCCAGCTCCAGGCCCCCTGCCAGGCAGTAGCCGCTGATGGCGGCGATGGTGGGCTTCCCTACGTCGGTGATGCGGGTGAGCCCCATGGGCCCGCTACGGTCGGCCCCTGGGCGGGATGCCAAGGTATCGATGGCCTTGAGGTCGGCACCGGAGCAGAAGTGACCGCCGGCGCCTGTGAGGACCATGGACCGCAGCTGGGGATCGCGGCGGAACGCCTCGGCCGCCTCCTCCAGGAGGGCAGCCGCCTCCCCGTCTACACAGTTGCGCACCTCAGGGCGGTTGATGGTAACCACCAGGACGGGGCCCTGGCGCTCCACTAGGACCTTGGGTGCTTGCACGACGCAGCCGAGCCTACCAACTGAAGGGCCTGGCGTCAAGGGGATGAAAAAAGGGATGGGGCCTGCGACCGGAGGGCGGGCCATTCTCTCGGGGCGGCCGCAAGCCCCATTCCCTTGTCGCTTTCAGCATAACGTCGCTATAGCGCCGCGTCTGTCGGGCGAAACCTGATTCTGCGTCCAGCTTTCCCCTAATTCTCTTTCAGGAGGCCACGGCGGAGGGCGAACTGGACCAACTCTGCCCGGCGGCGAAGGCCCAGCTTCTCCATAAGCCTTTGCCGATATGTGTCCACTGTCTTGGAGCTGATGCCCAATTGCTGAGCTATCTCCTGATTGGTGTATCCTGCCGCCGTCAGCCGTAAGACTTGCACCTCACGGGAGGTGAGGGCGTCCAGGGGGTCGCGGTGGGTCTTGCCTCCCGCCAGGTACTCCCTCAGGAGGCGGCGCACAGCGGAAGGATAGAGGAAGACCTCACCCCGTGCAGCTAGCCGCACGGCCTCCACCAGGTCGGTATCGGTGGCGCTCTTGACCACGTAGCCACACGCGCCCACCTGTAGGGCCCTCAGGAGGTACTCATCTTGGGCATGGACCGTAAGGATCACCACCTGAGTGGGGACGCCCAGGCTGCGGATGGCTTTGGTGGCCTCCAGGCCGTCCATCTCTGGCATGGAGATGTCCAGCACTGCCACTTGTGGTCGCAGCTGGCGGACCATCTCCACAGCTTCCCGGCCAGTGGAGGCCTCCCCCACCACCTCCATATCAGGCTCCCGGGAGAGGAGGGCCTTGATGCCTGCCCGCACCACGGTATGGTCGTCGGCCAGCAGTATGGTTATCTTCCCCATGTCCGTTTACCCTCTGGTATTAATCGGCACCTCAGCGCGCACGATGGTGCCTCGCCCGGGGCGCGAACGGACGCGGAGGCGGCCCCCCACCAAAGCTAGACGCTCCTCCATGCCCATGATGCCCAAACCCCTTTGACCATCGCCCAGTACTTCGGGCAGGGAGAAGCCGCGCCCATTGTCCTTCACCTCTAGGATCACGCGCGCACCGCGATATCGCAGGACGAGCCATGCCTCGCTGGCATTAGCGTGCTTGGCCACGTTGGAGAGGGCCTCTTGGGCCACGCGGTATAGGGCCAGCTCCACCTCCGGCGGCAGGCTGGGCAACTCCCCAAGGTGAAGATGGACGGGCAGCCCCCAACGCTGCGAGAACTCCGCTACGTGGGCACCGAGGGCGGATGTCAGGCCCAGGTGGTCGAGGGCGCTGGGGCGCAGGGCCTGGGCAATGCGGCGCACTCCCTCCAGGGCGGCGGAGACCAGTTCCCGCAGCTCGGCCAAATGGGAGGCAAGGGAGGGATCCACCTCATCCTTTAGCAGATTCAGGCGCACCAGCAGGGCAGTGAGGATCTGGGCCGTATCATCGTGGAGCTCGCGAGCTACCCTCTTGCGTTCCTCCTCCTGGGCCTGAAGGATAAGGGCCGATAGGTGGCGCAATCGCTCCTGTTGCTTCCGTGCCTCCCAGAGGAGTCGGCCCATCTCCTCCAGAAGCCCTAGCACATAGCTGGAGTTGCCACACCTGAGGCACTCCGCCGGCGGCGCCGGGAGATGGGGAGCGCCATGCAGCAAATTGTAAATGCCATCCCCTCCTTGGGCCACCAGCCCCAGCTCCTCCAGCGCCCTTAGGTGGCGCTGCATGGCTCTGGGAGAGCTTCCCAGCCGCGCCGCTAGCTCCTCCGCCGTGGCCGGGCCCTCTGCCAAAGCAGCTAGGACGCCTATCCGCGGGGGCGGCGACTTACGGATGCCTACCTCCCTTTGTCGGGTACCATCCTCCATTCCTTTGCCATTTTACCATCCCTTAACCACCCCTTTTGTCGGCCAAAACCTTACGGCACTTGGGGGCTTTGCCTGACTGACCAGGAGCCGGCTGACGACTATTGTGATGTCGAAAGCCTTGTGATTAAGGGCACATTCTCTGCTGCAAGGAGGGCTTAGGTTGCGCCGAGATGTGCTGGTAGTGGCAGCGCTGTGGCTGGTGTTGACGGTGTTAGGGGAGGTGCTAGCCTTCGCCTTCGATTTCCAGCCAGTTCCCCTGTCCGACAAGGGGGAACATATCAAGGATGCCGTACGCATCCTCACCTATTTTGCCATCCCTGTCCTGACCTTTGTGATAGCAGCACTTATTTATAGCATCCTCCGCTTTCGTGCGCCCGGACCAGAGGCCGACGGGACGCCTGTGCGCTCGCACATAGTGCCGTGGGTATGGTTGGCGGTCACATCTGGTCTGGCGTTTACCATCATGGTCTTCCCTGGACTTTTGGGCACCATTGAGGTGACGTCATCGGCGCATCAACACGGATCTGGCGGGCAAGCGAGCGCCAGGGCTGGCGGCGCCTTGCTGGTGCAGGTGGAGGGGCTGCAGTGGACGTGGCTCGTCCACTACCCCGACCAAGGGGTGAAGAATGCCCGCGAGCTAGTCCTACCGGTGGGGCAGCAGGTGATGCTAGAGGTGACCTCCCGCGATGTGCTGCACTCCTTCTGGGTCCCCGCCTTCATGCTGAAGATAGACGCCATACCTGGCGTGGTCAACCACGTTACCTTCACCCCCACGGAGGTGAGCTCATACGAGGAGAACAGCCTGTTGCGGCTGCAATGCGCAGAGCTCTGCGGCCAGGCCCACGCCTGGATGGTCATCCCTGTGCGAGTGGTGGAGCCAAAGGAGTTCGAACGCTGGGTGGCGGGACAGCGCAAGTAGGAGGAGGGCTATGACGACGGCTGAGCATGCCGAGCGCATAGGGCTGTGGCAAGGCTTCTACTATGTGCGCCGTGGCGTCCTTTGGGGGCTCATCGGGTTCGGCCTAGGGGTGGGGCTGGCTGCCCTCTTCCGCACGGCTGCCGGCTCCTCCCCTTGGTGGCTGGAGCATAACTTCGCTGTGGGCTACGTGTTGGGGCTATTGGGCTGGCTGCTGGGGGTGGGCATGTGGGAGCGGTGGGTCAAGGAGTGGCTGGGCCTCCCCACCCAGCCCAATCCCCACGGCTGGATGCGCTACTTCGCCTTCACCACCGACCATAAGGTCATTGGCGTCCAGTACCTGGTGACCTTTGTGGCGGTGTTCCTCATCGCTGGCCTTTTGGCCATGCTTATGCGCTATCACCTCATGGACTCCCAGGGGGCGTTGTTCAACGGTGGCGTCTACAACCAGGTGATGAGCCTGCACGGCATCTTGATGATCGCCGTGGCGGTGGCAGTCATCATCGGTGGATTCGGCAACTTCCTGGTGCCCCTCATGATCGGGGCGCGGGACATGGCCTTCCCCCGCCTCAATGCCCTCACTTATTGGCTTATCCCTCCTGTGGCTGTCCTTTTACTGACGGCCCAAGCGGTGGGGGGCTGGGACACGGGATGGACGGCCTACCCACCATTAGCGGTGCGCAACGCTGCTGGCCAGCTCTTCTTCAACCTAGCCATCATTACCTTCGGCCTCTCCTCCATCTTGGGCGGTCTTAACTTCCTGGTGACCATAAGCTTTTTGCGGGCGCCAGGGATGACGTGGGGAAGGCTGCCGATATTCGTCTGGTCCATATTCTCTGCTTCCATTATTGCCCTTATCTTCACCCAGGCCTTCGCCGCCGCCATGCTCATGGAGGCGGTGGACCGTCTGGCGGGGACCAATTTCTTCAACCCCGGTGACCCCTTGCTGTATCAGCATGTGTTCTGGTTCTACTCGCATCCCGCGGTATACATCTTCATCCTGCCGGGGTTTGGGATACTGCTAGAGGTGCTGACCCACTTCTCCCGCAAGCCCCTCTTCGCCTATCGGTGGGCGGTGGCGGGGTTTTTGACCATCGTGGCCATAAGCGGCATCGTGTGGGCCCACCATATGTTCGTCACCACCAGCGAAGTGGCCTTCCTAGGGGCCTTTTTGGTGACGACAGAGGCCATCTCCATTCCCACGGGGCTGGTGTTCCTGTCGGCCCTGGGGACCATATGGATGGGGAGGCTGTGGCTGACGCCCCCCATGCTGTTCGCCTTAGGGGCGCTGTTCAACTTCCTCATCGGGGGCATCACGGGCATATATCTGGCCGATGTGCCCAGCGACATCCAACTATCGGACACCTACTTCGTAGTGGCCCACTTTCATTACACCATCATCGGTGGCGAGATATTCGCCCTCCTGGCTGCCATCTACTACTGGTTCCCCAAGATCACAGGGCGCATGTACCACCAGGGGCTGGGCAAGCTCCACTTCTGGCTCACCTTTTTGGGCTTCAACCTCACCTTTCTGCCCATGTTCTGGGCAGGCCTTCACGGCATGAACCGGCGCATCGCCATTTACGACCCAGCCCTGGAAGGGGTGAACGTGTTTGCAAGCATCGCTGCCTTCGTCATGGGGGCGGGCTTCCTGATCTTCGTGGGAAACATGGTGTGGTCATGGGTGCGGGGCAAGGTGGCGGAGGCCAACCCCTGGCGAGCGCGCACCCTGGAGTGGCAGGTGCCCTCACCACCGCCAGAGGAGAACTTCCCTGCCCCGCCGGTGGTGGTGGGGGAGCCCTATGAGTATGGCGTGCCGGGGGCTGGGCCCCACGTCGTCCTGGCCCCTTCCGGCGGCGACTGTGGGAAGGAGGTGTGAGCTATGCAGGAGGAGCGCCCAAGACGCCTCTTGCTAGGCCTTGCCACCCCTGAGCAGGTGACTTGGTTTATGGTGGCGTGGTTAGGCGTTCAGACGGCGGTGGAGTACGTCCTGGCCCAGGTCCTGGAGGCCAACCTGCCCATCATGCTAGTCATAAACATCCTGGAGGCAGCGAGCATCATCTACTTCTTCCAGCACGTCTATAGGCTGTGGCGGGAGGACGAGTGATGGCCGAGGCGGCTGTTCCCTATGCCATACCTTTGGCCACTAAGCGCCGCATATACCAATGGGGCCTGTGGCTGTTCTTCCTCTCAGAGGCCTTTCTGTTTGGGTCGGTGGCGTCCAGCCGCTTCTTCCTGGCGGGGCTGGAGCACCCCCACCTCAACCAGGCGCTGGGGCTGGCCATAACTTCGGTCCTCCTCACCAGCTCCGTCTTCGCCTACCGGGCGGAGGTGGCCTGTGCCCGGGGCGATGGCCCGGCCTTCCTGCGCAACCTGGCCATGACTATGGTCTTGGGCCTCGCCTTCCTGGGCGGTGTAGGTGTGGAGTGGTCCACCGCCGAGTTCACGCCCTCGGAGCCCTTCGGGACGGCCTTCTTCGCCATGACAGGCATTCACTCTTCCCATGTGGCTTCGGGCATCTTCATCTTTCTCATCATCATGTATCACGCCCTGAGGGGGCGGTTCATACCCGAGGGGTGCACATGCCGCCGCATCTGGCCTTGGCGCTCATGCGAACACCCTAAGATGCGGCCCACCTGGGAGCAGATGTGGCCAGTGGAGGCGAGCATCAAGTACTGGCACTTTGTGGACGTGGTATGGGTGTTCTTCTACCCCATCCTCTACCTGATAAGCTGGCCCACTTGAGGGAGTTATAATAGCTAGCGCCAGGGGGAAGGGGAGGGGGGTGTGCTCTCGGTTACCAGGCTTCTGGGGGGTGAGGTGAGGCCGGGTGACGTGCTGCGCTATGGGGAGGCCCGGCCTCCGCACCTGTTGCACTTCGCCCCCGAGAAGCGCCCTGTGGTGGTATGGAACCTTACCGCCCAGTGTAACCTCCATTGCATGCACTGCTATGCCAATGCCCGCACGCGCCCCCTGCCGGGGGAGTTAACCACTGTAGAGGGAGAGAGGCTCCTTGATGACCTGGCGGACATGGGGGTGCCGGTGGTCCTCTTCTCTGGCGGCGAGCCCCTTATGCGACCTGACATCTTCCATCTGGCGGCATATGCGCGACGGCGAGGCCTGCGCACCGTACTGTCCACCAACGGGACCCTCGTCGACGCTGCGATGGCTCGCCGCATCGCCGACGCCGGATTCAGCTACGTGGGGGTTAGCTTGGACGGCCTGGAGGCGGTGCACGACCGCGTGCGCGGGCAGCGGGGGGCCTTTCGTCAGGCCCTGCAGGGGCTCTTTCTCTGCCGCCGCCTGGGCCTGCGGGTGGGTATCCGCTTCACCGTCCACCGCAAGAACGTGGACCAGCTGCCCCACATCTTCGACCTGGCCGAGGCGGAGGGGATAGACCGCCTGTGCGTCTACCACCTGGCCTACGCCGGGCGGGGGGAGAAGATTCGATACTTAGACCTCTCGCCTTGGGAGGCTCGGCAGGTGGTAGATTACATCTTCCGAAGGGCGGAAGCGTGGGCCGCCCGCTCCTCCCCAGTGGAGGTGTTGACGGTAGACAACCACGCCGATAACGCCTACCTGCTCATGTGGGTGCAGGCCCGGCACCCGGAGCGGGCAGAAGAGGTCCATCGCCTCCTGCTGTGGAACGGGGGCAACCAATCGGGGGTAGCTGTGGCCTCCATCGACCCCCTGGGCCACGTGTGTATCGACCAGTTCTCCTGGCACCGGCCCCTAGGCAATGTGTGGGAGCGGCCCTTCAGCAGCATCTGGAACGACGATAGGCATCCCCTGCTGAAGGTGTTAAGGCAGCGCCCGCGGCCCATCGAGGGCAGGTGCCGTCATTGCCGGTTCTTGCCCATCTGCAACGGCAACCTGCGCGCTCGCGCCGAGAGCTATTTTGGCCACTTCCTGGCCCCCGACCCAGCCTGCTATCTCACGGACTGGGAGATCGGGCTTTCGGGGCAGGAGGCTTGGGAAGAGGCGCGGCGCTGGCCCGTGCCTGTGCAGGAGGTGGCATGATGGCCCTCTCACCTCAGGCCCGCCAGGAGAGGGACGCCCATGATGCCATGTTGGCCCAGGCAGACCTTCACCAAAGCCCCTTTACCATCGCCTGGGAGGTGACGCGGGCCTGCCCCTATAGATGCCGTCACTGTCGGGCCGAGGCCCAACCTCGGCGGCACCCATTGGAGCTGACCACTCAGGAGGCCTTCCACTTGGTGGACCAAATAAAGGGGTTTGGCGACCCCATACTGGTGGTCACCGGTGGCGACCCCATGATGCGCCCAGACCTGTTCGATATCTTGGCCTATGCCTCCTGTCGTGGGCTGCGGGTAGCCCTCACCCCCACCACCACCGGCCGGGTAACGGCCCGGGCACTGGCCTGCGCTCGTCAAGCGGGGGTGCAGCGCATCGCCATCAGCATCGATGGCCCAACGCCAGAGGTGCACGACGCCTTCCGGGGGATGCGCGGCTCATTTCGTACCGCGATGCACATCGCTTTGGAGGCCCGCCAGCAGGGCCTACCCCTGCAGGTGAACACCACCCTCACCCGCCTCAACTTCCACCTACTGGAGGCTATGGGCGAGATGGTGGCAAAGTTGGAGGCTGTGCAGTGGAGCATCTTCTTCCTGGTGCCCACGGGGCGTGCCCTGCTGGAGGACATGCTCTCGCCCTACCAACATGAGGAAGCCTTCCATCGCATCTACGAGCTGGCGCAGGCCGCCCCATATGACGTGAAGGTGACCGCTGCCCCCGCCTATCGCCGGGTGGTGATCCAGCGCGGAGGGGGGAAGGGGCTAGCCACGGTGGCTGGAGCAGGGTACCGCTTTCAGGACGGCCTCCACCGCCCCAGCGTAGGGGTCAACGATGGCAAGGGGTTCCTTTTCATCTCCCACGTGGGAGAGGTGTATCCCTCTGGGTTCTTGCCCCTGGCGGTGGGCAACGTGCGGCGGGAATCGATCGTGGAGCTGTACCGTAACGCCCCTCTCATGCGCCATCTCCGCGACCCCACTATGCTCAAGGGGCGGTGTGGGCGGTGCCCTTATCGAGAAGTATGCGGGGGCTCCCGCGCCCGCGCCTACGCCCTCACTGGCGACCCCTTTGCTGAGGACCCCACTTGCATCTACGATCCCCCCTCCTGATCGCGCTGCAACATGGCCTGGGCCAGGGCGATGGCGAAGGTGGCCACCGCCGTCCAGGCCAGGGCCCCTCCCCAGCCAGCGAGGTGATCGGCCACACCCCACTTCCCCCTCATCCAGGACCCCAAGGCTCTCAGCGCGGTGGCCGAGGGCAAGGCTACCAAGGCGACCCTTACTGCCCAACGGTAGCCAAGGCCTCTCTGACGCGCCAGGGCGAAGGGGGGCAGCACCAGGTAGGCCATCCCTAGGATCATGGTGGTGATGGTGCCCGTCCCTAGCACGTGGCGGATGGCGTCCAGCCGTGGCAGCTCTAAGGGAGCGATGTGGGCCAGGGAAAGGGCCCCCATGGTCGTCACCATCACCCCCCCAGGGCGAGCCAGCCCATAGCCATCTGCACCAGCCTGCCTGGCTCACGCGATAGGGCCCGCAGGCGCAGAGGCGGGCGCCAGAAGGCGCTCAAGAGCGCGGGGGAGGCGAGGCCCAGGCCCATGAGCATGTGTGCTGTCGCTTCCAGCTCCAAAGCAGTGGCGTCGGGGTGAGCGTCCCTCCAGAGGGCGACAGCCAGGTAGAGGAAAAGGCCGGCCTGAAGGGGAGCCCATATGGCCCACAACGTGGGGCCTTGCAACAGTTGCCTCCCGAAGAAGATGAACACAGTGCGCAACGAGACTCCTATCACGGCGCATAGGACGAAGCCCACCATCTCCATGGTGACTAGGGCCTGGTTCCGGCCGAAGGGGTACATGGCGGGCCCCATCCCTGGCACGGCGAAGGCCCAGGCCAGGGCCAAGGCCTTGGCCATCAGCAGCCACCAGGCCATAGATGCCAGGTGGGGGGTGAAGGGGGCTCCAGGGCGGCGCCAGAGGCGTCGCCCCACCTGATAGGCGAATATGGCTGCCCCCGTGGCCTCCAGCCCTCCCGACGCCAGTAGCAGGCCCTTCCCCACCTCCCCTGTGGCTAGGGGTTGGCCTATCACCCGCACCATCACTCCGGTGCCCAGGGCCAAAAAGGAGGCGAAGAAAGGGAGAGGAGCAACAGGGGAGGACGCCGTAAACCTAGGCACCAGCCTATACGCCATGCCCAGGATGAATAGACCTGCCCAGCCCATGAGCTGGGCGTGTCCATGGGCCTGGACGAGGGCCCCCAGCCTTCCCCCGGCTCCCCATCCCACTGCGCGAGCGAAGGCTACGGTTGTCCCAAGGGCGAAGCCTGCGGTCAAGGAGATGGCCATGGCCGTGCAGATGGGCAGCAGATAGCTTCCTACCGTCTCCTCCCGCGCACGCTGCAAATACGCCCTGGCCAAAAGCGCCTCCTTGCCGTCATTATGGCCTAGTGACCAGGGGGGACACCACCAGCGCGCAGGCGCTGTCCGTCCCACCAGTAGGGGATGCGCACCGGCGGGAGGGAGGGCGCATCGTCCCGGTCGCCGGGGGCATAGTTGGCATAAGTGACGACGATCTGTCGCCTCTGGGGCTCGGCCTCCACGGCCACTATAGCGCGGGAGGGGCGTAAGGTGTCGGTGCCCAGGTAGGAGTCGTTCAGGAAGAAGTGGACCTTCTGGCAGTAAAAGTGGGATGGACAATAGGAGTGCACCGCCAGGAAAAGGCCCCCCTCGGTCTCCACGTGCGCTTCCAGGTTAGTGGGAATGAAGCCCTCCAGGCGGACGCGGGCGCGCGCCAGGGCCAATAAAGTTGCCACCGCTCGCCGCTGGGGTGGCGTGACGGGAGAGATGGCCGCCAAAGCTGGGCGTGCCGATGAGGCGGCCACAGCTAAGGCCAGGCCAGGCACGTCACGCACCCGGGCCACGGCGATGCCCACCAGACGACCACACAGGTCCACCACGGGGGCACCAGCAAACCCCGAGGCCAGCTCCTGGGCCAACTGGACATAACGCACGCCTCCCATCTCCAGGTATCGGAAGATGGAGGCGTCATGAGCAGTGAGGGTGTCTTGCGGGCCCCGCCCATATCCCAGCACTATCACCCCCTCCCCCTCCTGGGGGTCCGCTGGGGCCCATGTCAAGGAAGGAAAGGGGCCCACGGGTTCCACCATCAATAGGGCCAGCCCCACCTCGGTTGCCTGGCCAGCCACTCTGGCCGCCACCGTATCTCCCGAGGGTAGGACAAGGGCTACCACCTCGTCTTCCCGCACTAGGTCGGCGGCCGTCACGGCCCTGCCACGAGGGTCGATGATGGCTGCAGTACCCGTGGCCGTGGACGTCACCACGGCGACAGTAGCTGGACGCGCATGGGCAAGGGCCTCCTGACGGTCCTGGCAGGCGTCCCTGACCAAGGGTGATGGGGACGGCATTATGGTGGGGGTCACTGGCTCTATTAGGATAGGGGCTTTCTGCTCGCAGGCTGCTAGCACCAGGGTGGCGGCCGCCATCATCTTCCAAAAGAAATGCGGGCCCAGGTGCGCCTGCCAAGAAGGGGGATGCCGCGGCAACATGGATGGCATAACGAATGCTAGCACTCATTATAGGGGCGTGGGAAGCCCTAGGCCCCCATGGGCTTGTACGCTAAAATCCCGTCCCGCTCCAGGGCCTCTAATTCCTCCTCCCCCAGCCCGAGGAGACGGGAGAGGACAAGCCGATTGTGCTGGCCCAACGTGGGCGCTGGGGTCTGGGGGGTGGGGGTCCCGTCCAACCGCCAAGGGGAGCCGGGGTATAGGCGACGGCCCGCTTGAGGGTGAGGCACGGCCCGCCAAAAGCGGCGGGCCCGCAGGTGGGGGTCTGAGAAAAGGCCGGGGGCATCGTAGACGGGGGCAGCTGGCACCCCCACCCGGATGAGGTTCCTCCACACATCATCCTGCTCCTGCTGAGAGGTCCACTGGGCTAGCACATGATCCAGCTCATCCTGGCGTGCCAGGCGTTCCTCCGTCGTCAGGGAGGCCATATGGAGTAGGGGCTCCCCTGCCAGCTTACAGAGGGCCTGCCACTCCTCGTCGGTGCGCACGGCGATGGCTACCCAGCGGTCCTCCCCTTGGCAGGGGTAGATGCCATGGGGGGCCCATATGGGGTGGTGGTTGCCCATGGGCCCCTGCACACGTCCATTCCACACGTAGTCCAAAATATAAGGGGCCATGAAATAGGTGGTGGACTCCCGCTGCGAGAGGTCGATATGGATGCCGCGGCCTGTGCGCCGACGATAATGGAGGGCAGCTAATACGGCAACAAACCCATGGAAGGCGGCCAGGGGGTCGGACACGTTGATGCCTGCGTTTTGCGGTGTGCCGTCCTCGTATCCGGTGAGGCTTATGAGCCCGCTAGTAAGGTCGTTGGTGGCGCCATAGCCCACGTAATGTCGCTCGGGGCCGGTGAGGCCTTGGGTGGGCATGGAGAGATAGATGATGTCGGGGCGCCTCCTCCTCACTGCTGAGTAGTCCAGGCCGAAGGGGGCCAGGGCCCCTGGCGACAAGTTCTCGATGATGATATCGCAGCGGGCGGCTAGTTCTTGGGCCAACTCGCGTCCCCGCGGGTGGTCCAGGTTCAGGCAGACTCCCCATTTACCCCGGTTGCGGTCGTTGAAATAGGCGTGTCGGTTCCAGGGCTCCTCCCCTGGCTGGCCGTTAGGGTACACCCCTTCGGCCGGGTGGGAGGGGCGGGCGGGGCCCCGCATGAGGTCTGGGCGACGGGCCGTCTCCAGCTTTATCACCTCTGCCCCCGCCTCCGCGAGAAGACGGCCGCACAGTGGCCCAGCCCACACCACTGCCATCTCTAGCACCCTTATCCCCTTCAGGGGCGGGGAAGGGTGTGGGGGAAGACCAGTGGGGAGGGGCATTAGCGTGCGGGCCTGCTTACTGTGACGCCCAAGGGAGGGGGCTAAACAGGGACGCCACTCCACACCTTCGGCACGGAAGGGGGCGTAGGGGAGGGTGAGCTCCCCGGCCTGGGGATGACGCACCTTCCAGAAGAAGCGACGGGCCCGCAGCTGACGGGATTGCAGTAGGTCGTCCACCCGGTGCAGATAGCCAAAAGGCAGGCCGCGGCGCTGGGCCTCCTCCACCACCTCCTCTCGTCCCTTGTCGGCCAGCCAGCTCAGGATGGCGGCGTGCATCTCATCGGCGTAGCGAGTGCGGGCAGACATGCTCTGGAATTTAGGGTCGTCCAGGGGTGGGCCTACCCATCTTAGGAACTCCTGGTAGGCCTGGGCCAGACCAGTGATAACTCCCACGTAGCCGTCGCGGCAGGGGTAGATGCCCCATCCGGCCACTCCCCCCAGATTGCCTCGCCGCTGCCAGACCACTTTACGGTAGGACCAGATCATGGGGGCGTGCTCCATGGTGGTAAGGGCCGCTTCCCATATGGAGAGGTCCACGAGGGCGCCACAATCCTCCTGGTAACGGCGCCAAAGGGCGGCCAAGGCAGCCCCCGCCGCCAGCTGTCCTGCTGCCAGCTCCGGGATGGGGAGACCCACCCGCAGAGGCGGGCGATAGGGCTCCCCTGAGATATACGAAAGCCCCATAAGGGCTTGAAGGGTCAGATCGGTGGCCGGCAGCTCCTTATATGGGCCTGTAAGGCCAAAGGGGGTCACCACCACCACAACGTGGCCGCGGCGCGCCCAGCGACGGACCCCTAACCTACGTGCCCACTCCCTGTCCGCCAGGATAATATGACAAGCGGCGGCTAGGCGGCGGGCAACCCCTGGCCCCTCCATCACGCTTTTCTTGCCGCCGTTGTAGAAGAGGTGGTAGGCGCTCTTTTCCTTGTGAGGTACATCGCCGGGGAAGGGGCCCACAAGGCGCAGGGGGTCGCCCCCCGCTGGCTCCAGCTTCCACACCTCTGCCCCCAGACGGGCCAGAAGGTGGCCAGCATAGGCCAAGGCTAGCCCCTGCCCGGCCTCCAGGACGCGCACGTCCGACAGCCAGGTGGCCATGGGCCTAGATGGTGATGCCGTAGATGCGCTGGGCCTCCCTCTTCAGCTCGCCCCGGAAGTCCGGGTGGGCTACAGCGATGAGCTCGCCTATGCGCTCCCGCAAGGTCTTGCCCCTCAGGGTGGCGATGCCTTGCTCGGTGACCACGTAGTCCACCAGCGTGCGGGGCACGGTCACGGCCGTCCCCTCTGGGAGCACGGGGACGATGCGACTCCGCCTTTGGCCATCGATCATGTGGCTGGAAGGGAGGACGCTGATTGAGCGGCCGCCAGGAGAGTAGCGGCCAGCGATCATGAAGGCCAGCTGGCCGGCTGTCCCCGTCCAGATCTGAGGCCCAATGCCCTCGGAGGCCACTTGCCCTGTGAGGTCCACCATAAGGGCATTGTTGACGGCCACGAAGTTCTCGAACCGGGTGAGCATACGTATGTCATCGGTGTAGCCGAAGTCGTATAGCTCGAAGACGGGGTTTTCATGGATCATGGCCATCTCCTCAGGTGGCAGGGCTACCAGGGCGCTTCCCACCACCTTCCCCTGATGGAGGGTCTTATAGCGGCCCGTCACCACCCCCTCCTCCACCAGTTGGGCCACACCACCGGTGATGATCTCCGTCTGGATGCCCAGGTCGTGCTTTCCGTGGAGGTAGAGGGCTAGGGCAGAGGACACCGTGCCTATGCCGATTTGGACGGTGTCCCTGTCCCGGATGAGCTCCTGGGCCACCAGGGTGCAGATGACCTCTGTGGCCGCCACCTCTTCCTCCGTGCGAGGGGGCAGGGGCAGGGTGCCTGTCTGTTGGCGGGCCTCGCAGAAGAGGTCGATCTCCGAGATGTGGATATAGTTCTCACCGCCTGTGCGGATGAACTCCTCGTGCACTTCGGCGATGACCTTCTTAGCTTTCTTGCTCCAGCTCTTGGAGAGCCATACGCCGGGGCCAAAGCTGCAGTAGCCATGGCGGTCGGGCGGCGAGACGGGCACCAGGAACCAATCGGGCTCTTCAGTGAACCCCGGGGGCACCTCGTAGGAACGCCAGGCGCCAAAGATGAGGTATTCCACCAGCCCCTTCCTGACCTGTTGGCGGTTGGCAGGGGTGGCGTAAAGGTCGTGCACCTCGAAGGCCTCCCGGTCCCCCTCCTCCTGGATCCAGGGGAAGAGGCCCGCGGGGTGGTCTATGCGCACGTTGTGTAGCTCCCCTCGCCTTTGGTAGAGGGCCTGACAAAGGGTGAAGGGGGTACAGGTGAAGGGGGAGGCTACCACCGTATCACCGCTGTTGATGTCCTTGACAGCCTCTTCAGGGCTCACCAGCTTACGGCCTACCATGCTTCGCCAGTCCACGGCTGACCCTCCTTGCTAAAGGGATCGATAAGCGATGACTATGGTAGCCCAATTTTATCGGCTTGGCGTGGCCTCATGTCAAGGAGCCCGGGGGCGGTAAATGATTTCGATGGTGGCTTGGCGCCCCACTTGACGGCGGAAGGCGCTCCCCTCTGCCTCTGTCTGGAACCAGACCACCACATACCACCCGCTGAGGTAAGGGTGTATGTCCTCGCACACCAGCTCCTGGGGCCAGCCGTGGATGCGGAACCGGGTGCCGAAGGGCATGAGGAGGGGGTTGCATGCCGCCGCCCCCGCATGCACCTTCTTGCCGCTGGCCATGAGGCCACACGCCCCGTCGCCCTCGCAGGTGGTGTATAAGATGAGCACGTTGGTCACTACCTCTGAAGGTGAAGGGGTGGGGGAGGGAGCGACGAAGGTAGGCTGGGGCGATGGGGTGACAGGGATTGGCGTGGGAGATGGGGCGACTACCTGCTGCCCGACCGGAGATGGGGTGGCAGCAGGGGCATGAGTGGGGACAGGCTCAAGGACGCCGGACGAGGGCCCACCCGGCCGATAAAAGAGGCCCCACCACGTCAGAGCCCCTGCCAAGGCCAGCATCGCTGTTATCGCCAGGCGCCCCGCCGGAGTCAGATTCCACCACCAACGCACCGTCTACCGATGGAATGCCATCCCCCCGCTCCGTTTCTACAGCACCGCCTGCTGAGGGCACAATCCCTCTCGGCTCTCGTGATGGCCACAGAGGACGCCAGAAAGGCCACTGCCGGGCCACAATCTCGAACGAAAGCCAGGTTCTTGCCAGGACAATCGAACGCAGGGCTTCACTAGCCTAGGATAGCTAACGGCTGTGGGTAAACCAGACCACGGGCCAGGATACATCGTCCGCCCTGGAGGCCGAACGGGCCGTTACTCCGTCGTAGTAGACATCGATAAGGGCCTGCAGCCGAGTATCGTCGAAAACGGTGAGATTAAGAGGCGCTCCCTCTATTACGAGGGTGGTGCCTGCCGGCAACGTGGGGATGGCCCGTCGGAGGGCGGCAACGAACAGGACGTTCTCGCGTCCTGCCTCGTGAACCCCAAGCACCCAGTTTACGTTAGCCAATAGGACGGCCGTCCCCACCGCCGCTGCCGTCGCTCCTACCCCCAGCCGCCACCACCACGGTGGGACCCTGGCCGCCAGTCCATGGAAGGCCGGAGGCAGCACACCTGCGGCCCACAGCGCCAACGGGGCCCCCGCTAGGTACATGGTGCGGCCGAAGGCGCCCATGACGAGGGTAGCGTCAGGGGCTAGGGTCAGAATGAACCACGCCAGGGCGACCACCGGCAGGCTGCGGATGGGGTACCAGCGCAGCGTCGCTACCGCTGCCAGGACAAACAGGGCTGAGCCAATCAACAGCGCCAACTCCGCCAGGCCGGTGAACGGTGGTCGATAGCACCCTACGGAGGACTCGCAGGCTGGTGCCATTGCCATGCCCAACATGGCGCCGTAGTTGGCCCATATGTGCCAGCCGAGGGTGAAGGCCCCCGCCTTTTCGTAATGCGCCCGCACCCAGAGGTGGACCCCCACCAACGTCATCGCCAACATGCCAATGGGGAGCCAGGCTGCCATCTCCCGCCGGGATAGTGACCTGCCATTGTCCCTTTGCCGGAGCCAGGCCAGAGCCGGGTACACCGCAGCCAGTGGCACCGCGGTGGGGTGCAGGAGAGAGGCCACCAGGAAGAGTCCTATGGCCGCCCCGAGCTTTAGCTTGGAGCGACGTTGGACCCAACCCAGCCAGCAGAGCAAGCTCCCGATAGCGGGGGGCGCGGCCACCACCCGGTTAGCCCCGCTGACCCAAGCGACGGCCATAGCATAGGCAGGATGGAGGGCGAATATGGCCGCTGCGACGTTGGCCTGCCAGGTCAACAGGCCGAGACGGAGCCCCAGGCGCTGTACCAGTAAGGCCGTGGCGAGATGGAGCGCTATGGCCACTGCATGGTAAGGCACCCCGTGGAGCCCAAACAGTTCATACTGAATCCGGAACCAGAGGGGCCAAAGGGGCCGGTACCGGTCCAGCTCGGGCAGGGATCCGACCGCTCTGATATCGAATGCGCGACGAGCGTAGGCCCAGAACCCCATGTCCCGCGCCGAGGCCAGAAACCACCAATCATCGAAGGCAAACCATGCGTTGAGGGCGAGGGCCTGGACACCGACGGCGAAGACACATACTGCTGCCAGGAACCAGGGGGAACCAGCGAACCTTGGGAAGGCAGAACCCGGAGTCCTCTCGTATCGGGCCATCATCTCTCAGACGGTGAGACGTTGGCGGAGGCTTCAGCAGACGTCACCTGTTCCACAGGGCGCGGGCCGGCGATTCGCTACAATGAGATATTACGATGACGCGGCTGTCATCGCCAGGGCACCCTCGTGTGGTCAGTTGAGGCTGGGGGCTGAGCCTCTGTCTGGCGCTTTGGCCATGTGCGTTCTCCCTCTGGCCCGTAGGCCCCGCAAACGTCTTGAGGATGACCTCCTATGAGGCCCAAGGTAACAGCACGAGGGTTGCCCAGTGCCTTGGTGCCAGCTGTTATCCCCGTCTACTCGAGACTTGCTGGCTCCCCAACCATTTGTGCAGCTCCACCGCCACGATAATGCTGCTAGCCAGGGCGATCCTCTTGGCCCAGGTCTCCAGCCCCACCGGCTCGACCCGAAAGACGAACTGGGCTGGCGGGGAGTGCATGGCCCCTATGTGCATGGCCAGGGCCACGGCGAACAATAGGGATGGAGCGGAGCAGGGGCTCCGGCGGAAGGCTGAGGTGCGTGGGCGGGGACGCGGCCGCCCGATTCGAGGAGCACCAGATCGCCAAGCACCAGCTCCTGGCTGTCTACCTCTCACCCTCGGCCCTCACGGATGACTCGTGCTCGGGGCGATACCAGACGCATAAGAGCCAAAACCGATGGCTTAGATATACTCCTGAGGGAAGACGGTCACCACCATGGCTAGCGAGAGGATATAGATGAGGAGGCTTTGAAACTAATGTATCAGCACCATCAGCGGGCTGGCGGGAAGGGTGGCTCGATGGGGTTAGGGCCATATACGCGGAGGCGGGCGCTGACCGCGGCTTGGGTGAGCCCTTGAGGTCCTGTCTCTAGGGCGCTCTCCAGGGTGGCCCTGTCCAGAGCGTGCCATAAGCGCCCCGTGGCGCCCGTTGGCCACTGTCCCGAGCTCTGTGCCCTATACCCCGTGTGCGCCGCACAAATATCACCACCGCTTCGAGTCCCCCTTTATGTCCATGGTATCAGCCTAGAGGTCGCGGCCAGGTCTGGTTCCGTTAGGAGTGGTGCGCGCGCAGCGCCCACCCTGCCCCTAG
>Ga0209143_1000039_pt1 | contig 63630 bp, 66 predicted proteins | sample FaiFalFF_MnMetaG_3_FD_184739 | JGI IMG/M metagenome (GOLD analysis project Ga0209143, IMG submission 184739) | Freshwater microbial communities from Yellowstone National Park, Wyoming, USA - Fairy Falls B (FF_Mn_B) MetaG (SPAdes) (version 3) | ecosystem: Environmental > Aquatic > Freshwater >...
ACCATACCTATCCTTGAGCTGTAACGCCATTTCAAGGGCGTTCTTATCAGCTGGGTTTATTTCGTTTGTAGCCTTACTCCTATCAATAGTCTTGGTTACAGGGTCGAATCTAATCTCCTCAGGTTTGGGGGTAACCTTCAATGTGACAACTATGTTCCTTAAGCCCACCTCAAACCCCCCTCCTAAGCTTCTCTACGAGCTTTGGTATTATCTCGAATAGATCTCCTATGGCGAAGTAGTCTGAGTACTCTGCTATAGGAGCCTCTGGATCCTTGTTTATGGATATTACGGTTCTAACATTCCTTATACCTGATACGAAGTGTGGCGCCCCGCTAACCCCCACTATCACAGCTAAATCTGCGTTAAGCGATACACCTGTAGATCCAATGTATATATCCTTAGGTGCAACCCCTATATCAGATAGGGGTCTTGAGACGCCCACATCAGCCTGTATTATCTTAGCGAGCTCCCTTACAAGTGTTAGATCACCCCCAGTACCCATGCCTCCTACAACAACCCTCCTAGACTTGGATAAATCCACATACCCCCTTCTTACAACCTCAACCCTCCTAACCCTGAGCTTCGATGGATCCAGCTTTGCCTCCACAACTTCAACCTCAGCCTCACCCCACGCCTCCCTAGGTCTAAAAACCCCTAAGGCTACAGTGGCCATTTGAGGTCTACCTCTAACGTTCCTAACAACAGCTACAATGTTGCCTCCGAAGCCTGGCACGTGGCCTACTAGGGAGCCGTCCTCCGCTATATCAAGGTTTACCACGTGGGCTTGAAGCCCTGTTCTAAACCTTACGGCTAGCCTCCCAGCTAGATCTCTACCATTCCTAGTAGCACTTGCTAGGAAGTAGTCTGGGTTCCTCTCACATATCAAGTCCCCGATTACGCTAGCGTAGGGCTCCCCTAGGTAGCTTTCAAGTATTGGATGTTCCACCACTATAACTCTGTGAGCCCCATACCTGCCAAGGCCCCCAGCTATCCCCCTAACACCTCTACCTAATAACACCCCGGTAACCAAATAGCCTCTAGCATCTGCTATCTCCCTAGCCTTTGTTAGAACCTCTAGTGAAGACTCCTCAACAACACCTGAATCCTGCTCTATGAAAACCCATATGTCCCTCACACCATATCACCTTAGGGTGCTGGCTAGCACCTCGACAACATCTGATACTACTAGAGGGTACTTGGAGATCTTCAACTCGTCCTCGAACATCCTTATACAGTAAGGGCACGCTGTAACCATCACCTGGGACTCTGTGGCTGTAGCCTCTCTAAGCCTCCTCCTAGTCACACTTCTAGCCTCGATGTTCTCAGACCAGAAGGCGCCTCCACCACCTCCACAGCAGAGGCTATTAGACCTGTTATGCTCCATTTCCACCAGCTTAAGGCCCTCAACATGTTGTAGAATCGTTCTAGGCTCCTCGTAAACATTATTCCATCTACCGAGATAGCATGGATCATGGTAGGTTACCTTAGCATCCAACCTTCCAGGCTTAAGCCTACCTGATGTTATGAGCTCTGCTAAAAGCTGGGTATAGTGCACCACAGGGGCCGGGGGTTTAGCCTTATACCTTGGGTAGATGTTTACTAGCATGTTATACGCGTGCGGGGATGTAACAACTATTAGTGTTGGTTTAAACCTCTCCATCACCTCAACGTTACCCTGGGCCAGCTCTTCTAGGAAGTACTCCTCGCCAACACTATACACTATATCGCCACAGCAACCCTCACCATCCCAAGCATATGTTACCCTAACACCAGCCCTAGCTAGAACCTCTACGAGGCTCCTAGTAACCTTCTGAAGTCTCCTATCGTAGGCGTTCATACAACATGTGTATAAAAGTATATCACCTCCAGACTCCACACTTAAACCCCTAGCCCAGACACCCCTCTCCCTCCTAGGAGATCCAAGGGGGTTCCCGGTCTCGTACACCCTCCAAAGGGTGTCAACAAGCTTCTCTGGAGCTACCTTACGCTCATAGAGTACAATCCTCCCACCTAGTATTACATCAGCAATCCTAACACCCCTAGGGCATGTGGTCTCACAATACCTACATGTAAGGCACTTCCACGAATCCTCCCTAGTAACAACACCTATCTGGGCCTCCCTTATAATCCTCCTAACACTTATACCAGGCGATATGAGGCATGAAGCTGTACACACTCCACATTGGTAGCATAGGCTTAGAGTTCCATAGCTATGCTTCATAACCCTATCCCTAACCTCAAAATCCAATCTAAGCCTCGCCACCCCTACTTCACCTCCTTTAACCTCGCCTTTGTAGCCTCAATCTCCTCTCTTGAAACCTCCTTAGCCATCCTATCTAGGTGGTTCATTACCTCGACGAAGTCGGGTACATCGGGGGCTCCAAATAACCTTAACACAAACCTCTCAGGCCTCACGCCTAGGTTTTGAAGCCTCCTCTTCCAATGCTCATACCTTCTAACAGTATGCTTATTAGCGTACTGGTAGTGGCAATCCTGTAGTCTACAACCTGTTATAGCTACAGCTGGGGCTCCAAGCTCGAAAGCCTTCTTAACCATCTTCCAGCTAACCCTACTAGAACAAGGTAGCCTTACCACCCTAGGTGATGTGGGGTACTGTACCTTGAATATACCAGCGTTATCTGCTGCAGCGTAGGAGCACCAGAAGCATGTGAATGCTATGGGCTTCCTCTCAGGCTCCTCTGCGAGCATCTCCTCTATCTGTTTCAATACCTCCTCCTCACCGTAACCCGGTAGTGTTATAGCTCCAACAGGGCACTCTGCTACACAGTTGCCGCAGCCTTCGCATAACGCTGGTATGACCTCAAACTTCTTCTTAATCTCACCTTTTATAGCACCATACGTGCACACTCTAGCACAGGCCCCGCATTTTATACACTTCTCATCATCAATCCTAGCTATTAGAGGCTCCTTCTCGATATAACCTTTAGCTAGTAACGCTATAGCCCTAGCTGCAGCTGCAAGACCTTGAGCTATAGACTCTTTAACATCCTTAGGGCCTTGGGCTACCCCAGCTATGTATACACCTCCCACAGGGCTGTCTACAGGTCCTAGCTTGGGGTGTGCTTCTAGTAGGAAGCCCTCAGCATCCTTTGGAACCTTAAGCTGTAGTAGGAGCTCTTCAACCTCAGGGTTTGGATCTAGAGCTGTAGCTAGGACTATCGAGTCTACGGGAACCTCCACCTCAGCTCCTAGGAGCTCTTCCAGCACAACTATGGATCCATTCTCAAACCTAACGCTCTCCTCTATAGGTTTAATGCTGTTAACCTTAAGGAATACAACCCCCTCTCTTGCAGCCTCCTTGTATAAGGCCTCAGCTTCCGGAGTGTACGTTCTAATATCCTTGTATACGACTACAACATTCTTCCCCCTCCTTTTAAGCTCTAAGGCCTGGTGTATCATGGTTGTGCAACAGTACCTACTACAACCCCTCTTACCATTCCTCGAACCTACACACGCTATGAACGCAATGTTATCTCCCGGTATATCATATCTAGCTCTTTCAACATCCAGCAACGTGTACATATTGTTAACCTTACCGTAGCCTAGATACTCTGGAACATGCACCCTAGCCCCGGTAGCTATTATGATAGCACCGACATCTAAGATCTCACCGTTGCTAAGCTCCACCCTAAAGTTTCCAGCGAACCCCTCAACTCTCTTAACCAAAGTGTTTAGGTAGACCTTAACACCAGCTGATTTAACCTCAGCTACAGCCTCCTCAATAACCCTCCTAGCCTCGTAACCCTCAGGTGCTAGGGTGTAGAGCTCCTTAAGCATACCACCAAGACTATCACTCTTCTCAACGAGAACAGCCTCTATACCAGCCTTGGCTACAGCGGCTGCAGCCTTCATCCCCGCTATCCCACCACCTACAACTAGAACCCTCCTAACAACGGGTAACCTCAAAGGCCTTCCAGGTTTAAGCTTACGAGCTCTCGCTATAGCCGCTCTAACGAAATCCTTAGCCTTCTCCGTAGCCTCCCTCGGGTGGGCTGAGTGAACCCAGGAGTCCAGGTTCCTTATGTTAGCCATATCCACGAGGTATGGGTTAAGCCCAGCCTTCCTAGCTGCTGTCATGAATACTCTAAGGTGTGTTGCTGGGCTACAAGCTGCTACTACAAGTCTGTTAAGCTTCTTCTCCCTTATAACCTGAGCTATGTAATCTACACTTGCAGCAGAGCATGCGAACACCAGGTTCTCTGAGTGGATAACACCTGGTATTGTTTTAGCAAACTCTCTAACACTAGCAACATCTATAACACCAGCTATGTTAGTACCACAATGGCATACGAAGAACCCTATCCTCGGGGGCTCAAGCTCTGTTATAGTCTCCTCAAACTCCTCCTCATAGGGTTTAAGCTCCTCCACATGTTGTAAAGCCATAGCCACGGCAGCTCCAGCCTCTTGAACTGAATCTGATATATCCTTCGGCTCTGCTACAGCACCACACATGTAGATTCCAGGTCTTGTCGTCTCAACAGGGCTCCAGGGTGTACGGGGTTTAAGGAACCCGTATTTGCCCACCTCCACCCCTAGAATCTTGGCTAGTCTATCCAAGCCCTCCGGGGGCTCGACGGGAGGCGCTATTACTATCATGTCGAAATCCTCTCTAACAACCTTACCTGATAACGTATCCTCGTATACAGCTACAAGCTTTCCACCCTCCTCTTCAACTCTGGCAAGCTTACCTCTAACAATTTCTACACCCTCATCTAGAGCCCTCCTGTAGAAGCTTTCGAAGCCCTTACCGAAAGCTCTTACATCCATGAAGAGCATTTTAACATGTTTAACCCCATGGCTTTTAGCTAGGATGGCGTGCTTAAGATTGTACATACAGCAGAACCTAGAGCAGTACTCATAATACCTCCTATCCCTACTCCCAGCACACGATACTATTAGTAGTTTATCAACATGCTTCCCATCGCTAGGCCTTAAAACCTCACCGTTAGTAGGCCCGGAGGCGTTCATAAGCCTATCTAGCTCATAGCTTAGAAGGACGTCCGGGTATACACCGTAACCGTACTCCTTGAACTTCCTAGCATCTGCTAGCTTGAAGCCCGTAGCGACTATGATTGATGCAACCCTCCTCTTTACAACCTTCGGTGTCATGGCGAAGTCTATGGCCCTCCTATCGCATACAACAGAGCACCTATCACATGGCATGTAGCCCGGAGGCTTGTTCAGGCAATGCTCTATGTCGATAACATACCATCCCGGCTCGGCCTGGGGGTATGGTAGGTAGATTGCCTTCCTAACACTAGTACCATCTAGTGGGTTGAAGACAGCTACCGGGCACACCTGCTCACACTTACCACATTTAGTGCAATCGGGTGTAACATACCTAGGCTTCTGGAGTATTGTGACCTCGAAGTCTCCAGGCTCCCCTTTAACGTCTATCACCTCAGCTAACGTTATAACCTCGATGTTAGGGTGTCTAATCACATCCCCTATCTTGGGGGCCTCAATACAGATAGAGCAGTCTAGCGTTGGGAAGGTTTTATCGAGGAACGCCATAACACCCCCTATGGCGGGGCTCCTCTCCACCAGGATTACCCTAGCACCAGCGTTAGCTGCATCCAGGGCAGCTTGTATACCGGCTATCCCACCACCCATGACTAGGACAGTGTTACCCCCATCTCCAACCTTTGAGCCCCCATCCCCACTGGGTAGGCCTCCGCTCATAGCTGGACACCCTTAGCCAACCTAACCCCCTCATCGTAGGCTTGAAGGTTTACATCAACCCTCCTCTTAACCCTAGCCTTGATGGCTGATTTCACGGACTCATGTGGTAGTATTTTGAGGAGCTCCGTTAGGAAACCTAGTGTGACCATGTTAGCCGACATCCTAAACCCGACCTTAATCGCTGTTCTAAAAGCTGGTATTCCAAGCTGTGTTACATCACCTCTACTGGTTGGCTTAACGGTATCCTCCTCGTATACGACTAGACCTCCGCTCCTAACACTAGCTATCTCCAGATCGTACGTCTCCTGGGTTGTTGCTACGAGGACGTCAGGGTTATCGAATATGGGGAAGTCCACGGGCTCGTCTGATACAACCACATCAGCCCTACTCCACCCACCCCTCTGGGCGGGGCTATAGGCTATAACCATTGTAGCGTACTTGTTAGAGTACACAGTTGCAGCCGTACCTATAATGTTACCCGCAAGTAGTATCCCGTGGCCTCCAGCTCCTATTATCCTTAGTTTAACCTCCACGCTCACCCACCTCCACGAGCTCTCTTTATAAGCTCTCTAGCCAGCGTCTGGTACGATGGTCTGCTACGTCTAACGAAGTTACCTAGCACTATTGGCTTCCTAGGATCCCTTAGATCGATGTCTGTCTTGGAGAGATCTGCCTCGTGGTCTATGACGGTTCTATCCCTGAATATCTTCATGACCTCTAGTGGTGGTAGGTTGTTCATCTCACCGTATATAAGGCATGGGGATACAACCTCTATTATGGCGAAGCCGTCGACCTTAAACATCTCCTTTATAGTGGCTGTCAACTCCTTAGTGTGCAATGGGGTCCATCTGGCCACGAAGTTAGCCCCCAGAGCTGCCGCTAGGTATGGTACGTTGAACGAACCCTCTATGAAGCCGTAGGGTGAGGTTGTCGTGATAGAACCTAGGGTTGTCGTAGGCCCATACTGGCCCCCAGTCATCCCGTATATGAAGTTGTTTACAAGTATAACGTTTATATCGTCATTCCTCCTAATAGCGTGTATGAAGTGGTTACCACCTATAGCTAGTAGATCGCCGTCACCGGCTATCACTGTAACCTCTAGATCCTGTCTAACAGTCTTAAGGCCTACAGCGAACGGCATAGCTCTACCATGTATAACGTGGAAGCCGTCGAGCTTGATGTAGCCTGGGGCTCTCGAAGTACAGCCTATCCCCGAGACTACAACATGCTTCTCAACCGGTATACCTGATTCCAGGACTGCTTCGGCATAGCATTTAACAACAGTCCCTATACCACACCCGGGGCACCATATGTGTGGGAACCTCTCCATCCTCAACAAGCTCTTTATAGACTCCGTCCTCAAACCAAGCCCTAACCCACCACTCACCCCCCATACACCCCCTTTATCTTGACTAGAATGTCATGTGGTCTTGGAACACTACCGGGAGCCCATGGCATGAAGTGTATGTCAACTAGGTTGTTGTAGTACTCTCTAACAACGTGGACCATCTGGCCCATGTTTATCTCCACAACGAGTATACTAGCACCCCTATCAACAGCCTCCCTCAAACCCCAGTAGGGGAAGGGCCAGGCTGTTATGGGCCTGAAGAGCCCGACTTTAAGGCCGCCCCTCCTAGCCTCCCTTACAGCTCTTAGAGCGGACCTAGACGTTATACCGTAGGCTACAACGACTAGCTCAGCGTCATCCAAGGCTATAGCCTCATACCTCCCTATAACCTTCTCGTTCTCACGTATCTTCCTTACAAGTCTTGATATAAGCTTCTTTGAGACCTCGTGGCTTGTACTAGGGTAACCCCTATCATCGTGGGTTAAAGCTGTTACATGGAACCTGTAGCCTTCACCTACTACAGCCATTGGTGGTACGAGGTACCTACTATCAAATGGTAGGTACTCCTCCGGTGGGACTGTTGGAGCCCTCCTCTCAACAACCTTTATCTCATCCAGTGGTGGGACCCTCAACCTCTCTATCATCTGGCCTACTGCTTGATCTGATAGCACTATGACCGGGACCCTGTACTCCCAGGCTGTGTTGAAGGCCTCTATCGTTAGATCGAACATCTCCTGAACGCTATTAGGTAGGAATGCTACCACCTCGTAGTCCCCATGACTACCCCACTTAGCCTGCATTATATCACCTTGGCCTACGAGCGTTGGTATACCCGTTGAAGGCCCGGCCCTCTGGACATCGACTATGACTATGGGGGCTTCTATCATGGCAGCCAGCCCTATAGCCTCCTGCATTAGGGAGAAGCCTGGGCCTGAGGTTGCAGTCATAGACTTAACCCCGCCGTAGGCCGCACCTATTATAGCGTTTATACTCGCAATCTCATCCTCAAACTGTATAAAGTAACCCCCGACTTGTGGAAGCCTCCTAGCCATGTGCTCTGCAATCTCATTACTAGGGGTTATGGGGTAGCCTGCGAAAAACCTACAACCAGCTATCAATGCGGCCTCAGCGGAGGCAATGTTACCCTGCATGAAGTAAACCCCTGGTTTTAAAAGCCACTCCTCGGCCCTCTCTGCCGTAAGCAGTGATATCCTCTCACTCAACCCACCTCACCTCGTAGGGGACAGGAGGCTCCTCTACAACCTCTATGGCGAGCTCAGGGCAAACCCTCTCACACATACCACAGTTAACACAAGCATACTCCATACCCTTCCTGACAACGGGGTACTGGTAACCCCAAACGTTAACACCCTCAGAGAACTCGAGAACGCCTACAGGGCAGAACTCTATACAGAAACCACAACCCTTACAGATATTAATATTGACAACAGGCCTACCAACAGGCTTCAAGAACCTCGATAAATTCAAGGGCCTGCGACCCTTAATAGGCATAACAACCTCTATCGAAGCCTTACCTGGCATCGCGGACTACCGATCATCCAGATATAGAACCTAAGGTTTAAATCTTTACATATAAATATTTCAAGATTATATCTTATAGCAAGCTAAAAATTAGAACTTAAACTTAATAATATGTGAACACAAGGCTTCACGTTTAAAGAAAACCCCTTATAAGACCTCCATGGTCATAGCGTAAGATTTAAATAATGCTATGAATAGACTAGAAACATGAGCTGTGGGTGTAAGCTTATGGTCGACTTCGATAAGGGGAGAACACTAGGGCTGGCGGGCTCTATCCTAGTCCTAGTAGCCATTATATTCTGGTTTATCACAGGCCCCCTAGGCTTCCTACTACAACTAGTAGGCTTAATCCTCATACTGGTATCCCTGCACGCGTTTTCAAATATCTACGGAGAGAGGATTATATTCAGGGATGCCCTCCTCTCGGTGTTAATAGGATATGGTTTACCGCTCGTAGCTTTAATCATCCTCTTAATCCTCTTCGGCTTCACCATATTAACCGCGAGGCCTATTCCACCTGGTCCACCTGGTAGTATTGAAGATTTCTTCGGGGTCCAGATAGTAGGAGTACTCGTAGTCCTGGTCTTAATAATGGTCTTAGTCCTCCTCATAGCATTCGTTGTCTCAGCGTACCTGTGGTACAGAGCTCTCAACACACTCTATCTGAGATCAGGTGAGAAGCTCTTTAGATGGGCTGGCCTGTCCTACCTGGCGTTTGCTGTATCACTCATAGTAGGTGTGGTGACAGCTGTCATACTGGTTGGATTACTAGTGATACTCGTGGGCGTCCTACTAGGTCTAGCGAGCTGGGTACTCCTGGTTATAGCGTTCTACGAGGTTAAACCACCACAACCTACCATAGAGGCTGAAGCTGCCCCTACGCCAGCGGTGCAAGTGTGAGCTTGGATAACCCGAGGCTAACCCCTACTGTTGTCAACTGATTGTTCCAAAGCCTCCCGGAGGGTTTGGAAAAAGCGCTAGGGGGTAGGTTAAAAGCTGGGAGGGGGCTTATCTCGTGGATCCACGTTCTACTTCTTTGGTAGTGTTATGTACTTAGATGGGTTCGAAGCCCTATCTAGGTACATTCTAGCTCTTTTAACGGGCTCCTCTGGCACTATTAGTTTATCGTAGCAGAACCACCAGTCGTAGCAGTCGTATGTCTCAAGCCTCCTCTTGGCCTCTTCTACTGTTGAGGCTGGCGGTACTATTAAGGCCTCCTCTACTATCTCATTGTTAGGCCAGTTTGCCGGGATAGCTCTTTTAGTCCTATCGCTCACCTGTAGTGCTTCAACCATCCTTAGGATCTCATCTATGTTCCTCCCGAGCTCCAATGGGTAGTAGAGTATAGCCCTAATGACGCCCTTATCATCGACTATGAATACAGCTCTAACTGTTGCAGTGGAGCTCTCAGCATGGATTAAGCCTAGTGTCTTAGCTACAGCACCCATGGGGTCCGCTATGATGGGGAACGGTATTTCCACGCCAAACTTCTCCTTAATCCACTCAACCCACTTGATGTGACTATAGCTACTATCAACACTAAGGCCTACGAGCTCCGTGTTAAGCCTCTTGAAATCCTCATACCTCAAGGCGAAGGAGACGAACTCCGTGGTACACACGGGCGTGAAGTCAGCCGGGTGGCTGAACAAGACAAACCACTTACCAGCATAGTCTCCCGGGAGCCTCCTAGTACCAAAGTTGGTCTCAACAACAAGCTCTGGGAACTTCTCCCCAACAAGAGGTATCATACCAGGCATAATACTACACCACGGGTAACGGTACTACTGGAAGCTTAAATTTCTTAATGTAAATTTATCCATCTAAAACATATTAGTATTTCAGAATATATATTAACTAGGCTTGCATTACGTTAGAGTAAGGTTTACGGAAAGCTTCACCGTTCCTTCATAATTAAGGGTGGAATCCACACCCTGGATCCATCTTAGATTGCATTAAAAATGTTGCCTCACCGTTCGGGAGTAATCGGGTTAAGCCTATAGGTTATGGTGGTTGAGGTTATCTTAGAGCTACTCTAGGTTGACATTTGGTAAGGGGTTGGTGGGAGGTTGGAGGGTATTAGCTACGAGGATCTCCTGGTGGTTCTACTTTTTCTGCTGTTTTCTCTCTACGTACTCTTGGGGTTTTAGTAGTTGTTCTAGTTCTTTCGGGTCGTCCATTTTTACAGCTACTATCCACCCTCCACCGTAGGGGTCTTTGTTTACTAGCTCTGGCTCGTCTCTCAGCTTCTCATTCACTTCTACTACTGTGCCTGTTACCGGTGTGTATACCTCTGCTGTGGCTTTTATGGATTCTATGACTGCTACCGACTGCCCTCTCTTAACCTTAGCTCCTTGTCTGGGTAGCTCTACTCCTACAACGTCTCTTAGCATTTTCTGTGCGTAGTCTGTAATCCCTATTCTCGCTACTTCTCCCTCTACTCTAACCCACTCATCTGTTTCTGTATAGAGTAGCTTATCGTCTACCACGAACTTCACGTTGCCCGCTTGAGCTTCTATCAAGCCCATTCTAGTTCACCTTATATCTAGTTCACCTTATATCATGTGGGTTTCTCAGAGTTTAAATCTAGGCTCTAGCTATCTCCTCTAGCTCCCTATAGTATTTGAGCCCGCTTCCCGTGAGTATCACTATTGCTTCCCCTATCTTACCTTCTAATGCTCTATAGGCTGCCCACGCTACGGCTGATGAAGGTTCTACTATGAAGCCCATTGATAGGAGCTCTCTTAACGCAACTCTTATAGCTTCATCTCCTACCTTTACAAGGCCTCCTCCACTCTCTCTTACAATCCTAGCCATCTCCTCCAGCCTAGGTGGGTTTCTCACTACGAGCGCATCTGCTAGCCTAGAATCGGGGCCTCCAACGTAGGCTAACAGGTCTACAAGACCCTCTAGTGATGGGCTACCGCTAGCCTGTACAGCTATTATCCTCGGTTTAACACCAGCCTCAAGAGAACCCCTGTAGAGCCCTACCAGGAGGCTCCCACTAGACACTGGGACTATCACAGTGGCCCTCCTAGAGTACTCTGCAATCTCGTAACCCAAGCTCTTAACACCCTCTATGAAGACAGGGCTTGTAAGATGTGCTACGTGGAAGCACTCACCAGCATAGGACTCCGCAACCCTAGAAGCCTCACCCCTACCCTCAACGACCACAACGTTAGCACCAACAGCCCTCATCAACGACAGCTTACCAGGGCTAGCAGTAGCAGGGACTACGATGTGAGCTCTAAGACCAAGCCTTGAAGCGTAAACAGCAGTGGAGAGACCAGTATTACCACTAGAGTCAACCACAACACACCTATAGCCAAGACCACGAGCAAACTGAAGGCTATACGAGACACCCCTATCCTTAAAACTACCAGAGGGGTTAAGATACTCAAGCTTAAAACCAACAATAGAACCACCAACACTATCAAAGACAAGAGGGGTAGAACCCTCACCAAGAACCCTGGAGAAGCTAGGGAGAACACCGTAGACCTCAAGAGCCCCACCACAAAAAGGACACCTATGATAGTAAACCCCAACATCACCCCTAAAACCACACCTCACACAATAAAACCTCCAAGACAAAACACACAACACCAAACAGAAGAGAGGGATAAGACTATTAAAAAGCCTTAAGAACACATAGAACATAGAGGGGGAAAGGGCCCGTAGCTCAGCCAGGAACAGAGCGTCGGCCTGCGGAGCCGAAGGTCCCGGGTTCAAATCCCGGCGGGCCCGCCACCCATCGTTTAAAAACGATAGAACATCCACATAACTTATAATCTTAGGGTGTAACGTCTTCTAGAGGAGCTGTAGGTGGCGACCGTGATTATGAAGGAGTTTAGCAAGCTAGCTGTGCTCGAGGAGCTTTGGGTTAAGAACTTCAAGTCGCTCAGGAACTTCAGGATGAGCATGCCCTCAAAACTAACAATCGTTGTCGGGGCTAACGGCTCCGGTAAGACGGCCTTGGTTGAAGCATTTGAGCTACTCACATACATACTTGAGTGGGCTCAGGGTCTAAACCTAAACCCCTTCCTCAAATGGTGGGGGTACTCTAACGTAGTCTCAGGTCACAACGAGGATCTCCCGATAACGATAGGTTTCAAGCTAAAGCTCGATGACATCGATGGGAGGATCCGCGAGATTAAATCGGATAACGTAAGGGAGATTGTGAGGTATTCCCAGAGCATACTAAAGCCTATGGATATCGTGTACGAGGTCGAGGTATCAGGGAAGGGAGGGAGATTCCACGTTCTACGGGAGAACCTTTCGATCACCAGTGGGAACGAGGTAATAGAAGTTGACACCGCGAGAAACTCTATGACATTCGTATTTGATGTTGCTAGTGAGCTAACCCGTGCTATCGAGCTAATAAATCGTATAAAGGAGGTGTATGGGAAGAGAGAAGAACTCGAAAAGTTTCTCCTCCACCTTCTTAGGGATCGTGCTTCGAAAGCGAAGTCGTTAGATGAGCTAAGAAGAGAAATGAAGGAGGTAGTGACTTATATGGAAGTTTTTGGAGAGCTTACCTCCCTGTTGCCTACCATAGCGGATGTGCTCGCCATTACATTTACCAAATTAGAGTTTACGTGTGAAATGGAAGCGGCCTATTCTATTTTCAACAGGTTCATTGATATAGTGAAGGATGTCGAAGGAGGCATAATACACCCTCAAGATCGTATGCTTAGCGAGGTCGAAGGCTTCATACTAGGAGGGAGGTGTTTGGAACAACTGGAAAGGCTTATCAGCGGGAAGCTGGTTGTTAACACTAGCTCGCCCGCCTACCAACAGCTAATCTCTGAAAACATACCTGTTGATACTCTCCTTAACCTCGTTAAAAGCCTAATTGCTAAGTCTACGGTTGAAGGTGTTCTATCTAGGGTCTCCCACCTCTTGTTCATGGCATCTGCCGTGGTGTACGGTTTCATTGAGGGTATCGCTGTGGTTAAGAACATTGATTGGAAGATGGCTACATCTCCTCAGGTTCTGGAGAGGAGTGAGAGGTTGAGGCCTGATGCTTCTAACTTCCTACAGTTCCTCTTCACCACCACCGGGGGTAGTGTTGGTGAGGATCTAAGGGAGGCTTTGGGGTACAGTCTCCCGGGTTACAGGGATTTCAAGGTGGTCTTCGAGCTCACGGCTGATGGTAGGGTCTTCATGAGGCTTGTTGTTGATGGTTTAAGGCTAGCACCTATATCTATTCCGCAGGGTGTCCTCAAAACCCTAATCCTCGAATCTCTGCTGGCCTGGGAGCCCTCGCTCCTCGTCGTAGACGAGTTTGAGAACAGCCTCCACCCGGAGCTCCAGCAGTTCCTGTTGGACGAGTTCAGGAGTAGTGGTGTTAACGTGATTATAACCACCCATTCTACGATACCGCTAGACTACGCTAGGAGCCCCGATGAAGTCCTCGTGCTGAAGCTTGTGAATGGAGAGACTGTAGCTTACAGGCTTGGCGGGGAGGTTCTAGGGAGGCTGAGGGAGAAGAAGCTTACTCTAAGCGAGCTAATATTATCCGGGCTCCTGAGGCTTGAGGGTTGATGGCGTCCGAGCGGTGCTCGTGCACGTGTAAGGTGTACTTCGTCGTCGACAATACGTATGCAAAGCAGCTCATAAAAGAACTAGTAAGCCTCTTAAAAGAATACAGCCTCATAGGTGGTAGTGTCTGCGTTGATGTTAGTGGCCCCGCTAACATGTGTAGTGAGAAGATGGGAAGGTTCGTGAAAGGAGCGGTTGGCGACTACGACCTCATCGTAGTACTGGTGGATAGCGAAGGGGTGGATCCTAGTGTGGTTCGCAAGTGCATCCTCGAAGAGCATGTGGGGCAGGTTGATGGAAGCTCATCGAGGGTTAAGACACTCGTAGCACATCCCTGCTTGGAGGCGTGGCTGTGTGAGGCGATGGGCATAGCTGGCTGTTACAGCGGGACATGCGGTGAAGTCGTCGACGTTATAGTATCTACGTATAAGGGTAGGTTTATGAGGAAGACGTTGAAGAGGATGCTACCAACCCTTATGGTTAAGGAGCTGAGCAGGAAACTCGGAGATTATCCTGAAGCCATGAGATCTAAGGGATCCAAGGACGAGCTTGTGAGAGTACTCCCTAGCCAGCTAGGCGAGCTTGTTAGAGAAGTGAATGCTCACTGTGTAGAACAACAGTGTAAATCCTAGAGAGCACACTATACAGGTAGGGAGTTCGAACACGGCTCCTAACACCAGTTCAGCTTAGCAGAGCGTAGCTTGAAGAGCGTGAATCGGCTAGAGGCGCGTGCTAGGGCTTGGTGGGTTTATCAGGTTCATGTTGGGGTTATAGGTGTCTTTCGTCTAATGTTAGATGGGATGTGTTTGGGGTTGTCTGGTGTCGAGGAGGTAGTCTCTAGGCTTTCTAGCTTTAGGGTTCCTGGTTTCAACTTTAGGTTTGTTGATAGGGAGCGTGAGGCTAGAGCTGTTCTCGATGTGAGCGGTGGCGTTGTTATGGGTGGCTGGATTACCGTTGTCTACGGCCCTAAGGGTTGTGGTAAGACGGAGCTCTTCAGAGCACTCTACAACGCCAGCCGGGGGGCTGGGGGTGTTGATTTTGTTATTGTTAGGAGTGAGAGGGAGGCTTGGAGGGTTGACGAGCTTCTAGCCCCTAGGGGTCTTAGGGGTGTTTTGTCTAGGGTTGCAGGCTCCCTCGGCTTCGAGATTCTATCCTCGGGTGAGGTTAGGGGTTTTGTTGATGTTGCTAAGCTTGTTGGAGCTCTAGCTGGGTATATTGCTTATAGGCTTAGGAGGGGTAGAAGGGTTGTTATCGTGGTGGACGAGGTTAGAGGTGATAGCGGGGTTAGGTTGGCTGAGCTCAGGGGGTGGCTTGAGGGTTTCGCTAACACTTTGAGAGAGCACTCTAGCAGGTATCTGGAGGGGAGGGGTGGGAGTATAGCTGTTGTAGCTTTGATAAGCGATGCTATGGTGATGGAGATTAGGAATAGGGTGGGCTCGAAGGTGGTCTGGGCCCTCCTCTGGAACCTACCATACGAGGTTATGGTTGATCTAGCGGGGCAGCTAGAGCTAGGGGAGGATCCAAAGCTACTATGGAGGCTAACCGGGGGTAATCCTAGAGCTCTAGTAGACATAAGGATTAGAGGGTTAAAGAGGTGGGTTGAAGATGAAGTGATAAGACCTGTAGGAGATGTAGTAGAGGAGGTTGAAGGAGTGCTCGGAGGAAGACTCTGGGATGAGATTGGCGTAGCTGTAGAGAACGTTGATGAAGCGGATTACAACCTAAAACTGTCAATGCTGAAACATAACATAGCCATATACATAGCGGGGGCAACACAGTTAACAGAGTTACCAAGAGAGAGATGGGTTGGAGAAAGATACGCCTACCAGATACCAGCATACTATCATATGTTAAAGCTAGTACATGAAAGAAAGGATGTCAGATTAAAAGCCGAGAACATACTTGAAAACCTGAGCTAGAAGTTGGAGAGGCTCGAACCACGCGATCCCACGATCCCGTAGTAGTTCAAGAACCTTTGTAAACTGGGGGGTTAACAATATTGTATAACATGCTTACACATATAATGAAGTTTGAAAACGAAATCTAAGTGGATGTAAGCTTAAACTTAAGCTTACTTAGTCTAAGGCTCTTAGAGCCACGAACCGCGCTCTTAGAAAGTTTTCGAGGAAATCTAGGTGGTTATAGGGTTAAGGATGCTTAGGGATTATCACTATGTTCCTATAGTCTTCTAGTTTGAATGAGCTTTCGTTGAGCCTTGTTATCGTGTAGCCTTTTACTAGTTTTAGGAAGTCGTCTACTGGTTGTATTGGTAGTTTTAGGCCTGGTATCCTGTAGTGTATTGGCATTATGTTTATTGGTTTTAGTATCTCAACTAGGCTCCACGCCTCCTGCGGTCCTATTGTGTACCTGCCCCCCACCGGGGTTACTAGTAGGTGTAGTCCTTGGAGTTCTTTCAACACACTCTCCTCAGGTCTATCCCCTAGATCTCCTAGGTGTGCTATCCTATAGCCTTCAACCTCTAGGAGGTATACTGTGTTTAAACCCCTCTCAGCCCCCCTTGACTTGTCATGGTAGGTTTTGAAACCCCTAACTCTAACACCTCCTACCACAGTCTCACCGTAGAACATCTTTAGAACTCTAGAACCCTCCTTTGAAACCACGTGTACAGCATTATGGTCGAAGTGGTCGTGGGATACAAGTATGAGGTCTGCTCTAACACTAGGACTCTTAATCCCAAGACTAACACCATCATGGGGGTCGATTGCAATAGTTAAATCCCCACCTCTAACCTCAACACAGGCATGACCATGCCATCTAATTAAAACCATAGGGTTACACCAACATGAAAGTAGATAAGTCCAAACCTAAAATAATAGTGTGGGTTAAAGCAGTACACCGAGGCTTAGCAACTTTGAACACGGTAGATTGCATAGTTAGAAGTGCTAGGTGGGAGGATCTAATCCATATCATCTCCATAGAGAAACAGTCATTCCCACCAGAGGAGGTATTCCCATCGTGGATCTTCATTAACATCCTAAAGCTCGACCCAGAGCTCCTCATAGTAGTTGATTGCAAAGGCAGCGTTGAAGGCTACGCTATGGGAGTAGTAGAGGATGATGCTTGCCATCTAATATCAATAGCTGTAGCACCGAGTAGCAGAGGTAGAGGTCTGGGGAGAATGCTTCTAAAAAGCTTCGAGGGTATATGCAAGGATAGAGGGTTAGCAAAGGTGGTTTTAGAGGTTAAAGTTGATAACATAATAGCTTTAAACCTCTATAAGAGTGAGGGCTACAAGGTAGAAAGAATCCTACCCAGATATTATCCAGATGGATCTAATGCGTATAGAATGACCAAACGTATTTAACACCCTTTAAGTTCACATTCTATATTATAAAATATTGTTTGATTTGAAGTAAATATGGGCTTAGAATATTAGCTTATACTAATTAACTTTAGATTACAGGCTATAAATGGGTATCCTCTCATGATTAAATTCTATAAGATAATAGTAACACCATGTCCTTTAATGAGAGAGCTTCTATCATCCGGGGATTTAGTGGGGTATAGGGTTAATAGTGATGGTTCCCTCGATTTACTAGTTAAGGCACCTCGGAGTAAGCTGTCTAACTATAAACCATCCTATACTCATCACCTGGTAAGTAGTGGTGGTTTTTTGGAGATTAAGGGTAGACAGTGCATTCTAAGAGATGTTATCACTAGTGGTTTATACATTGTTGATGTTAAATCATATAATGGTAAGATCGTTGTAGTGGTTGCTGGTAAAAATAGCTTACTTAAACAGTTGAAGGTTTCAAAGGTAAGATCACTACCCCCCTGTATAGACTCCATTGAATCTCTTAGGCTAGATGAAGTTGTAGTTGATAGAAGGAGTTTAGGTATAGTTAAACTCCTTCTAGACATGGGATACTTCGAATACCCAAAACGCTCCACCTTACAAAATCTCTCTAGGAAACTCGGAATCTCCAAGTCAACCCTTGACTACCGTATTAGAGCTACACTACGGAAACTCCTTACTCATGTTATCAAACTTAGATCCTAGAGGTTACCCTATAGGAGCTCCTACAGGTGTGCTGAAGTAACTTCAACAAACCTATAGTTGTTCTAACCAGTCCTAAAACCTCCATGGTAGTGTTTGATGGCCTAACCATCAGCTAACCGTAACAAATAGGTTATTAAGAGCTACTTTGCATGCCAAGAGCCTTGGAGACCTGGCTTTAGCTATTAGAGAGTTCTACATATTATGTCATGGAACATGTTCGAATTATCTTGATAAGGGTTGTGGTCGGATTACCGGTGTAGTGAGGTGCGGTGCTGTGGAGGTTAAGGAGTTGAGCGTTTGGGATAGAATTATTGGTGGTCTCATAGACAGCCTTTGGTTCTGGTTGTTCCTCGCGCTAGTGATAATGTTTGTTTACGCTAGCTGGGCTCTAATAGAGACGGTGGTAATGCACACCCCCAGGGCACCTCCAACACCATTCTAGGGTGGTGGGTATGGTGCTTACACCTAGGAAGTTCGAGGAGTGGTATAAGCCTTTCACGTGGGAGGAGAGGGTTTGGTTTACAACAGCTATAATTATAGCATTGATCATGGCTATAACAACTATTGGGTGGGTTGTAGCCGGGGTTAAACCTGAGGTTCCAACTCATAGTATGGAGATGAGTGTTGAGGAAGCTAAGGCTAAAGCCCTGGAGTTCTCGGCTAAGTACAAGGGTAAGGTTGTCCCACCAGGCGAGGATGTATATCTTACAGCTGTTAGATTTGCATGGATACCTAATGAGATTACATTGAAGAAGGGTGAGGTGTACAGGTTTATAGTAAGTAGTGGTGATGTACTGCACGGATTTAGCCTCATAGGACCTGATGGTGTTGTAGTAAATCTAATGGTAATGCCTGGTATGGCCTACGTAGCCCACTTTAAGTTTGATAAACCTGGAGTCTACGAGATCAGGTGTAACGAGTACTGTGGCACAGGCCACTCATTCATGGTAGGAAAGATTGTTGTTGTTGAGGGGTGAGTGGCTTGGCGGAGCTCAGGATCAGGGAGGTTCCTGCAGGCTTCAGGGTTTGCCCTGTAACAGGGCTTCTATGCCACATACCCACACAGAACTTAATCTTAGCTAATGCTGTTATGGCGGTCCTCTCACTCCTCGTTGGCGGTATTGCAGCTCTCTTCGTAGCACTATCAAGGGCCCCCTTGTTCCTAGTGAAGGACCATGCAACATACTATATGTGGCTTACAGCACATGGCATGAACATGTTGATATTCTGGATACTATGGTTCGAGGTAGCACTCCTATACTTCGTCTCAACAGTACTACTAAATTCACCCCTCTTCAGTGTTAGACTTGGCTGGGTTGCTTTCGCCTTAATGCTCCTAGGCTGGCTATCCGTAAACTATAGTATATTCTCTGGGAAGGCTAGCGTTCTATTCACTGTATACCCGCCTATGACGGCTCACACAATACTATTCTACCTAGGCTACATTCTATTCGCTTTAGGAGTCCTCATAGCCATAGCCCTCTTCTTCGCTACAATATATAAGGCTAGGGTTGAGAGGAGGTTTGAGGGATCACTACCACTAGTAACCTTTGGAGCTGGTATAGCGGCTATAATAGGTTTCACTGTCGTAGCTCATGGAGCTATAGCCCTCGTATACAACATTTTATACCACTCCGGGTATATAGAGACTGTTAATGTAATGTTCTATAGGTGGTTTTTCTGGGGTTTAGGTCATAATGCTCAGTATGTTAATGTAACCGCTATGGTGGCTGTTTGGTACGCTCTTCTAGCGCTCGCAACAGGATTAGCTGTAGCTAGGTTTGTCAACGAGAAGTATGCTAAGATAGCTTTCGGTCTTTACGCTATATTCGTTGTACCAGGTATAGGACACCACATACTCGTAGATCCAGGCTTCAGCCTAGCATTTAAACAAGCTAGTGGTAGTGTTGGATCTCACTTCCTAAGCATCCCATCAATGCTACACGCCCTAGCACTCCTAGGAGGCTTAGAGGCTCTACTAAGAGCCTCAGGCCACACAGGGCTCTTTGGTTGGCTTACAAGAATACCATGGGGTAACCCTGGTATTGCAGGACTACTCTTATCAATGCTACTCTTCGGGCTTGGAGGGATAATAGCCCAGCCGCAGACAACACTACAGCCTAACCTAAACTACCACAATACAATGTGGGTTCCATCACACTTCCACTTCACAGTAGTAGGTGGTACAACCCTCGCCTTCATGACACTATCATACTATGTAATACCACTTCTAACGCTGAGAAAACTTTACAGCGTTAGCTTAGCAAGATTACAGATATACATAAGCTTCATAGGAATACTGGTAATGGCCTTGGCCATGGCATGGCTGGGATGGCTTGGAGCTCCTAGGAGAAGCCTTATACCAGAGGATCTCATGAGACCGGAGTGGTTTACACCAGCATGGATACTAGGGCTTGGTGCAGTATTATGGTTGGTAGGAGGAGCTCTATACATAGTAGTAGCGGTTCTAACACTAGTAGCTGGTAAGAGGACGGAGGCTAGGGAGGAGCTCGTTGAAGGTCTAGTAACAACATTCCATATAGTGGATGAGAAGCTAGCTAGTAAGAGGGGAGCCCTAATAATAGTGTTCGCACTACTCTTCATCATACTACTCTCGCTATACTTCATAAGCTTTATAAGGATAAGCCTGATGCCAGTAGAGGTGTGGTAGACTACTCTCCCAGGAATCTTCCCTACATTTTTCTTTTTAAAACTTTTAAATAATGGTCTACAACTGTTTTATAATAGTTTACAGCCTAGTATTCTTTAAAATTTTCGCTAAACATTAGAATATTTAAGCCTCCCCCTATTATATTATATAATTGGAGTAGATTTCTACTATTGTACTGTGTAGTCTATTCGATAACGTTTTAGGTGATGTGAGGTGATGTGCTTTGAGGATACTAGCTTTAGGGATGCTAGAGCTCATGTTAGGGGTGATCTGGGGGTTTGTATGGAGCCTCTACTCTTGGTCTCTCGTTGGTAGCGGTTTTGATGGTCTTAGCTATGGGGTCCTAGGGCTCTCCATGTCCCTGGCAACACTCCTAGGCTATGTGGCTTGTAGCCTAGCATACTACACAGGCTCCTACAGGTTTGTTATGCCTATTTCAGCCACCCTCATAGGTCTTAGTTATAATGTGCTTGCTAGAGGTGAGCTCCTAGAGCTAGCGCCCATCATGATAGGCTTTGCTCTAGGTGGCCACACGGTATCAACTATAAAGACTTCCAGCATGCTATCACAAGGTAACCCAAGGCTTGTAGCCTATGTCTACTCACTATCACTTCTAGGACTCTCACTAGGCTCTCTAGCAGTCATGCTAGGCTATACTGCGGACCCCGCTATAATGCTGGTATATAGCTTTGTAGCTGGCCTAATGTACCAGCTCATCCAAAGAGGGGGTGAGGCTGGTATTGTTAAACCTAGATTCAACCACGTTAGGCTTACCAGGGATTTAAGGTTCGTAGCGAGTTCAAGTTTGGCATTCATAGTTGTAGCTGCAACCCTAGGCCTAGCTGGAGGTCTTAGCTTCTACAACATGGACTACTACATGATAGTGGTGTTCGGTGTTAGCGAGAGGGAGATAGCATTCATGCTAGCAGTCTCAGGCCTACTAGCGGCAATCATATCCCTAGCCCCACTCGACCTCACGAGAGGTAACCTGTGGAGGGTACATGCGATACTGGTTCTAGCTCAAACACTACTCCTTTCAACCCTAATCCTAGCACAGTCCATAGGCTACGCTATAGCCGTCTACGCCATAAGAACGGTGATAGCAGTGTTAGCAGATGCAGTCTTCGACACAATTTATACTAGAACACCACCATTAAAGCTGGCTGATCTAAGGATACCACTAGTACTAACATCCTGGGAGCTCTCAAACGGTCTAGGAAAGCTGCTTGGAAGCATGATAATTTACATGAACCCTGTGATAGCTTTAATGATAGCAAGCATCACTATGTTCCTATATTCAACCACAATACTGATAGTGGAGAGGCTTCATGGAGTAAACAGGTTTAACAAGATTAGAACAAACACAACCTTCAGCGAAGGCCCTAGAGTCACGTTAAACCTAGAGGTTCGAGGTTACCCTAAATCTAGGACACTCGACCAGGTAATACCTCCGCCTAGGTATAAAGTATAGTAACCACTATTAACCCTTACATCATCGGAAACTCGTGGAGAGAAGGGGATTAGGTTAAAGTGTAGAACACCTTATACTTAGAAATAAAAACTCCCACCCGCTCATAGGACTTTGAGTAGGTGATCTCTAGTGCTCTACGGGTACAATGGGAGGCTTGTCCTAGTAGATCTATCTGATAGGAGCTTTAAGGTCTTGGGTTTAGATGAGGGTTTAGCTAGACTCTACATTGGTGGTAAGGGTTTAGCTAATAAGATCCTCTACGATTATGGTATCTGGAACTACGACCCCCTCTCCCCAGAGAACCTCCTCGTATTCGCTTCAGGGCCTCTTGGCGGTACTAGGATTCCCATGGCTTCAAGAGCTTGGGCTGCCTTTAGATCCCCTTTGACGGGCATCCTTGGTGGTTCTAATCTGGGTGGTAGTCTTGCTGCTATCATGAAGTATGCTGGTGTCGATGCTCTCATAGTTAGAGGTGCCTCCAAGGAGCCTGTGTATCTTGTTGTTGAGGGTGGTAGTGTTGAGTTTAGGAGTGCATCACACCTATGGGGTCTTGATTCTATAGAGGCTGAGGAGATCCTACAAAGGGATCACGGTCGTGACGTAGCGGTCCTAACCATAGGGCCTGCTGGTGAGAACCTTGTGAGATTCGCATCTATAAACCATGATAGGTGGAGGCAGTTTGGTAGGACTGGTGGTGGTGCTGTTATGGGTAGTAAGAGGCTTAAAGCAATTGTATTCAAGCCTGTTAGGAGGGACGTAGAGGTTGCTAAGCCAGAGGAGCTGGGGGAGTACATTAGGAATCTGACCTTGAAGCTCCTACCAGATCCTACGACTAAGGCTTTAAGGGAGGGTGGGACTCCGAGGCTTGTTGAGATAGCTAATAGGATGGGCTTCTTCCCAAGCTATTACTGGAGTAAGGTTAGGGTTGATGGTTGGGAGAGGATTGAGTGGGGTTACATGAGGCAACACTACTTCGTTAAAGCAGGTGCATGCCTCTACTGTAGCGTTGCATGTCATAGGCTTGTTGAGAGCCGTAAGTTCAATGTGAGGGTTGACATAGAGTATGAGACTATATTCGCTCTAGGAGGCAACCTGGGAGTGGCGGATCCAGACTGGGTTATAGTCTTTAACGACCTAGCTGATAGGCTTGGGATGGATAGTATATCCTTGGGTAACGTTATAGGATTCGCTGTGGAGCTCTCAAGGAGGGGTCTCATAGACTACAAGATAGACTGGGGTGAGCCTGAGAAGGTTAGACAGCTCATAGTAGATATCGCGTATAGGAGGGGTCTAGGGGAGATCCTAGCTGAGGGTGTAGCTATAGCGTCAAAAGCTCTCGGAGCAGAACACCTAGCAGTACATGTTAAAGGCCTGGAGCCTGCAGCATACGATCCTAGGACGTTGAAGGGGATGGCCCTAGGCTACTCTATAGCTGGGAGGGGTGCAGACCACCTAGGTACAATGGCGTACGCAATAGACATAGCTGGAAGAGCTGGAGGTAGGTTTAGCCTTGAAAGGGAGAAGGTCTTAGCTGTGAGGGACTACGAGAACCTAGGAGCTCTAATGGATTCACTACTCCTATGCAAATTCGGAAGATACATATACAACTTCCAGAACATAGCAGAGATGCTAAGCCTTGTAACAGGGTACAACTACACACCAGAACAGGTGGTGGAGACAGCTGAGAGGATAGTAACACTAACAAGGCTCATAAACGTTAAAATGGGAGTGGATAGGAGCAAAGACCAGTTACCAAGGAAGCTCTACGAACCAGTAGAGTTCGAAGGCAAAGAGTATAAGCTAGCAAGAGAGGAGGTGGAAAAAGCCCTAGATATGTACTACGAGCTAAGAGGATGGGATGAAAGAGGTATCCCCAAAGAGGAGAGGTTAAAGGAGTTAAGGATAGTAGAGTAAGAGCTTAAACCCCTGGAGTGTATACAGTAAAGGGGTGGCTGTGAAGAGGGCCGCATCGACTGAAAGGTGATGTGAGGCGGGCTTACCAGAGCCTCACATCCTACTCTAGGTGTCCCCCATGCCTGTAACAGCTAGTCTATATGAGAGGTTTAGGGGTGTCGGTAGGGAGCTCCTAGATCTACTCAGCCTGTACGACTCTCTCAGCGTCTCCGGTGCTGAGTGGATACCCGTTGAGGGCTCCTCTCCTGTGTCCGTTGCGGGTGCTGATAGTAGTAGGCAGTTTGAGGTTTACAGGGGTTTTATACTGTATGCTGTTCAGGGTTACGCTATGCTGGTTTCAAGGGAGGGTTTTGCTGGTAGTGTTGAGGATGCCAGTGTAGGTTATATTGAGGTCTCGGAGGTTTCCAGGGTTGGTGTTAAGGTTGCTAGGGATTCCCTTATATCCTCTATGGCTAAGACCCTGGAGGTATCCCTACTCCACAGGGTAGGCGGTGGAGGTGGCGTAGATCTACTGCTCTTCGACGGCTCCTACGAGAGCTTCCTAGGCCCAATACTAGTGTTCAAGGGGGAGCTCCGCAGGGCTAGCCCTAGGCTGACTGAGAGGATACAGGGGTTGTGGGAGCACAGGTTGAAGATGCTCAACGAGCTATACGGTAGGGTTAGGCTAGCTTTTATATCTAAGAGCTCTAGTAAGCTGAACCTCGTTAAACACGGTGGTGTAAGGGTTAAGCTTGGAAGCTCAGAGTACCAGGTACCAGACTTCATTGTGGTGAGGAGAGTCATATCAAATGTGAAACCTTTAAAACCGGGGTTCCTGTGGTACGAGAACCCATACATGGAGCTTAGGAGGGAGTGTGATGAGGTTAAACGTGTAGCTCCAAACCTTAGCTGCTGGTACACACTAACATACATACTACTACACCCAGCGGGGAAGGTCTACCAGTTAACAACACCAGGCAGGCTATCAAGAGAGGAGGTTGCAGAGCTCGTAAAACAGCTCAAGCACATATCACCAGACGGCTACCCATACCCACTCTCAGCAACACACCACTCCTCAAAGCTAACGAGGAGCGATTTCAAGAGTTTAGTAGCACTTATAACACCAGAACTTGAAACTGGGAGAGAGCAACTAGAACAGACACTCTAGGAGAACAACAAAACAATTCATGCAGAGAAGCCTAGTACATTTAAAACCTCCACTCAACCTAGGATATAGGGTGGTGAGGCTGGAATGGTATTCGGCCCCTTTAGCTCAACAGAGCTCCTAATAATACTATTCATAATACTCATACTCTTCGGAGCCTCAAGACTACCACAGCTAGCTAGAGCTCTAGGAGAGTCAATGAGAGAGTTCAGGAAGGCAGTAAGCGGAGAGTACGAGAAGGAGGAGAAAAAGGAGGAGCCAAAAACACAGGCGAAAAGCTAAAGGCCACCACACTACCAGCAGGCCTCCCACGAGATCCTCCTAGGTAACCCTCACCTCTAAACCATAGCCTCCCAGAATAGGAGCTCATAGTCTCGCAGAAGTGAAGTATATATACATGTTTTTAAATTTCATAGAAGGTTTGGAAGTAGGCAGGTGGACTTTAATGGTTACACGGATAAGCATTAGTCCTGGTAAGAGATGTGCTGATGAACCTGATAGATGTCATAATAGGTGGCATCCTGATATTAAGCCTGTTGTTGAGGTTGAGCCTGGTGAGATTGTTGAGGTTGAGACGAGGGATGCTCTTGATGGTCAGATTACTTCGAACCCCTCATTTGACGATGTTGTTAATGCTGATCTAAGCCTTGTACACCCTCTTACAGGCCCTATCTACGTTAGGGGGGCTAGGCCTGGTGATCTTCTTGTTGTTGAGGTTCTCGATATTATCCCCGATGAGTTTGGATTCTCGGTGATAATACCTGGTTTCGGGTTCCTTAGGGATCTCTACCCTAGACCTTATAAGGTTAGATGGAGTATAAGTGGTGGTTATGCAACCTCACCTGATTTACCTAACGTAAGGATACCTGGAGACTCGTTCTTCGGGGTTATAGGTGTTGCTCCTTCAAGACAGCTTATGGAGGTTATTAGGAGGAGGGAGGAGGATCTTAGAGTTAGAGGTGGGTTCGTGCTCCCACCTAATCCTAGGGGTGCTGTCCCAGCAGCTGAGCCTATAGCTAGTGAGGGTTTAAGAACTATACCGCCTAGAGAGAACGGAGGCAACCTCGATGTTAGGCATCTCAGTCCAGGCTCCAAGGTGTACTTCCCTGTGTTTGTCGAAGGAGCTCTATTCTCTCTCGGTGATGCTCACTTCGCTCAAGGTGATGGTGAGGTTTGCGGTACAGCTATAGAGATGAGGGCTAAAGCTAGACTTAGATTCTACGTAGTCAAGGAGGGGGCTAGGAGGTATAACATTAGATTCCCGATATTCAAACCCTCAGAGCAGTCCATAAGAAGGTTCACATGGTCTAAGACGATAGCCGTAACAGGGGTCGGGGTGCTAGATGAGAGGCAGGAGTCGGAGAACGCAACACTCTCAGCTAGACACGCTCTACTAAACCTCATAGAAATCCTAACAAAAGCAGGCTACACGAGGGAGCAAGCATACATAATAGCTAGTGTAGCAGTAGATCTAAGACTAAGCCAGCTAGTAGACGTACCGAACTTCACAGTATCAGCATTCCTACCACTAGACATATTCATTGAACCTCCACGCGAGCTCCTAGACCTAACACTGTGAACCTGTAATCTCTACAACCACCAATCTTTTTAACAACATGGAAGTCCATTGAAGGTGATAGGGATGTAGCAGGTTCTATCCTCATCACCTACTCTCACGACCTCGGACATGTTGAGGATGAGCTAACGGATATTCAGCACGAATTCCTCGATACCATAGTCTCTGTTCTCCACGTACACCTATCTAGGGAGAGGTGTATGGAGATTATAGCTGTGAGGGGTAGGTGTCCCGGATTAGGGATCTTGTGAAAGCCCTAGGTAGGGTTAGGTTAGAGCAGTTGATTCCATTGGTAACGCTATACTAGGTGGTTATTGTGCCTAAGGTTGCCGTAGTAGGTGTTGGTAATAAGCTTTTTGGCGATGATGGTGTGGGATCTCTGGTAGCGGAGATTCTAGGGGTTTGTGTTAGGAGTGAGGGTGTAGATGTTCTTGTTAGAGAGACCTTGGATACAACCATTATCCATGTATTCGAGGACTACGATGTTGTAATTTTCATAGACGCTATTAGGAAGGCTAATGTGGAGAGGCCCGTGCTATACCGCGTAGACCTAGACGCTGCTGGTCGAGAGTTGGAGGGTTCTAGGACTGTTGATCCCCATAGTGTTGACGTTGTAGGGTTAGCGATGCTAGCTCATCTCATAGGAAGGCTTAAAGCTAAAGTGTACCTCCTAGGTATGCCTGTGGAGGTTCTAGATCTTGGAGCCCCGCTATCAAGGAGAGCTCTAAACGCTATACCCCTAGCTATTAAGATCGTGGAATGGGTTTTAGGCTACGAGGCTGGATCAAAGGGCTCCTTCGACCTAGAATGCATCAATGAACATCTTAAATCTCTAGGTGAGAGCTCCCACTATAACCCTGTAGGTTAGAAGTGTTACGAGTATTGATACAGCGTGCATCGTTAGACAGTACACGCATACCGCCCCAGCATATCTAACCATAAGGTATATCATGTAGGGTGCTAGTATGGAGCATTCAAGCGATAGGAATGCTAGAAGCTTAAGAGCTAGGGTTAGCTTAAAGACAATAGCTAGCACTGCGAGTAATAGCACGAGACCGAAGTACAGTGGAGCTAGCTGGCTCAAGTGAAACCCTAGAACCCAAGCCTGAGGCATAGCGTAAACCCTAAGACAGTCCACCCTAGAACCAGGCTTACAGAAGAAGGAGCCAGAAGCCCTCCTAAACTCAACATTAGTAGCTATGGATGCAATAAAACCTACGACACAGAGTAGTAGTACAACCAAGCCCCCAACACTACCCCCAACAACCCCCTCCACTAGACCCATCCATAAAATAGAACATTAAAGTAAATTAAAAAACTTAAAACATATTATACATTATCAAATAATCTAATATGGTTCCTATAACAAAGGTAGATTTGCTAAACTCAACCGTGCAGTGAAGTCGTGCTCGCAGACCTATAGGTTGTGGATGCCAGGAGAGTACTATAGCTCTATCCTTAGAGAGATTAGAGTTACACTAGTATGTAGGGTGTTGCGACTGTGTAGTTACATGTACTACGACTATCGTTAGGGTTATGAGTGCCAGTATCCAGACTGTCATCCTGTAAACTCCTAGTAGTATCTTCAGGATCGGGTTTAACCTATGGTATTTCGAGTGTAGGAGCTCAGCTGTTGCTACCACATGTGCTAGGCCAGTCAATGTGAGTAGCTCTGGTGTTTGTAGTGTGTGGATTTCAACACATAGGTTATATTCTCCTAGAGCTCCTAGCGTTAGGATACCTGTTAGCCACGGGTTTCTCATACAATAGCCTGATAGTATTGAGAGGAGTGCTAGTGGTGCTAGTAGTACGCCTGTACAAGCTGATATTAGTACTAGTGTTGAACTCAACCTCCTCCACCCATATCATAGCCTATGGGGGGTTACTTTAAACCTTGAGTGGTACTACTCGGATTGGGGTTTAGGTGTGGTTTCCAGGAGGTTCTTCATCCTATCCCTTATGGCATCCATCCTAGCCTCTCTAACCCTAGGTCCTCTAATGTTATTGAGGGCACGTAGAGGGGTTGATGGTTTGAGGGTGGGTGTAGGCTATAGTGTTGCTGATGGTAGGGTTGAGCTCCCCCTCCCCTCCCTGGATGGTGTTGTTAGTGTTGAGAGGGCTCTCGCTAATAGGAGGAGTGTGAGGGAGTACACTGGAGACCCTCTGGGTTTAAGCGAGCTCTCCCAAGTACTATGGGCTGCGTACGGTGTAAGTGAGGTGAACTACGGGTTTAAGACCACACCTAGCGCTGGAGCAACGTACCCATTGGAGATATACGCTGTAGCATACCCCCGGGGTGTGATGCTACCGAACGGCTCGTACATGGAGCCTGGATCCTACAAGTACGATCCACACACCCACACTCTAACAATGGTCAAGAGAGGGGATCTATCGAGGGAGCTCTACGAAGCAGGGCTAAGACAGGATTGGATACTAAGTGCTAGAGCATGCATAGTAATAACAGCTGTATACACTAGGACAACAAGGAGGTACGGAGAAAGGGGGGTTAGGTACGTGCACATAGAGGTAGGCCATGCAGCACAAAACATATACCTACAGGCTACGGCATTAGGCCTAGCAACGGTAGCCATAGGAGCGTTCCACGATGAGCGGGTTAGAGAGATAATAGGAGCTCCCCCAGAAGAACACGTGCTATACATGATGCCACTAGCTAAGCCAAGAAAACCATACAACCTAAAGCTAGAGGACCTAGCTAGGTACATAGTGGAGCGTAGGAGGACGGGGAGAGCATAACAGGATGTTTTAGAGTTAAAACGCTAAACTACGCTATGAGCATTTAGTGAGCGTTAACTACTGGAGGTTTTCTTGGAGAGCTGCTAACTATGGTGGTGGTAGCCTCCTCCTGGCATACCTGGTGTGGTTTATTATAACAGCTTTTGTCCTAGCTGTGGCTGAGTACGCTATTGGTAAGATTGGTAGAGGGGGTCCGCTCCACGGCTCCCACAATTTCGTTGAGAGGTATAAGAGGTTTGTAGCATTCGCTGGTATGTGGATGGCCTGCTCTTAACTTTTCCCTCTCTCAAATAAATCTCTATTATCTGGTGTACTCGATTGAAGGTTGGCGTTCTAGGTTGCGGTGTTATAGGCTTGACAGTAGCGTACTTCCTCGAATCTAGGGGTTTTGATGTAAACCTTGTATGCAGCGATCTCCCCGGGGGCTCCTCTAAAGCTAGTGGTGGTATAATTACTGTCTCCTTTACTCCAACCCCCTGGCCTGGCCTTGTGAACATTCTGAAGGCTCTTATGGGTTTCGGTGGCCCCCTGGCGATAGGCCCTAGGGAGCTTCTAAGCGTGAGTGGTCTTAGATGGCTTCTAGGTGCTTACAAGGCTAGTGGTGGTAGGGTTGATGTCGTCAAAGCTCTAGCTTCTAGGAGTCTTCAACTCTACAAGGAGCTCCTGGGAAGGCTTAATGTTAGGTACTCACAGGGTGTCATAGCCTTATACTCTAGGGGTGAGAATGCAGAGGCCCACGCTAGGCTGCACGGTGGTAGGCTTGCTTACAGGGATGAGGTTGAAGCTCTAGGCTTCAAGGGGTTTGAGGCTGGTGTTGTAGCCGGGGATGAGGTTGCAGTGGACCCAGTGGAGCTCCTAGAGGCTTTGAGGAGCACGCTTACCTCAAGGGTTCTGGAGGATACCGTGGTTAACCTTAAACCCGTGGGTGACGGGGTTGAGGTTGCCTTGGAGAAGGGTGGTTTGCTGAGGTTAGACTCTGTTATCGTAGCCCTGGGTGCCTGGAGCTCGGGGATCCTAGAGAAGCTTAACGTAAGGATACCACTTAAACCTGCTAGAGGTCTAGCCTTAAGACTTAAAACACCTGAACCACCCGTGGGCATGCCAGCTATACTAGAAGACTACGGGATCGTAGTATCACCTGCACGCGAAGACCTAACAATAGTGTCAAGCTTCTTCGAACTCAAAGGCTTCACATTGGAGTGGAGCGAGGGGAGGCTCAAATGGCTTAAGAGCATACTATCGGAGCACGTGCCCGCTCTTAGAGATGCTAGGCTTGAAGGCTACCAGACAGGCTTTAGACCCTGTACACCAGACATGCTACCCGTAGTAGGGGAGCTCCCAGGCTCCAAGAACATCTACATAGCCACAGGTCATTGCAGACTCGGGGTTACCCTAGCTCCTGTAACCGCAGAGCTTATACTATCTAGAATCCAGGGTGCTAAGCCGGAGCTCCCAGTAGATACAATGGAGATCGTTAGCCCAGGAAGGTTTATAAGATAGAGGAGGCCATCCTGGATCCTGGGGAGGTGTTTAAACTCTTGAACTCAAGCGAGCCTCTACTCTCTGTGGTGGACATAGTTAAGAGGTTTGATGGGGTGACTGCTGTTAATAGGGTTTCATTTGATGTAGGGGCTGGTGAGGTTTTCTGCCTTGTGGGCCCTAATGGTGCTGGTAAGACTACGACGTTGAGGATCGTAGCAGGCCTCATAGAGCCTGATGAGGGTTACGTTGTATTCGAGGGTAGGAGGCAGCCTTGGGATCCAGGTGTTAGAAGGCTTATAGCCTACATACCCGAGGATGCTGGTGTCTATAGGAATCTCACGGGATTCGAGTACCTCGAGATCATGGCTAGACTGTACTTGGGTGAGATGTGGGGGGATGCTGTTAGGAGGGCTGCTGAGATATCAGGGCTTGGGGTTAGGTTGAGGGATAGAATTGGTGGTTACAGTAAGGGTATGAAGAGGAGGCTTCTACTAGCTGGAGCCCTAATGATAAACCCTAGGTTGCTGATCTTAGATGAGCCTACCGCTGGCCTCGATGTAACCCATGCTACGGCTATGAGGAGGATGATCTTAGACTATGTTAGAGGTAGTGGGGCTACAGCTGTTGTATCAAGTCATAACATGCTTGAGGTCTCATACATGTGTGATAGGGTTTCATTGATAAACCGGGGGGTTATAGTTGAGAGTGGGCCTCCCAGGGAGCTCCTGGAGAGGTATAGGGTTGAGAACCTAGAGGAGGTCTTCGTGAGGGTGACAGGTGGTGGGCTGTGAGGAGGCTCTATGTTCTAGCTGTTAAGGAGGTTAAGGAGCTCATTAGGGATAGGTATGTGCTGTTCTCAGTTATACTAGCACCACTCCTAGTACTCCCATTATTGTTCGGTGTATCCTACCTAGCTGTTAGGGAGGTTGGTGGAGCTCTAGAGAAGGCTATTAGGGAGCTTCCAGGGAATGTAGCTGTAGTCCTAGAGGATCCAGGTGATGAGATGGCCGTTGAGGTTGCTAGGAGGCTTGGAGCTAGGGTTGAGAGTAGTGTTGAAGAGGCTATATCCAGGTACCCTGTGGTTATGGTTCTACACTCGAACTTCACCAAGAACATTCTTGAAGGGAAGCCTGCCATGGTTACTATTACCTCTAGGGTTGAGAGGCCCTATAGCCTAGTAGAGGTAGCTGTTGTAACCTCTCTAGCCCAGGGGTTAAAGGATGTTGTTAGCACAGTTTTAATGGAGAGGTTCAACGTAGACCCGAGGCTTATCAGAACACCTGTTATTGTTGAAAGCAAGGCACTGTATAGGGGTGAGCTCCTAGAGGAGTCTAGGTTAATGCAACTCTACAGCTTCAACATAGGCTTAGCAATCATAATATTCATACTAGGGATCATAGCATTACAGGTTGGAACCCTTAGCATAGGGGTTGAGAGGGAGTCTAGGACTCTTGAGCTCCTACTAATGCTACCAATAAGCAGGGTTGAGCTTATAGCTGGGAAGGTTCTAGGGGTTTCAACAATATCGCTAATGGGGTTCGCAAGCTTCCTAGTAGGGCTATCCATTACAATACTAATAGCACCGGTGATGTTCGCTGAAGGATTCAAAGGCATTCAGCAACCTCAAACAACCATGCAATGGTCCCCTATAGGGTGGTTTGAAGCCTTTAAAACGGTAAGCGTTACAAACATGGTAGTTGTGGTAGCATCAATAGCAATAGCAATAATATCAACCACCATAGTAGGAATACTCGTAGGAGTACTACTAGTAGGTGATATTAGAGGAGCTCTAGTATCCGGGTCCTACGTAGCATTAATCCTAGCAATACCACTCATAGTAGAGATGACGGGCTTGAGCCTACCAACACCACTACAAATAGCATTCATAACCTCGCCAATGTACCCACCATTCAAAACAGCCCAGATGATCGTATTCGGGGAGACAGGCTTAGCCACAGCCTACGCTATAGCAACCCTAATCAACGTAACAATAATACTTGCAATAACAGTACTTATGGTTAAAAGCGAGAGGCTCATCCACGGTATTAGGCTGAGAAAACCCAGGGTGGAAGCCTAGTTTAACGTGGAGGCCGAAGTGTTATGAGTGTAGAAGAGCATTTAAGAACAGCCCAGGTATATCTTAGTGAGGCGTCCAAGCTCTACGAGGAAGGCTATAGAGCTGATGTGTGTGAGAAAGTATGGGCTACAGTTAAACATGCAACAATAGCTCTCACCACTAGGTTCCTAGGTGTGACCCCCTCCCCGCATCCCAAGAGGCCTAGCTTTATGCTAGGCCTCCCCGAGCGGTTTGTCGGTTTTCCGCTCGGAAGCGCACTCCTCATCCCCATATCGGATCCCCATGCTTGGGGCATCACTTTTTCAGCTGGCGGGGGCCCGCCTGCCTAGGGGGCAACAACCCCCTAGGCACCGTGTACCTGTATTTCAACTGGGGTTTATATCTTTTTATGCTGTTAATTTTATAAGGTTTTCCTGTTAGTTTTTTATTGGGGGTGAGGGTGGTTTGGGTTTGAGTTGTATTGTTAGGGTTGAGGGTGCTATTGCTAAGACTTCAGCCTACGACTATGGTATATACGTTAGTAGGCGTTACCAGTCTAAGATAGCCAGGTTTCATGGTAGGAGGGTTACAGTACTGGTGATAGTGGATGATTGCGAGGAGGGCCATAGTAGTAGAACTACCTAACGTGGACTGTGATATAGTGAGATTACAAGCCCTAACAAACCTAGCGTACAGGTACAAAGATCTAGAAATATGCCCTGAAGACCTACCAAGAACAGCTTGCACAATGCTGTATAGGAGGAATTTCGATCTGAAGCTCGGAACCAGACCTAAAAAGTGGTTTGCTAGACAATGGCTACCAATGACTGTACAGAGAATACAGAATGGGACTAAGAGAGGTGATACCGGAGCCCCCCTGGTGTTAAACCTAGACAAGGGTGTTATGAGGCTCAAGAGCATATGCCATGGTGAAGCACCAATACCAAGATGGGTTTACGATAGGATAGAGGAGGGTGGAGACATAGTGTTTGCAATGCTAGGCCTCAAGTATGGTATCCCAGCTGTAGTGCTTGTTGCTGAGAGGTATGTTGAGCCCTACGAGCCTGAGACTCTCATTGTTGTTGATGCTAATAGTTGGAGGCATGGTGTTGCAATAGCCTATGTGAACAGGAACAGTAGGATAGGTGAATTCTACAAGTCAAGACCGAACCTAAGGTTAGTAGACAGGCTTTACAGGAAAGCTGTGAAGCTCTGGAGGCTCTATGGAAGGCTTAAGAGACTAGGCCTACACAAGACCCCTAAAGGTAGGAAAGTTCTCAGAGATCTGAGGAGGACTACGAGTAGGATCTACAGGGTGTTGAGAGATCACTCCCAGAGATCTGCTGGTGAGGTGGCTAGGAAAGCTGTAAGACTTAGAGCTAAAGTTATCATAGACAACGCTCTAGAAGAGTCATGGAGAGACCTGCTGGAAGAGGGGTTATCGAAACGAGAAGCAAAAATATACATGGCGGGTGTAAGAAGGTTCGTTAAAACACTGGAAACACAGCTGAAGTGGCACGGGGTGCCATACGAGTTCAAAAGGTTACCAAGCAGAGTATGCCCGAACTGCGAGATTGAAATGGAGGAGCTCCCAGGAAGGCGTATGAGGTGTTATATGTGCGGGCTGGAAGAGGATAGAGATAAGATACCAGTACTATGGGCACTAAAACTAACCAGTTAACTTAGGCAGGCGGGCCCCCGCCGGCTGAAATGTGATGCCCCTAGGGATGGGGAATCCGATAGGAGGGATGAGGTGTGCGCTTCCGAGCGGAGAACCGACAAACCGCTCGGGGGAGGCCTTAGAGCCTCCCGGGGATGCGGGGAGGGGGTCACTCACACACGTCAGCCCTATAACCTTCCTCGTAGAGCTTGAATGCCTCATTAAGGTATAGCTGAGCGGTCTTCAGATGATCTTCTATGCTCATCTATCTCGGCCTCTGCGTTAAACTAGGTTTCCACTTTAGGTTTTCTCAGCCTAATACCGTATATAAGCCTTTCGCTTTTAACCATAAGTATTGCTATTGCAAGTAGTAAGGTAACTTCTGGGATCGTCGTGTAGCCGGCTTAGGGGTTACTATAAGTATTTAAGGTCTGTGTGGCTGTAAACTCTATGGGTGTCGTTGGTGAAGTCGATTTGCATATAGGGTTGAGCTCCTGGACGTGAGGCTCCTCAGGCCTCATGAGGATGTGGTTGAAGGGAGGGTTCGTGGTCTTGCTGATCAAATCCTCCTGGATGGGTTTATACGCTATCCCATCCTAGTGGATTCTAAAACTCTGGTTGTGCTCGACGGCCATCATAGGCTTGCTGCTGCTAAGCTCCTGGGGTTGAGGTTCATACCTGCTATTCTCGTGGACTACGATGATGATTGTGTTAGTGTTTCATCGTGGAGAGACGGTGTTACTGTTACCAAGGATATGGTTAGAGAGCATGGCCTTAAGGGTAACCTTATGCCTCCTAAGACTAGTAGGCATAGGGTTTGCTTCGAGGTACCAGAGGTTAGGGTTCCACTGGAGGTGTTAAGGGGTTGAGTGGTGGTCTAAGGGCTATCATAAGGGTTGGTGTTGGTAGAGCCCTCTACAGGGGAGGCACCGTAGAGACTCTTCTCGGCTCTATGGATGCTAGGGGTGTTAGCGTGGACTCGGTGTTATCAATGTTGGCAGCGTGCTTCTCTAGGAGTGTAGCTGAGAAGCTCAACGTTAGCAACGTTGAGGTTGTAGTAGAGCTCTACGAGGATCTTGACGCGCTCCTAGACGGTGACGTTAGCAACGTTAACAGATTGAAGGTTAAGATTAGGGTTGAGGGTGCTACCAGGGAGGCTGTCGAGGGGGCTCTCACAGGATGCCCGTTCTACACCATGCTAAGATCTAAAATCGACCTAGAGTGGGGTTGATGTCTTGATGGAGCTCCTCCCAATAGGGTTACTTAGGCCGCCTAGAGAGCTAAGCTTATGGGATGTGCTTAGCCTAATGGGGGAGATACTTAGGAAGGGTTATGTTGATGAATGCATTAGTGTTAACGAGGACATGGAGGTTACAGGGGGTCTGGAGCTCTACTGGGCTCTCTATAAGCTTGGAGTTAGGCTAGCTCCCGTAGGCTTCAATGGATGCTACGCAAGCCTAGATGATCTAGGCTTCTACGATGATGTTAGAGGTGACCCCGTGAGGGTTTATAGTGATAGCCTAGAGCTAGCCCTAAGGGGCATTCCCACGCCCCTGGTTAAGCTTAGGAGTTACTCTAACGAGAAGGTTAGGGTTTGGGCTAAGCTAGAGTGGTTCAATCCATTTAGCTTAAGCATTAAGGATAAACCCCTACTACACATCCTAAGAGAGATGTCTAGGAGGGGGGGTCTTGAAGGTAGGGTTTTAGCTGATGCATCCTCAGCTAACTTCGGCATAGCCCTGGCAGCCCTAGCACAGCAGTTCAAGGCCAGGGCTAGAGTGTACCTCCCCAGGAGGGCTGAGCTCTTCGGAAGGATTATACCGAGGGTTATGGGGGCCGAGGTTATTGAGACCGAGGCTGAGCTGACAGTGGAGCTCCTATCGAGGATATTAGAGGATAGTAGGAGGGAGGGCTTGTTACATGTCAACCAGTTCTTAAACGATCTAAACTTCGAATCACACCTAAGGATGACGGCTAAGGAGCTAGACTACCAGGCTAGGATGGCTGGCTTGAAGCTTATAGCAGTCGCGGGATCCCTAGGGACGTCGGGTCACATGGCTGCAGTAGACTTCTACTTCAGGAACAGGTATGGGGGGCAGTTTAAAACCATAATGGCCCAGACGGCTAGGGGAGAGCACATACCCGGTATGAGGAGGAGCGAGACAGGCATGGTGTGGCTTGCTATGATAGCTGAGGGCTATGAGCTCCACGATGTAACGCTAGGTGAGGCGTTGGAGGCCCTAGTGAGGGTTGCTAGGGCGGACGGCCTACTAATAGGCCCCTCTGGGGGAGCGGCTCTAGCCGCCCTAGAGAAGTCCATGAGAGTTAATGACCTCAACGGGGATGTAGCCGTCATAATCCCCGACACGGGGTTCAAGTATGTTAACCTGATCTCGAAGCTTGTTGAAGGTTGAGAAAGAGGGTGGAGGGCTGGGCTAAGCTAGTAGGGGCTTTCAGCCTAGCTCCTCCTCTGTCTTCCTCCTTTTAACAGCTCTATCGAATATAATCCAGTTCCTATACCACTCCTCATTCTCCTTTCTTAGGAGCTCTAGCACCATCCTTGTCAGCTCCTTAGCTGTAATCTCGTTCTTACCACTCTTAAGTATCTCAGCTTCAACGATCTTAGCTATCTTCCTAGCGGCATCCAATGTAGCCCCTGATTTTAGACAGCTTACAACTACCTTTTCGTATGCGAACTCCTCCCTACTACCATCCCTCTTTATAACATATATTGTTGTCAACAGTTTTCACCTCACATTATATTGTTGTCAGACAGTGTATTTAACTTTATTACATTCACCATAACCTAGGGTGGTGTTGATGTGAGCTCCTGTAGAGCTCTTGTTACAGCTGCTAGTAGGGGTATTGGTTTTATGGCTCTCGAGGCTTTAGCTTCTATGGGTTGCTTTATTGTTGCGTGTTCGAGGTCACTTGATAGGATGATTGAGGTTTCCAACGAGATCTTCATTAGGTATCCTGGTAGAGTTATACCTTTAAGGTGCGATCTTAGGGTTAGGGATAGTGTTAGGGATGCTGTTCTATATGCTTTGGAGGAGCTCCTAGGCTTGGAGTACGTTGTTGTAAACTATGGTAACCCTAGTAGGGAGCCCCTACACCTCCATGAGGCTGACTGGGATGACTGGATGGAGGCTTCAGCGCTATACATAGCCTCAACAGCGACAATACTGAGGTTGCTTATCGAGAGGAACCCTGTTAAGGCTACAGTGTTGATAACATCTAGCTTCACAGTAGCAGAGCCCATGCCACCACTGGTGGTGTCAGACACTGTTAGAGCTGGGCTATCAAGGCTTGTTAGGATAGCTGCTAGAGAGTATCCCGATAAGGTTAGACCAATACTACTCCTACTAGGGAGCTTCGACACACCAGGAGCTAGGGAGACTGTGAGGAGGATAGCTGAGTCCAGGGGGCAGGATCTAGAGGAGGTTTGGAGGAGGGAGGTTGAGGGTATAAGCCCTCTTAGGAGGACCGGGAGGAGGGAGGAGCTCATAGAGCTAATCAGAATACTTCTAAGAACACCAGAGTACCTCACAGGTGCAACAATACTATTCGATGGAGCCACATCAAGAATAGCCTGGCCGTAGCCTGTGAGAGTTGAGTAACCAAGCAAAACGTGAATCCCAGGAGTACACCGTAAGACATTAATACCCTCCAGCCTCCTAGTAACCCTGGAGGGCTGTCTGAGATGGTGTTACCTCACCCAACGAACGCTGTACTCGTAGGCAGGAAACCAACAATGAACTATGTGATAGCAGCTCTCAGAATGCTAACACATGAAGGCCTAGAGGAGGTCGTCATAAAAGCTCGTGGAGCCAACATATACAGAGCTGTGGAGACAGCAGAGGCCGTAAGAAGAACAATGGCTAATGTAGTGGTGAAGCACGTGAATATAGGAAGCGAGGAGATAGTAGATAAGAACGGTAAGAAGAGAAGGGTTTCATCCATAGAAATAATCCTAACCAAATCGAGAAAACTCTAGCAACACACTTAGCTAGAGGTATACTACCATACTGTTAACTAATACACTTTAACCATCCTAACTAAGATCTTGAGACCTCAGCCGTCGAAGACCTTAGACCTAGCGATAGAACTAAACAATCTTAGAACGGCCCTTAAACTAGTTAAGCACTTAAGTAGCTTGCTCCTGAAATCACGAAGGTTACCTTAGAATTTAACTCTTAGTAGCTTAGAGCTCGTTCTAGCTCTGTAAACCGGGGGGTTAACAATGTTGTGAGGTTGAAAGATTTAATTACGTCGAAGTAGTAATAGTTATGTGTGGGATTTAACATAAGGGAGTTAGAGGTGTGTTTGGGAGAGGAGGTTGAGAGGCTTTCTAGGGTTTTGGTTAGAGCTCTAGGTTTTAGATCTATAGATGATATGAGGGCTCTCAGAAACCTTCTTGGGCCCGGGCCTAGCAGTTCTAGGTTGGCTAGGAGGTTTACATCCCGTAGGCTTGTTAGAAGGTCTAGGGGGGTTTACCAGCTTACCGGCTTAGGCTTCCTGGTTCTAAATACCTTAGATGTTAGGGGCGAGGGTGGGGATAAGCTCTTATCTATTTTTGAAAATGTTGACGTTAGAGGCGAATGCTCTAAAGCCCTCCTCGTAGCATCACTACTTGTAACAGCCTCAACTCTAGATCTGATTAGACTTCAAGAGCTCTACAATGATAGAATGCTAGGTGTTCTAGCTAGGAAGTCTATGCAAGCTCTAGGGCTTGGAGCTATAATGTACACCCTCACACCCCCACTAAGCGGTGATGAAGCTCACAGCGTAACCATCGACCTAGCTAGGATTATAGGAGTAAACCCCATCGCCGTAGAGGAGTGTAAGAGCATACTATGGAAGGCCATAGCTAGAGCAGGTAGAGAGGAGGAGGCTGAGATAACAAGCTTACTTGAAAAAGCCATAGCTGAGGTTAATAGGAGCGTGCACGAGAGCATAACAGTAATCCTAGGTAGTATTGCAGACTACGCATGCACAATAGCGAAGGAGAGAGGAGAGAGGGTTAGATGTGAGGAGCTCGAGGAATTAGTGGAGAAGATAGTGGAAACGATAGGAAGATTCCTTGGTAGAACATAAGATTAAATCGTGATGGCGGGCCCGCCGGGATTTGAACCCGGGACCTCCGGCTCTCCCCGCACAGGCCCTATAGGTGCTTAGAAGGCCGGCGCTCTAGTCCTGGCTGAGCTACGGGCCCTCACTAGTTACTCTCAACTGGAACCTTAAAATCCTTAAATGCTACCTAACGTGCGCTCTTTACATGTTAAGATGGTCACTATAATGTTTAACCTTCTCTAGAGGGTAAAATAGAATACCACTGTGCTTATTAGCTCCCTCTGCTTTGGAGCTCTCTGGTGGGAGTCTTTGGATTTATGGGTTTGGTTTAACCAGGTGGTGGGAGCTCTCTTGTTCTACGCTCTAGCCTTAGCCATAGCCATACCTTTAACCTTGAGGTGGAGGACGCCACATGTGCTTGCCAGCCTCTACATAGCCAGCTACGTTATAGCCCAGTATACGAGCCCTAAGCTAACAACATTCGCAACCTGGATTGTACCTGGTGGTAACTTCCCATTCGTAGCAACCATAGCCCTAATGGACATCATAGTCGTGTACTGGGGTTTAAGTGTAGCAAGACAGGTTATAATAGCTGGGTTCCTAGCACAAATCCTACTCTACGCAGCCAACATGATAACAATAGCAACCCCAGACCCGTTCCCCGGGTTTGAGTGGAAAAACCAGATCTACAGTCTAAGCGCTAGGATAGCCGTAGCAAGCCCAATAGCATACCTTGTAGCAGAGATGGTGAACGCACAGCTAACATGGATCTACAGGAGGGTGTGGTGGGCTAGAACACTGTACAGCGACCCAATAGCACTCATAGTAGATACACTCATATTCATACCAATAGCATTCTACGGCACAACAACACTAGAAGTCCTAACAGACATGATTGTAGGGCTGTCAGCACTAAAACTAACACTAATACCAATAAACCTAACAGCAGTATACACAACCAGAAGGCTGATAGAAGGAAAACTCAAGGTAACTTCCCAACAATCTCAACATAGACCCTAAAGACTCTAAGGGAAGCGGAGTACCTGAAAGTTATGTCTTTTTAAAGCTGAGGTGATGTTCGCGATAGCCCCTATTGAAGTTAGAGGGCTCAGCTAATATAGTTGTCACGATGATAGTAACGTTAATCCTCTTTCAATTCCATGAATTGGATTCCAGTACGTATGAGGGCCCTCCCCACCAAGAGGTCAGATCTGCCATATAAGGCATCCAGATCCTCCGTTATCTTAGCCCTCAACACTCTCGTCATCGCCCAATCTTATCAAGCTGTTTTAGAACCTTTTAAGCTTAGTGCCTAAGTGCCAGGCTGTAAAAGCTCTTAGGAACGTAGCGGAAATTCCTAGTCTCCCTAATCCACGAATTATGGTGAAAAGCTTGAAACACTTAGCTTCCATGATTCCTCATGGTAGTATTTTTCCTCCTCTTAACTTTGGTAGTATTATGAGGGTTCCTGTGTACGCTAGTACTACTAGTATTGCTGGTGGGCCTATCACCTTATATAATGTGGTTTCTGGGTAGGGTTGGAGTAGTGTGTTTACCCACCATTCGTAGTGGTATGCTAGTATTGGCATTCCAAGTGCTATTGTTGAGATGAGTACTATTGTCGAGTACACGCTACCACCTCCAGCTCTCCACTCGCTACTGAATATACATGCACCCGCTATGCCCATCCCGGCTCCGAATATCACGCCTCCAATGAATATCTGTATTTGCCCTACACCCTTGGCTAGAGCGAATGACAGCCTGCCTGGATCTGTTACAGCTAGGGGGAATGCTAGTATAGCGTAGGTTAGGATAGCTAGAGCTGTAGCTGTGAGCATCCTACCACCACCGTAGTATGGGTTTGTTATCTCCCTAAGCCCTGTGGCCCAGCATATCCTGCTAAGGTAGCCTACTAGACCGAATGCTAGGCCGAAGAGGAGCCAGAGTCTTGCTAGCACACCCTCGGTTAGAGTGTAGAGTGCTACTGTTATAGCTAGAGCTAAGACTAGGAGTAGTCTTTGAACCCATAATGGGGGTGTAAGGCTTACTGGTAGTGGTCTGGCTTTGAAGAGGAAGAATCTCTCAACAACAAGTGTCCCAAGCCACACACCTGGTATCATGCCAGCTGTGAACGTTATAGCGTTAAGCCCCGCGGATGCCCAAGCGCTAAGATAGTTACCTATATTACATCCAAGGGCTAGCCTAGAACCATAGCCTAGTAGGAAGCCTCCTAGGACCGCCTGTAGGAGCATCCAGTGGTTTGGGAAGTGTTTTAAACCAAACTCTCCAAGAGATAGAGCTCCGATCGCGCCCCCGAGTAGTATGGCTATAACTATAACCTGTGTATTGTCAGTGAGGGGGTTGACTAGCTTAAACTGTTTATAGTAGAGGGTGTCCCTGATACCGGGGTCTACTAGTAATATCCATAGGTGTCCTCCAAGCTTAGACTCACCAGTAGTGATACCCCAGTATGTACCCTTACCCGCTAGATAGTATGTGGAGTAGAGTAGGAGTGCTGATAGAAGCCCTAAGGTTAAAGCGTAGAGGTATAGGGAGTACCTACTATTTAGAACCACGTTTAACAACCTTAATCCTCCAAACACCCAACCCCACCTTCTCAACACCTAGAACCTCGTGACCCTCCCTCCTAACAGCAGCAGGAACATTCTCGCAAGACGCAGGGTTATCCACAACAACCTCCAACAACTCACCATCCCTAAGCTTCCTAAGAGCCTGTAACGTCATTATCTGAGGGTATGGGCACACATAGCCTCTCAGATCAAGCACATATTTACCCTCTCTAAACTCTAAACCCATAAAGATCACCTCTAGGGCCTAGTATTTACAGGCTAGGAGAGGGTAATAAGCGTTAAATAATATTATAAAACATAAAAAGGTGTTTTAAAAAGTCAAATATTTAAAGGGGCTCCGGCCAGGAGCTCCACGTTAAGACACTAAGTCTCCCACTCGATTACAGAAGTACGATGAGAGCCTGGTGGTTGAGCTATATCTCCCTCTAAGAGTAGATCCTTTAGTAACTCTATATCCTTATGTACGAGGTCTAGAAGTATTCTAGCGACCCTTGATAACTTCTCATTAGAGACTATAACCCCCTCTAATAATGGTCTAACATGTGTGTTAAGGAATCTTAGCTGAGTTACCCTAAGCTTTCTAGCTGTCTCAACATCACCTAGCTCTAGCGCTTTAACCTCGTCATCTACAAGCTTAGCCATGAAGGCTATCATAGCCCTTAAGCTCCCAGGGTTACCTTCAACCTTGTAGCCTACCCTCTCATAGAAACCCTCGACAGCCTTCGTGAATAAGCTTCGTGTAACAGGATCCAGGTCAACCCTGTAGTGTTCCACGGACACCTCTAGGAGGTCGCTGATACACCTAACTATCTCACCTACATCCCCCTCATCTAAGCCTAGTAGGCGTAGAGCTTCTAGAGCATCAGTGGCGCCCATAGGTAGGGTTATGATCGAGATGTACATCAACTCTCTACCTCTAGCTAAAACCCTCTGATCCACTAGGCTCTCCAAGGTACTTCACACTAAACATAGGTAATCTAGTGTTTAAAAATGTTAAAAAGAAATGGAGGTGTTCCAGGTTACCACACTATGTTGGGTACCTCGAACTTATGCTTCCTCCCCGTCTTCACTATCCTAGCTGGTGTATCGTAGTATGCTTGTCCTGCTCCAAGCCATGTTTGTAGAGGCCAGCCTCCTAGAGATGGATCTCCCAGCTGTACGGGGTTACTTGTTATACCAGAGAACCTCCACTTATCCGGCATTAACCCCCTCTCGTAGTACTCCGCAGGGCTCTTAGTGAACAGCACCTTCTTAACCATATCGGGTAGCCTTTTAACGGGGTTAATCGCATCCTCTGGTATCTCAACCTTATCTGGGAGCTCCTCGATTAGTCTCCTCACCTTCTCATCTCTAATCTCCGCTATATACCTTGGTTTCACTATAACTGTGTCAGCCCACCTACCCATCCCGTATGGTACTACTACTACACCCTCTCTAACAGTTGGTTCAACCACCACGGGGCCCTCCATAGCCCCCATTGGTGTTTCAAGCCTCACAACATCCCCCGTCTCTATGCCCAGTCTCTCCGCATCCCTTTGGTTAACAACTATGAAGTTCTCAGGTGCTATAGCCTTAATCCAGTAGTAGAACTGGCTCCTATGCTTTGTGTAGAGTGGCCCGCTCTCGAAAACTATGGTGAGCGGGTACTCCTTGTAGAGCTCCCTGAGCGGTGTTCCATGTAACCCCTTCACCTTAGGAGCCTCTAGTAGTTTGACTGCCGGTGCGTACGTTGCAGGTGGGAAGTACCTCGGGCCTCCCCAGAACTTCTCACCCGTTACGCTATTCCTTGTCTTAGCAGCCTTCTCATTCCAGAACTTCAACACCCTATCTCCAGGCACACTCCTCCTACTGTAACCTCTCTCATCGAATGAATCCTCGTATCCAGTGAACACACCTCCCCTCGCCAGCCCGTAGGCTACAAGCCTCCACTCATCCTCCGGTAGTATGTCCTTAAACCTGGCTATGGGGTAGTTCCTCTCAACAAACCTAACCTCGCTATCCGGGATCTCGGCTGGTATAATCTTCCTATCCCTTGCATCCACAGCAGCGTTAGCGAAAACCCTGAGTATGTACTCCCAAGCACAGTGGAGGCTAAACCACTGACCCTCATACTTTGTACCCCTAACACCATTGATACCATTATCCCCGAACCCTGGGAGTCCTAGGGTTTTAGCAACATCTATGACGAACTCCCACATACTAGCATACCTATCATGACCGTTGGGGCATCTGCCTATATATTGTGTCAGAGGCATTATAGCCGGGCTCCTCCAAGCCTCCCCTACTAGTATCCCAGAACCGCTTGCGTATAGGAACTGGCATCCCATAGTGCCTGTTTCAAGATACGTTGTATCGGGGACTATGTAGTCAGCGTACATACTAGACTCATTTATGGTAGTTGTTATAGATATGAATAGTGGGAGCTTCCCAGGATCCTTAAGCACTTCTATAAACTTGATACCATAGTTTGTTGCAAGCACGGGGTTAGCATAGTACATTATCAGTGCTCCAACCCTGTACGGGTACCCTTCAGCTATACCTGCGAAGAGCTCAGTATAGCTCTCCTCAGGTGTAAGCGGGTACCAAGGCCTCCTAGTCGGGTACGGGTTCTCACCCCTCTTAACCTTCAACCAGTACTCCAGGGTATCCTCATACGCGTACGTATGCCTATCTATTGGTGGACCCCATCTCGTAGGCTCTCCAAAGCCTGAGGTACCGCAGTTGTATAGTTTAGATGTAGAGGCTGTTGTAGCAGGTCTACTTAGTATACCGCCCCTCCTATGGTAGTTACCTATGAGGGTATCAAGGATCCTATAAGCCCATACGATGTACTCCCCGTTAGGATGCTGACCTGCACCCCTATGCAAAATGGTTGATGCATGTGGAGCTGCGTCGGTGAAGTTCCTAGCCATTTGTACTATAAGCTCCACCGGTACACCGCATATCTGCGACCACTCCTCAAGACTCCTACTGAAAGCCTCATCTTTAACAATCTTAAAGGCTGTCTTCACCAGCACAGTCTCCCCGGTCTTTAGGGTAACCCTACCCTCCCACTCTATCTCTGCTGAATCCACGGCAGTATGAGGTTTAAGCTCTCCAGCTGAGAATACAACTGGGACACCCTTATCTCCTACCCCCACGTCTACATCCTTTAGGAGCTCACCAAACCTCTTATGACCCTCCTCGGCTATGACAAGCCATGTTGCATTTGATATGACCGGGTAGCCTTTCTTCCTGGCTGAGTCTAAGTTTGGTATCTCCAGGAACTCCTTGTTATACCTCTTATTCTCCACTATCCATCTTATCATGGCCATAGCAAGGGCTATATCCTCACCTGGCTTTACTGGAACCCATATTATGTTCGGGTTTGTAACCCTAGGTGCTACTGGGTTGACATAGTACACCTTAAGCTCTCCCCGGGCAGCCCTCTCTATCATCAAACCCTGTCCCGTAGCTCCTGGATGGAGTCTTCCCAGAGCTCCTCCAGCGAATATTACAACCTTAGCCCCCCTTACATCCCCTTGGAGATCGTAGGTTCCAGACCACTGGTAGTTACCAGCGTAGTATCCTAGCTGGCATGCACTAGTATGTCTCAACCAGTTAACACTACCCATGGAGTACATGAACCTTTGGTAGAATGGGTCAGCGTGAGGTTGCCCTCTACCCCTAATCCATACAACCATGTTAGCTTTAGTCCCTAGATCCGGCCTGTTGGGGTCTACTAGGATATCCTCTAGTTTGAGGCCCTTCTCCCCCAGTACCTTACTCCACTTATCCTTAAACCCCTCTATTGCTTTAACTACGTCTTCATATGTTTTACCCGGGTCTCTTGCTATGGCCATTATCGAGTCTACATCCTTCCTCATATCGCTTAAGACCTTAACCGGATCTAACCCCGCCTCCTTGAGCTTGGTGTATGGGGAGAACTCCTTGAGCCCTGGTAGCCTCTCACCAGTCTCCTCTATGACGCCACCCTCTACAACCTCTTTTACTAGCTGCTCCCAGCTTATAACCTTCCACTTCCCACTACCCCTAGGCCCTGCTCTTTTAAGCGGCTTTAGAACCCTGTAGGGGTCGTAGACGTAGTGTATTCCATCTTGCCCTCTAGCGCATAGTGTTCCAAACCATTTTCTGGTAGCCTCCTCGACGGGGGTATTGTAGGGTAGCTGGTCGTAGATCTGTGTTTGCTTCTCCATCGAGACAGCTCTGTTGTATGGGTGGTAGGGGTTACCCTCAATCCTCTCTATAACGTCGACCCCATTGTGGTTAACAACCCTAACCCTTATACCACACCTAACATTACACCCTAGGCATGTGGTGTAGACGTACCTAACGTTATCACCCTCCTGTGGATCCGGTGGTATGCTTGTAAACTCGTACTTGGGTTTAACGATTTTGTAGAGCACCGGGGAGTAGGCTAGAAGGCCTCCACCAGCTAGAGCTACAGCCACCAGGCCTTTAACGAAAGTCCTCCTATCAACACTCACCCAACACCACCCCCGCTACCCTCAAGTTTAAGCAATGGCTCCCTGATAACCCATGTGTATAACACGTAGTACACGAAAAGCGCTAGGAGTGTCATAGCGGTAGACTCTAAGGCCCACGATGCAAGATCTAGGCTTACAGGTATAACGGATAGGGATGTCTTGGATATAGATTGAATGTTAACTGCGAACAACCACCTATCAACGAAAACCCATAGGAGTGATAGGAGGGCTAGGAGTGAGGCTGAGATAGCGGAGCCTCTGAGGTGTACGTGGACTGCTAGTATGCTGGAGAGGACGGCTAAGATGAGGACTACTGTGTTTAGCGTTGAGAAAACATCAATGAACGTTGCCACCTCAGGTGATCCTGTCATGTAAGTGTATAGGCGGAATACCTGGAAGATCCTGAAGGCTATGAAAGCTAGGCTACATGCTAGGATTACCTGGCTTAGAATCCCTGCTATGGGCCTCTCTAAGCTACGATAGTGTACTAGTAGTGCTAGTAACGTTATGGAGCCTGCCAGCACTATAGACTCTAGGAGGAGCTCTACCGGTATTAGTGGGGTTAGATTGTATACTCTAAGTAAGGGTATTGTAGTGAACTGTAGTGGGGCGAAGTATGTAGACCATACGATGCCTGTGAAGGCTAGGGCTAATGCTAGTATCTTGGCTATGATGGAGCCCCACATACCCCTGTATAGTGTAATGTATCCTAGTACCACTAGGAGGATAACGAGTAGAGGCCACATGAGCCCAGCCATTAGAGCTATTAGTGATACCCCTGGGTATGTATCTGATGGTATCACATGTGGGTATATGAGTATGTAGAAAGCCCTCTCAGGCCTCCTCAGATCGGCTAGAGGGCCTAACAGGTATACTAGCCCTGTAGCCAGGGATAGCATTAGGAGTAGTGGTGTTAGCCTCCTCAGGAAGCCTATGTTAAGTAGAACCCCTAGGCTTAGTAGGATTGCAGATCCGGAGGCTATCGATACGAACAGCATGTACGTAGCTATTATCGGTAGCCATGTCAGCCCTACAGCCACCTCGTTAGGGTACATGTAGCCGTATGGGTATGAGGGGTAGCTCATTTTGAAGCCACCTCCGGTAAGGCGTAGTAGTATATCTGAGGCTCAGCTCCCGTCTCAGGCTTCAAGACCTTCGTTTGAACCCTATCAACGATCTTCCTAACCTCAGAGCCTGGATCGCTAAGATCACCGAAAACCCTAGCTCTAGTAGGGCAAGCTTCAACACAGGCTGGAAGTCTACCAAGCTTTATCCTGTGATCGCAGAACGTACACTTATCAGCAGCCCCTGTTAGAGGGTTGAAGTACCTAGCACCGTAGGGGCATGCAACTATACAAGCACCACAACCAATACACTTACCAGGATCCACTAGGACAAGCCCATCAGCAGTCCTATAAGTAGCACCCGTGGGGCAGGGCTTAACACAGGGAGGGTTATCACAGTGATTACACTGCTTAGGAACAAAAACCACACCACCACCTGGGAGAACGTGCCTCTCAACCCAAGTCCTGAAAACACCAACAGGAACATTGTTCTCAGCAGCACAAGCAACAACACAAGCCATACAACCATAACACTTACTAACATCAATAAACATAGCCCACCTCCTACCACCAACCTCCCTAGATGTAGCCTTAGAAGCTGAGAGGACAACAGTAGCTACAAGAGCTGAAGCAGCAACCTTAACAAACTCCCTCCTAGAGATGGAGTTCACAGCGAGTCACCTTCAATTAAATATATGATAAATACCTAGAATTTAAGCCTTGAATAATATTTGATAATATCAAAAAAGCTAATATCCTCAATTTACTTTATAATATATCTTCAATCCAATTAAGAGGTCGGCTAACACAGTAACTAAATCACATCTATTTACAGGAATTCTTAAGCTCAATGTAGCTTCTTTGGTACATGTTTTATTAAGGGTTAGTTTAACTACCCTTTTCCCCTGAGGGGTTGTTTGTTGGAGATACAGGATTTGATGCCTAGTGTTCCTCTGGATGTTGAGAGGGTTGGTTTTAGGGGTGTTAGGAGGAGGGTTTTACTGGATACACCTCACGGCCCCCTTGTTCTAGATGTTTATCTAAGCTTGTATGTCGATGTTCCTGTTGATCGTAGAGGTGTTCATCTCTCTAGGAGTGTTGAGGTTTTATACGAGGTTCTCTCCTTTGAGGGTCGTTCTAGGAGTGTTGAGGAGTACCTTGAGGGTATCGCTAGCGGTCTCCTGGACAGGCATCCATACGCTTCTAGAGCTTGGGCTTCTGCTAGGACAACATACTATGTTGATGTTGAGTTTGAGGAGCTCAAGGGGTTTGAACCTGTTGGTGTCGACGTTGAGGTTATGCTCTTGAGGGGTGGGGGTAGGAGGTGGGGTGTTGGTGTTGAGGTTATAGGTTTAACCGTATGCCCTAGTGCTCAGGAGGCTGTAGCTTCGAGGCTCGGCCTCGATATAGCCTCTGCCCCTAGTCATATGCAGAGGGTTCTCTTGAAGGGTAGGGTTGAGACTTCGGGGAGTTTTGTTAGGATAGAGAGGGTTGCTAGAGCCCTTTACAAAAGCCTATCAGCTCCATCGCTAACGTTACTTAAGAGACAGCATGAAGCCCAACTCATAATAAGTGCCCTTAGGAGGCCTAAGCTCATAGAGGATGTTGTGAGGGAAGCTGTAGCAAACATAGCATTGGAGCTCTCAAAACTACCGGACGACACAATCATAGAGGTTGAAGCTGTGAGCCTGGAGAGTATACACCCACACGACCTCTACGCATACAAAAGGGTAACCCTTGGTAGTGTGAAGAGCCTAGTAGAAGGAGCAGACGTAAACCCGTGAAGGTTCACTCGAGCTCCTCACCCCACCATCTAAGGTATTCGAGTATCCTAGCTGTAAGCACCTCAGCCACCCTACGGGAGTAGCTGAAGTACATTAGATCCTTCAACCTCAAAATCTTAGCCCTGAAATGCTCCAAGCTATCCTCGAAACCCCTACCCATAAGGGCCCCAGTGTGGAAAACCCTAGCAATCCCAACAGCACCCAGGGCATCAAGCTTATCAGCATCACTTAAAACCATGGCCTCAACACTTTCAGCCTTATAACCTAGGCTATAGCTATGAGCTAGGATAGCCTTGGAAACCTCATCCCTAAACCTGCTATCGTAGCCTAAAACCTCCAGGATAGCACTTGCAACCTCGGAGCCCCTAATAGCATGATGGTCTGAACCCTCGTACAGCCTCCCAATATCGTGGAGTAGCACGCTCACCACTAGAACTTCGGGGTCCACATCCAAGCCCTCTGAGTTGACGATCCTTTCAGCCCAAGTCATAACCCTCAGTATGTGAGGCCAGCCATGAGCAGGATCGTCCCCGTACAGCTTCCTACAAATCCTAGCTACAACGTTCACTCTCGGATTGAAATCTATTAGTAGGGATAGTTTCAATCTCTAAGCTCACCTGAACCCTCTAGTACCCCTTGGGAGGTCTAAAGCTTGCTCCCACTCATACATCAATCAGTTGCCGTGCTCCTCCGTTGAGACCTCATCTCCAGAGCCATCCTCCTTAAAACTCTCATTGTGAAGCCCCATAGCACTAGGCCTCCTGGAAGCTCGAAGCCTAGCACTACCCCTCTCCTAGGGTGTCTAACCTCCCTAGGCTCTCCTAGCACGTGGTCTAAGTTGATCCAGCCTACGAAGTCTACCTCACTACTGGAGGGTCTAGGGTCTATGGGGCCCTTCGGCCTAGCTAACACTACAGCCACCCTCCTAAGACCCTTAGCTGCGCTCTCAACACCGATCACGCCTAGAACCTCTACCATGCTGGGGTGCACGTAAGACTCCTCCCAAGCCTCTCTCAGAGCTGTAGCTACAGGGTCTTCCCCAACCTCTATGGAGCCACCTGGAAGTGCTACATCGCAAGCCCAATAGCTATCAACACTACAAGACTTCCTAACAACCAGAACCCTAACGGGGTCACCCCATACCAGGGCTAGCACAGCTGAGTCAACATCCAAGCTCTAAGGCTCACCCCGGAAACCTCAAGGGTAGCCTGCTTTCAACTCCATGTACCGGATTCCTGTGGGCATGAGGGCCTTCCTCATCAACCTCAGGTCTGCCATGTACGGCATTCAATCATGCTATACCATTAGCCCCCAGCGTTCCAGTCATCGCCCTAATTAGCTAGTACGCTTTAGAGCTTTTAAACCTTGTTTAAGAGCAGATGGCAAGCCTCAGAGCGGGCCTACTCTTCACCACTCAAGACCCGGATTCCAGATCCAATCATCGGCCTCAAGGTTAAACATGGTCTCCAGGGTTAAAAGCGTCAACGGTAAAAGATTTATACCCTCCCACCGCACCTAACTACTAGAAGGAGGGTGGGCCCGTAGCTCAGCCAGGTAGAGCGGCGGAGCGCCGGGTTGGCGCGTCGAAGCTCCAGACCCGTAGGTCGGGGGTTCAAATCCCCTCGGGCCCACCACACATTAGGCGGGGCTCCTACATCACATAAATATGCTCACCATCACCCTCTAATAGTGGGGTTTGAGGGTTTGAATTCCAGCGAAACACTGCCTATGAATTTAAGCTTGGAGGGGTTTAACGTTGTTGAGTTGAACGCTAGCTACTACATCTCAGGCGATCTACCCCCTATGCCTCTTGATTCAAGCTTTGACATCTACGTTAATGGTGGTTATGTGGCTACCCTTGTTATGAGCCCTTCTTGGGTTGAGGAGGCTGTTATAGGGTTTCTTGTAGGTGAGGGTATGGTCTCGTTTGACGGGATTAGGGGTTTGGATGTTAGTTTTGAATCGAAGGCTGTCAGCGTCATCGCTGATGGCTTTAGGGGTAGGAGGAGGTTTTTCTTCGACGACTGTGTAGCTCTAGCATCCCAAGCCTCCATTGTGAAATCTGAGCTTAGGATCCCTAGGTCTGCGCTGGAGGGGTTATACGAGGATTTTGATTCCAGGAGCTCTGGTAAGCAGGGGCTACAGGCTACGGGGCTCTACGACATTAGAGGTGGGAGGGGTGTGGTAGCATACGATGTTAGTAGGTACTCCTCCCTAGCTAAAGCCCTAGGCTACGCTATCAAGAACAAATACAACATGGGGGAGAGCGTTGTGGTAACAAGTGGTAGAGCCTCCGGGGACCTAATAGTGATGACAGCTAACACAGGCATCCCCATGGTAGTGACTACTAAGAGCCCCATATACAGTGGGTATGTAGCTGCTATAACATACAAGGTAACCCTCGTAACAATATCGAGGAGGGGCGGTGAGGTTAAACTAAGGGTGCTCACCTACCCGGAAAGGGTTATAGATAGATGAGAACCCTCCACCTCCCAGTATTAAGGATAGTTTTAAACCCCAGAGTTAGTAGAAGGGTTAATGGTGTAATAGCTTTTGAAAACAACTATAGCTAAGTTAAAGGAGCTCCTGGGTAGGGGTAAGGTTGTAGACGACCCTGCTATAGTCAGCTTATACTCTAGGGAGCCCAGCGGTTATAGGGGTAAAGGTCTGGCTGTAGTGTTCCCTGAGGATGTAGGTGATGTATCTAAGCTAGCTTCACTCGCCTACAAGCATGAGATTCCATTGTACCCCCAAGGTTCCACTACTAGCCTCTCCGGCTCAGCTGTACCTGAGGGTGGCCTTATAGTATCATTTGAGAGGATGTGGAGGGTTAGGGAGGTTAACGTTCTAGACTCTATAGTTGTAGCCGAGCCGGGTGTTAGGCTTGGCGATCTAAACTCCATACTAGCAAGCTACAATCACATGTTCCCCGTTGACCCTGCTAGTGTTAACATTGCAACCGTGGGGGGCGCTATTAATAACGGGTCTGGGGGTATGAGGGGCGCTAAGTATGGTAGTATGAGGGATTGGGTTTTAGGGTTGAAGGTTGTCTTAGCTGATGAGAATGGCACGGTGTTGAATCTAGGTTGTAGAACTCTGGTATGCCGTAGGGGTTTTGATCTAGTGGGTTTAATTGTTGGGAGTGAGGGGACACTAGCTCTAGTTTCGGAAGCCACCCTTAGGATCACCCCCCTACCTGAATCCAGTGTTACCATTCTAGCCTTCCTCCCAGACATAGATAGCTTGATCGCTGTCTACGAGGATCTAAAGTCTAGCGGTGTTCAAGCAACAATACTGGAGTTTATGGACCCTAAGACTGTTAAGCTAGGCCTTAGAGCGTCAGGGTTCAGAGATTACGTTGAAGGCTACATGATCCTAGCAACCATAGACTGTAATGTTGAGGCCACTGGCAGGATAGAGGGTTGGCTTAGGGAGCTTGCGTTAAGCCGTGGAGCTCTCAAAGTCTACACTGCTAGGAGCCTCGATGAAGCTGAGGCTAAAGGCTTATTCTCTATAAGGAGGAGCCTCGTACCATCCCAGGTGCAATTGGGGGCTTTAAGATACCCTGGTAGGGAGGTCGTAGTGTACATAGAGGATATATCAGTACCACCATCAAAGCTAGCAGAAGCACTTAGAGGAGTAGAGGTTGTAAGTAGCGAGGTAGGCCTAGACGTTTACGTTGGAGGGCATATAGGCGATGGAAATATACACCCCACGGTTGTAATACCATTAGATGATGAGAGGTTGAAGAGGCTAGCTGAGGAGTGGCACGTAGAGGTAGCAAAGCTAGCATTAAAACTAGGGGGTACAATGAGCTCAGAGCACGGAATAGGTCTTAGGAAGAAGGAGCTCCTAGTAATGGAGCTAGAGCACATGGGAGGTCTAAAGGCGTTAGAGTTAATGAAGGAGATTAAAAGGGTGTTCGATCCAAAAGGCTTGTTAAACCCGGGTAAGATCATAGCATGAAAACTTTTAAAAGCAGGTTGCTATAAGCAAATTGGGTGTAAAATGGTTAACGAGCAGCTCACAATCATAGCGGCCATAGTAGCATCGACATTCACAATACTAGCTTCAATCATAGCCAGCCTTACAATCATATACAGGGGTATTGGGAGACTAGAGGGTAGAGTATCCAGTTTGGAAAACAGGGTGGCTCGCTTGGAAGAGAGGATAAATGTGATAGAGAGGAGGATGGATGCTTTCATGCTCTTCGGGGGTTCACTACTAGGTGTTCTTACGGGTAGGAACCTTATTGACATACCGTCAGCGGGCTTCCTGGCAAGCATTCTAAGCTTTGGAGTTGGTGGTGGTAGATCTAAGTATTACACCCAGGAGGAGTACGAGAAGCTTAGATCCATACTGTCGAAGAAGATGGAGGAGATAACGTGGGATGATGTTAGGGAGCTTAAGAGGATAATTGGGTTGATTGAGAGGGAGGTGTACGAGGAGCATAAGATTGATTTAGTGGATACGCTGATGAGGGTTAAGTTCATAACGGCTATGTATGAGGGTTACCTCTTCGTTAAAACACATAGTAGGAGGGAGGGCGAGGTTAAAGGTTGATTAGCCTGTGAGTCTCATTGTCTAGCTAGTATATCTCCAGGTTTAAAGCTTGGGCTTAAACCACTACTTTATACGTGGTGTGGTTTAGGTTGAGTGGTAGGGTTATATTCCATGAGCTTCTCACTGTTGAGGAGGCTCTTTCAAAGATCTTCTCCGCTGTTGATGTTAGGCCTCTCGGTGTTGAGGTTGTTGGTTTAAGTGAGGCTTATGGTAGGTTTTTAGCTGAGGACATCTACTCACCCATTGACGTCCCACCTTTCGATAGGAGTATTGTTGATGGCTTTGCTGTGAGAGCTGAGGATCTATTTGGTGTTGATGAGCTTAACCCTGGGGAGCTCCGCATCGTAGGGTTTGTCGAGCCTGGTGATAGCATTCTCCCTAGGGTTAACCCTGGGGAGGCTGTTGAGATTTCGACAGGAGCCCCCGTACCCCCTGGTGCTAACTCTATTGTTATGGTCGAGTATACTAGGAGGGTTGGTGATAGGGTTCAGGTTTTCAGATCCGTTGTACCAGGTGAGAATATAGCTTATGCTGGATCAGATATAATGTTGGGGGAGCTCATCCTACGTAGGTGTACCAGGCTTGGTGTGAGAGAGCTAGGCGTACTAGCGGCTACCGGGTTGAAAGATGTAAGGGTTTATAGGAGGCCTAGGGTTGCAGTCATATCAACTGGTAACGAGCTCGAAGAACCAGGATCACCTCTACCACCGGGGAGGATATACGATGTTAACAGCTACACTATATCAGCAGCACTCCTAGAACTTGGAGCAGAGCCTGTAGCACTAGGCGTAGTTGGAGATGATGAGGTGGAGATGGAGGAGGTTATAGGTAGGGCTGAGAGGGAGTATGATATGGTAGTTGTATCCGGTGGGACTTCTGCTGGTCTAGGTGATCTCGTCTACAGGGTCTTCTCAAAGCTAGGCCCTCCAGGCATCATAGTACATGGTCTTAAGGTTAAACCTGGTAAGCCAACAGTCATAGCCGTCTCCAGGAGCGGTAAGCTACTAGTAGGCCTCCCAGGCTTCCCCAGCTCAGCTATGATGATATTCAACCTCATAGTTAAACCCATCTTAGCTCGTATGCTATGCCTACAGTACCCTGAGGTAACTGTGAAGGCTAGGCTAGCTGTAAGAGTTGAAGGTGCTAGGGGTAGGAGGGGCTTATATCCTGTTAGCCTTGTTGACGTTGGAGGCGGTGTTGTAGCCTACCCTCTACCAGCGGAGTCTGGAGCTATAAAGGTTATAGCTATGGCTGATGGGTTCATAGAGGTTCCGGAGAGCCTGGAGTACATGGGTGAAGGTGAGGAGGTTACAGTTAAGCTATTCTCACACCACTACAGGCCAGCTGACCTGTACGTAATAGGTAGTCATGATATGGGGCTTGATAGGATCACACCACTACTAGGTCTCAACGTTAAAATCATAAACGTTGGATCCCTAGAAGGCCTTAAATCTGTGATCAGAGGGGAGGCTGACATAGCTGGGATACACTTGGTAGACGAGGAGACGGGGGAGTACAACATACCATACCTTAAAAGGTACAATGTTAGGAACGCTGTGCTCATCAGAGGTTACATGAGGGAGCAGGGCCTCATAGTTGCTAAAGGTAACCCCAATAACGTTAGAGGGCTTGAGGACGTAGTGGATAGGGGGTTAACGATAGTCAATAGGAATAGGGGTTCGGGGACTAGAGTTCTACTAGACATGAAGCTCAGGGAGATAGCCAGGGCTAGAGGTTTAACCTTCGAGGAGCTCGTATCCAAGGTGAAGGGTTACTATTATGAGGCTAGAACGCATACAGCTGTAGCTGCTGCAATCTCACAGGGGAAGGCAGATGTAGGTGTGGGGATTAAGGTGGCAGCAGAGCTCTACAACCTTGACTTCATAAGCCTAGGCTGGGAGCACTACGACTTCCTAGTACCCAAAGATAAGCTGGGGAAGGAGCAGGTCAAAGCCTTCATTAGTGTTCTGAAGAGCCCTGAGGCTCGTAGGGAGTTGGAGAAGCTAGGCTATAGGGTTCCAAGCAATGTAGGGGAGGTAGTCTGGGAGGGCTAGAATGCCCTGGTTTAAAGTAAAGGTGGTTTACGGTAATGAGCACGTGCTACACAGGGATCCTAGCGGGTTGCACATAGAGAGGCCTGAGAGACTCCAACTCGCCATAGAAGGGCTCTCAAAGCTCCTAAGCTCAGGGTATGCCTCCATAGTAGGACTACCTGAGCCTGATATCAACTCGGCTCTCCTCGTACACGAGGATTACTATGCGGAGTTCATTAGGAGGGAATCCTCCAAGGGATTCCATTACAACTGAAAGCCTCACCTTTCAAGGCGGAGATGGGGATTTTTAAGGTTTGTGTGTATGCGGTATTGTGGAGAGGAGCCGGTGTGGGGAGGGAGCTCCGAGGAACCCACCGGAGCCGAGGCCCCCCGGCCCTGAAAGATGATGCCCCAAGCATGGGGAATCCGATAGAGAGATGAGGAGTGCGCATCCGAGCGGAAAACCGACAAACCGCTCGGGGAGGCCCTAGCACAAGGCTAGGCCTCTTGGGATGCGGGGAGGGGGTCACGGAGGAGACCTACTGTAGCTACGGTGAGCTCCTGGGAAGGTTGCTACTTGAAGGTAGGGTAAGGGCTCTTATAACAGTCCTAGAGGGGGGTTATGGTGATAACCTTAGAAGGGGTATTAGAGTTTATTCTGAGGCCCTTATAGGGCTTAGGGAGTGTAGGAGGGTTGGGGGGAGAGCTCCTCCAAGTAGCGTGGTGAGGGGGTTGAATTCTGTAGTGAGTCGGTACTGGAGCTTCGAGGTAGCATAGATGTCCCATCCCAAGCTGGAGCGGGGGGCACCCAACCTTATTATATAAACAATATTTTAAAGGTATCCGCTGGAGAGCGTTAGTTATGGGGTGTCATGGTGGTGGTCTATAAGTGGTTTCCGCCTAGGGAGGTTGTCTACTCTAGTAACGTCTACGAGTTCATGGAGAGGTATGGTTTCAAGAGTTACGGTGATCTTGTTAGGAGGAGTGTAGAGGATTATAGGTGGTTTTGGGGTAACCTGCCTGGATGGCTTGGTGTTGAGTGGTTTAGGGAGCCTGGGGAGGTTGTGGATCTCTCTAGGGGTGTTGAGTGGGCCCAGTGGTATAGGGGTGGTCTCTTCAACCTAGCCTACAATGTTGTTGATAGGCCTGTTAAGCTCGGCTATGCGGGTAAGGAGGCTTTCACGTGGGTTGGCGAGGATGGCGGTGTTAGGAGGTATACTTATGGTGGGTTTAAGGATGAGGTTGATAGGTTTGCATCCTACCTGGGGGAGGTTGGTGTTAGGAGGGGTGATGTTGTCTCAATATACGCTCCCATGATGCCAGAGTCTATTGCAGCTATGCTTGCCATCATAAAGATTGGGGCTATAGCTAGCCCTATATTCTCGGGCTTCGCACCTCCAGCTGTAGCTGAGAGGCTTGTCCTAGCAGAGTCTAGGGTTATGGTAACTGTTGATGGCTATTATAGGAGGGGGTCTCTCATAAGGCTTAAGGATAGCGCTGATGAAGCTGTTAGGCTAGCTGAGTCCATGGGTGTTAAGGTTGAAAGGGTTGTGGTCGTCAGGAGAGCTGCTATCGATGTAAACTGGGTTGACGGACGTGACGAGTGGTACCATGATGTTATAAAGGGTAAGAGGAGGCCCCCCGAGCCTGAGGAGGTCGACCCTGAGGAGCCAGCTCTACTACTATTCACCTCCGGTACAACTGGGAGGCCTAAGGGGGCTGTTATAAGCCATATTGGAGCCCTACTCCAGCCTTCAAAAGAGCATTACTTCAACCTCGATATAAAACCTTTCTCAGATGACAGGCTCTGGTGGATAACCGATATAGGATGGATGATGGGCCCATGGCAGGTTATAGGAGCTCAGTTCCTTGGAGCAACACACCTCATGGTCGAAGGGGCTATTGACTACCCTGAGAGGGGTAGGGTTTGGAGGTTGATAGAGGATTACAAGGTTACACACTTCGGGTTCGCAGCAACGGTAGCTAGGATGCTTAGGAGGGTTGCCTCAGATCTAGTCGAGGAGTACGACCTATCCAGCTTAAGGGCTTTCGGTAACACTGGTGAACCCATAGATCAGCCTACGTGGATGTGGATTATGAGGGATGTTGGCGGGGAGAGGAGGCCTATTATAAACCTTAGTGGTGGCACCGAGCTATTCGGATGCTTCCTCCTACCATCACCCGTCGTACCATTAAAACCATCAACACTATGGGGTCCGGGTCTGGGTATGGATGTAGATGTATTCGATGATAACGGTGTTCCCGTTAGGGGTGAGAGAGGATACCTTGTAGCTAGGAAGCCAGCGCCGAGCATGACTAGGGGTCTATGGAGGGATCCGAAGAGGTACATTGAGGTGTACTGGAGCAGATTCCCGGGAGTCTGGTATCATGGGGATTATGCTTTGATAGACGAGGAAGGCTTCTGGTATATACTAGGTAGAGCTGATGATGTGATAAAGGTTGCAGGTAAGAGGGTTGGATCAGCGGAGCTAGAGGCTGTAGCAACAAGCCACCCCAACGTGGCTGAAGCTGCATGCATAGGGTTCCCACACGAGGTTAAAGGCGAGGTTGTTGTATGCTTCACAACACCTAAGGTTAAAGTAGAGGATCCAGGGAGACTGGCGGAGGAGGTTAGAATGCTTATAGCTGAGAAGCTCGGGAAACCTTTCATGCCTGAGAGGGTGGTTGTAGTTGAGGAGCTCCCGAAGACTAGGAGTGGTAAGATAACAAGGAGGGTTATAAGAGATCTAGCCTACGGGGTAGAACCGAGAGAGCTAAGTGTGCTAGAGAACCCAGAATCCATAGATAAGCTAAGACCTATAATCACTAGGGTCAAAGAGGAGGTAGTATGAGGAGGGAGCTCCTAGAAGTAAAGGTTAAAGAAATCCTAGGAGAGGATCCAAAGGAGGTTGTGGAGTTGGAGATAGGCGATTCAAAGAGCGTAGTTATACTAACAAGCTTGTATGAATTAACGTTTAGGTGTAATAGAGAGGGGAGATGCGAGGTAATGCTAAGGTATGCTGACAGCCCAGCAGTAACTTGTACCACGAAGTGTTACGAAGACCCGGTATCGAGCATAGATAAAACACTCTTGCTAGAGCTCAAAAACAAGGTTGAAGCCCTGGTAGAAGCTCTGGGGGTTAAGATGTTAAACATAGAAGATCTAGGCTAAACCCATATAGAGTTCGAGATACCTACATACAACCAGGGTTCCCGCTGGTGGAGCTCTACGTAGGCACATCAGGCTGGCTCTACGACTGGAACCTTGGAGGTAGCCTTGAATGGTATGTTAGAAGAACTGGTTTAAATGCTATAGAGCTAAACTCTTCATTCTATAGAACACCCTTCCCATCCCAGGTTAAAAGCTGGAGTGCTAAGGGTAAAAGTCTCAGATGGGCTATTAAGATCCTCAAATACATATCACACTACTACAAGCTATCCGGGAGAGCTCTAGAGCTCTGGGATAAGTTCAGCAACCTCTTCAAACCCATGGACAACCTCGTAGACTTCTACCTCCTACAGCTACCACCCAACTTTAAATCAACCCAAGAAAATAGAACTAGGCTATCCGACTTCGCTAGAAGCACCAGGTTGAAATGGAGGTTAGCTGTCGAGTTCAGACATAGATCTTGGATTAACGAGGATACAGTAAGGCTATGCAGAGACCTAGAGGTAACCCTAGTCTCAATAGACTCCCCCATAGGGACGAAAGTATGGAGTAGCGGTAACACAGTCTACCTCAGACTACATGGTAGAAGCGAATGGTACCTCTACAACTACAGTCTTGAAGAGCTAAGAGAGCTAGGCAGAGCAATACTGGAGCTCAAGCCAGAGAAGGCATATATATTCTTCAACAACAACCACTACATGCTAGAGAACGCTAGAACAATGCTTAAAATACTGGGAATGCATGGACTAGATGGGGGTATATAGTAACTGGAAGACAGCTAACAACATAACTTATCACGAGAGGGGAAAGAGAACGAGCTAAATTAAATCTCCCGTCTATACACCTTGTTACCTATCTCCCCGCTCTTCATCGATAATCTCTGCAAGCTCTCTTACATCTATTTTTCCTTGTAGTCTAGTCTTTAACTCCTCAAGTCTTCTCTCAAGACCCTCGGATTCGATTCTTTCAAGTTCTTCTAGCAATTTTCTCCTAATAAGCTCTGGGATGTTAACGCCGTGCTCTTCAAGTTTCTCCTTCAACCACTTAGGTATTCTCACACTTATAACGGTACTCATAATACCCCCTCCCTGTATATAGTTTGTAAAGCTTATAGATAGTGTTGTGCGGTTCATAAGGCCTTGTGTGTTTAACTCTGTATGTTCAACGAATATTAGATGGAATATCTATGTCTAGAGTGGCTTAGGATTGTAAGTTTACGTGTTTTGAGAGCTCTTGTATAGTGTACTCTAGCTTTAGCCTTCTTAGTGTTGATTCCCTTGGCACCCCCCTCTCGTCCCATCCTCTCCTCTCATAGTACTTCCTTAGCATCCATAGGTATTTCTCGTAGTCTAGCTTGCTCCCAGCTATTGGGCCTTTTGTTAGTGGTTCTTTGAACCACCTTGCTGGTGGTATGTCCATCTCCACGCTCCACCCCCCTAGTTCTCTTATCCATAGTGCTCTTATCAAAGTGTATATCCTGTCTGCAACCTCGTAGTACTCATCGAATGTCATGGGGTATCCTGTTGCTGCCTTGAAGACCTTTAGGTACCATTCTAGGTTGAAGCCCAGCTCTACCCATGGGAATCTACAGCCCACCATTGTCTCGAATATGCCTCCTCTAATCCTCTGCATCTCTATCAGCTTATCAACCTTAGCCTCACTGTAATCGAACCTCCCTGTTCTAACCTCCCATGCTATTATCCATGCATCCTTGTGGTGAGCCCCTATCGGTGATGTCCCGTATGCTAGGGCCATTGCTGGTGCTGCGTGGCAGTCGTAAGCTGATATCTCAAGGCCTTTAACGTGCATAGCCCACTCATGGGACCCTCCTCCTAGCTTCTCAGACATCCTCTTAACCCCCTCTGCTAGTAGCACACCCAAACCCCTCCTGTAAGCTGTATCCACTACCAGCTCCTCAGCCCTCCTATGGTCACCCCACTCTATCCCATCCTTCAATAGCTTCCTCTCCGTAGCCTCCATCGCGAAGCCTAGGACTGCTCCAAGCGATATAGTATCGAAGCCTAGCTCATCTGCAAGCCTGTTAAGCTTAGATACGTAGCCTAGATGTCCTAAGCCTATATTAGATCCGAACATAGCCACATTCTCGTAGTCAAGCTCCGCTAGCATCCCCTCATAGTCTCTAACAACATTACCACATGGCATAACGCATATAGGGCACGACCTCTGAGCTACCTTAGCAGCCTCCATAGAGTAACCATCTATCATCCTCCAGTACTCGAAAACACCCTCCCTGAAGTTGTAAGATGGTAGTACTGAGGCGTTCTGACTCCACTCAACCGTCATCATAGTACCCTGTCTTACCCAGAACGGGTACCCCTCCTTACCCTTAATATCCTTAGCCGACTCAGTGAAAAGCCTCTTAACCTCCCTAGGCTCAGCTAGCGGTGGCTCCATATCACCTATGGCTACAACCGCCTTAAGCTTCTTAGAACCCATAACAGCACCCATACCAGGCCTACCACCAGCCCTACCCTCCTGTGATATGACTACAGAGTACCTCACAAGGTTCTCTCCAGCAGGGCCAATGCATATCACCCCAGCACCCTTACCATAAACATCCTTAAGCCTCCTCTCACAAACACCAGCAGTGGTGCCCCACAGGGCTTCAGCAGGTAACACGTAACCCTTACCATTTTCAATGTATATGTATGAAGGCTTCCTAGCAACACCTCTAACTATAAGAGCATCGAATCCAGCCTTCCTAAGGTTGGTTGCAAACAAACTCCCAATATTACCATCACCGTAGCCGCCGGTCAACGGGCTCTTAGCGGCAACAACAATCTTACCAGCATTAACAGCTGAACCAGAGAGAGGCCCACCAGCGAATACAAGCAGGTTATCGGGGCCCAGGGGGTCAGCACCAGAGGGCATGAACTCCCAGAGGATCCTAGCAGCAAAACCCCTACCACCAATGTAGTCCAAAGCCCACTCCCTAGGATACTCCCAAACCCTAACATCACCACTACCAAGATCAACCCAGAGAATCCTACCCCACCAGCCCTTCAAGGGGAGAGCACCCCAACTCAAGGTAATGAGGTAACTCCAGGGAGTATAAATAAGCGTACGTACAAGACAATAAAACCATAACTAGACAACCCTTGAGGTGGGGAGTGACTGTGGAGGTTGAGGTTAGAGTCTACGGGAGGCTAGCGGAGATGCTGAACATTAGGATTGTGAACGTAAGGGTTGACGGGGAAACCACGTTGGGGAGAGTGTTAGAAGAGCTTAATAGGTTAAACGCCGAGTTCACGAAGACCATCATAGGCGAGAATAGAGTGGTGAAGGCAGGATACATAATATTGGTTAACGGTGTATCCGTAGAGAATGTAGATCAATACAGGGTAAAGCCCGGGGATAGAGTTGATGTGCTACCGCCAGCTGTAGGAGGCTACAGGTCAAAATAGAGCCTGGAGAGTCCTATATCAGGTTTTCACATTAATCTAGTTCACCTCATATGAAGAGGCGTTCCTTAATCCTATCGATTCCCCTCCTTGCTCTTTCGGCTGTCTCAAAATATGTTATCCTTCCAGCTGTCACGATAGCCGTTTTGTCTGCAACCTCGAGTACCTTTCCGAGCTTGGCCCCCGGTTCTACCCATAGTATTGTGAGCCCTTTCTTTGCATTTAACTCTTTTAATAGCTTGCACGTCCTATCAACCATGACTGGTGACGTCCCCTCGGTGGGTTCCAGATGATATTGTCTTCGTAGAGGGGATACCTAAGACGAGTACTGATTTGATAAAAGTTACTTAGGGAAATGTTTAAGAACTATTATGGAGGTGAGTGGAGTGGAACTTAGAGGTATGTCAGCTATAGTCACCGGATCTGGAAGAGGAATTGGAAGGGCTATAGCCTTAAGGCTCGCTAGGGAAGGTGTGAAAGTGGTAGTTAACGCTAAAAAGGGGTATGAGGATGTTATCGAGACTATCAATATGATAAAATCGGTGGGTGGAGAAGCTATACCGG
>Ga0209143_1000046_pt1 | contig 56938 bp, 61 predicted proteins | sample FaiFalFF_MnMetaG_3_FD_184739 | JGI IMG/M metagenome (GOLD analysis project Ga0209143, IMG submission 184739) | Freshwater microbial communities from Yellowstone National Park, Wyoming, USA - Fairy Falls B (FF_Mn_B) MetaG (SPAdes) (version 3) | ecosystem: Environmental > Aquatic > Freshwater >...
CGCCTCCTCCTTCCACCCCCGGATGGCCACCCTTTCCCCCCGGGCGTCCAGGGCGACCACCACCGCCTCGGCCCCCAGGCGCCGGAGCAGGCGCGCCACCAGCTGGGGGCTCTCCACCGCCGCCGTTCCCACCACCACCCGCTGTACCCCCATACTCAGGAGCTCCCGGGCGATCTTGAGGGTGCGGATCCCCCCTCCCACCTGGACGGGGATGTCCACCGCCGCCACGATCCCGTTGATCACCCCCAGGTTCTTCATCTGACCCTCGGCGGCCCCGTCCAGGTCCACCAGGTGCAGCCGTGGGGCCCCGAGGGCCTGCCAGTGGAGGGCTAAGGCGATGGGGTCCTCGCTGTAGACCTCCTCCTTCTCGTAGACGCCCTGGTACAGGCGGACGACCCGTCCCCCGCGCAGGTCAATGGCCGGGATGACCTCCATCGGCTCTCCCCCTGCGGGCCCACGCCAAGAAGTTGGCGTAGAAACGCACCCCCACGGCGCCCGACTTCTCCGGGTGGAACTGGGTGGCCACCACGTTGCGCCACGCCACCACGGAGCAGAAGGGGATGCCGTACTCCGTCTCCCCCGCCACCAGGGAGGGGTCGGCGGGGTCGGGGTAATAGGTGTGCACGAAGTAGAAGTAACTACCGGAGGGGATCCCCTCCCACACGGGGTGGGGGCGTTTCCACGCCACCCGGTTCCACCCTATGTGAGGGGTCACCAGGCCCCGGGGCAACCGGCGCACCACCCCGGGGAAGAGGTCCAGACAGGGCACGCCGTCCTCTTCGGAGCGGGTGAAGAGGAGCTGCAGGCCCAGGCACACCCCCAGGAAGGGTCTGCCCTGCCGCACCACCTCCTTCACCGCCTCCCCCAACCCCCGGGCGAGGGCCACCATGGCCGACCCGCACGCCCCCTGACCGGGGAGGACCACGGCATCGGCCCCCTGAAGGTCGTGGGGGTCGGAGGTCAGGAAGGGGGAGCCCCCCGCCGCCTCCAGGGCCTTGGCGACGCTGTGGAGGTTCCCCGCCCCATAGTCCACCACCGCCACCCGGAGGGGCGCCGGCATACCCACCCCCTTATGCCCGTTTGCCCCCCACCATGTCGGCGGGGAGGGAACGGTCCTCCCACCGGGCCAGGAGGAACAGGAGGTCACTGGCCCTGTTGACGTAGCGGAGCACCTCGGCGTTGACCAGCAGCCCCTGCCGGTGCAGGGCGACGATAGAGCGCTCCGCCCGCCGCAGGATGGTCCGGGCCAGGTCCAGCGCCGCCGAGCCGGGCGACCCCCCGGGGACGATGAAGGCCTGGGGGAGGGGGAGCTTGCTGTCCAGCTCGGCGATCAGGGCGTCCAGGCGCTGGGTGTGGTCGGGGGTGAGGGGGCGGAAGTGGCGGGTGAACTCGGCATAGTGCTGGGGGGCGGTGGCCAGCTCCGCCCCAACGGTGAAGAGGGCGTCCTGCACCTCCCGGAGCACCCCCCGGACCCAGGGGTCGCGGCAGAGGGCACGGGCCAGCCCCAGGGCCGACACGGCCTCGTCGGTGGTGCCGTAGGCCTCCACCCGGGGGTCTGTCTTGGGGACCCGGCCCCCATAGAGGAGGGAGGTCTCCCCCCCGTCGCCGTAGTGGACGCGTTTGAAGGGCATGGCCCCCCAAGGTTACTATGCTATCACAGGGGTCCGGAGGGGTCTACCGACCCCATAGAGTGAGCACCACCTCCTCCACGGCCTCCAGGTCGGGGGGCAGGTGGTAGAGGGGGATGTCGGCGATCTGGTTGGCCAGGTCGGGGTCCTTCAGGCCGGTGCCGGTGATGACGCACACCACCCGTTTGCCCCGCAGGTCCAACCCCTGGCGGGCCAGCTTCAGCAGGCCGGCCACCGAGGCGGCGGAGGCGGGTTCACAGAAGATCCCCTCCATCCGGGCCAGCAGCTTGTAGGCCTCCAGGATCTCCTCATCGGTGACGGTGTCAATCACCCCCCCCGATTCGTCCCGCGCCCGGAGGGCGCCCTGCCAGGAGGCGGGGTTGCCTATGCGGATGGCGCTGGCGATGGTCTGGGGGTTTTTGATGGGGTGGCCCCGCACGATGGGGGCGGCGCCCTCCGCCTGAAAACCCAGCATCTTGGGGCGCCGGCTGGCCCGCCCCGCCGCGTGGTACTCCGAGAAGCCCTTCCAGTAGGCGGTGATGTTGCCCGCATTCCCCACAGGGATGCACAGGTAATCGGGGGCATCCCCCAGGGCGTCCACCACCTCAAAGGCGGCGGTCTTCTGCCCCTCGAGGCGGTAGGGGTTCACCGAGTTCACCAGGGTGATGGGGTAGCGCTGGGCCAGGACCTGCACCAGCTCCAGGGCCTTGTCGAAGTTCCCCTTAATAGCCACAACGCGGGCCCCATAGGCAATAGCCTGGGCCAGCTTCCCCCGGGCGATGTTCCCCTGGGGCACCAGGACAATGGTGACGAGGCCCGCATAGGCCCCATAGGCGGCGGCCGAGGCGGAGGTGTTCCCGGTGGAGGCACAGATGATGGCCCGGGCCTTCTGCTCCAGGGCCTTAGCCACCGCCACCACCATCCCCCGGTCCTTGAAGGAGCCGGTGGGGTTGCACCCCTCCAGCTTGAAGTAGACCTCCTCACACCCGATCTCCCACCCCAGCCGCCGGGACCGCACCAGAGGGGTGCTCCCCTCCCCCAGGGTCAGCACGGGGGTCTGCGGGGTAAGGGGGAGGAACTCTTTATAACGCTGTAAGACCCCTTCCCCTCTCACTCCCCCTCCACCCGGATGACGCTGCTCACCTCCTGCACCACCGGCAGGCGCCGGATCTGGCCCAGGGCGTTCTGCACCGCCCCCTCCCGGGCCGGATGGGTCATGATGACGATCTCAGCCGTTTGCGCCCGGGGGTCGGCATCCTTCTGGATGACGGCGGCGATGCTGATGAGGAGGTCCCCCAGGACGCGGGCGATCTGGGCCAGGACACCGGGGCGGTCGGCCACGGTCATGCGCATGTAGTACTGGGTCACCAGGTCCTCCATGGGGCGTATGGGGAGGGGGTGTCCGACCTCGGGGGCGGGCAGGGGGCGGGCCTGGGCTCTAATGGAGCGGGCAATGGTGAGGATGTCGTTCACCACGGCGCTGGAGGTAGGGGCGGGGCCGGCCCCCAGGCCGTGGAAGACCACCCGCCCCACCAGGTCGCCCTGGACCTCAATGGCGTTGTAGGCCCCGTCCACCTTGGCCAGCAGGGTATGGGCGGGGAGGAAGACGGGGTGCACCCGCACCTGCACGGCGCCGTCCTCCTTGCGCCCGATGGCCAGGAGCTTGATCTCGTACCCCAGCTGATGGGCATAGAGGAAGTCCTTGGGCTGCAGACCGGTGATGCCCTCCCGGTAGACCTGGGAGACGGGGACAGGGGTGCGAAAGGCGAGGAGGCAGAGGACCGCCAGCTTGTAGGCCGCATCAAGCCCCTCGACGTCGTTGGTGGGGTCGGGCTCGGCATACCCTTTCCCCTGGGCCTCCCGCAGGGCCGTCCGGTAGTCCACCCCGTCCCGGGACATCCGGGTGAGGATGTAGTTGGTGGTGCCGTTGATGATGGCCCGCAGGGAGGAGATGTCGTTGACCAGGAGGTCCCTCTGGAGGGGGCCGATGAGGGGGATCCCCCCGCCCACGGCGGCCTCGAAGAGGAGGAAGGCGTGCCGCTGGTGGGCCAGGCGGAGGAGGGAGGGCCCGTGCTTCGCCAGCACCTCCTTGTTGGCGGTCACCACGTGTTTGCCCCCTTCCAGGGCACGGCGGATGTAGGTGGCGGCGGGCTCCTCCCCCCCCATGACCTCCACGATGATGTGACAGCGGGGGTCGGTCAGGAGGGCGTCGGGGGACGTGGTGAGGAGGGCACGGGGGAGGGAGATAGGGCGGGGCTTGTCGGGGTCCCGCACCAGGACCCTCTGGAGCACCAGGGGCACCCCCGCCTCCCGGGCCAAGGCCTCCCCCTTGGCCAGCAAGACGTGGGCCACCTGACTGCCCACCACCCCCAGCCCCAACAGGCCGACGCCGATCTCCGCCATAAGTCACCCCGTCACCGGCCGGCCTAGCCGCCCCGGGCACGCGGCGAGGCGATGCGCAGCTGCTTCACCACCCACTCGTACTTCTCGGAGTCGAAGTTGATGCGCACGATGTGCTTGGGACGCTCCTCGGCCAGCCACTTCTCCAGGGCGCGGGCCTTCAGGACCTCCCTCTGCTGGGGCTCTACCTCCCGGGCGGCGGCCTTCTCGGTCACCAGGTAGACCTGCCACACGCTCTCCCCCTGGGGACCCCAGGAACGCATTTGGGGACAGAGGAGGGTCCCCGGCTCCGCCCCCGCAAACAGACCGGGCATCTCCTGGGGGAAAGGGGAGCCGGGCTCGGGGAAACAGCTCACCTTGTCGTCCAGGTCGGGGTAGATGCCCTTGGTCACCCATCCGATATCGCCGTCCTTGCGCACCTCCTCATCATCGATGGAGTACTCGCTGACCAGCTTGGGGAAAGGCTGGCCCTCCCGGAAGCGCCGCGCCACCTCCAGGGCCTTCTGGTGGGTGGGGACCGTGAGCCGGGAGAGGCGCACCTGGGGCTGGACCGTGGGGATGGCCTGCCCCAGGAGGTCCCGCAGGCGCTCCCGGTAGAGGTCCCACTCCACCAGCTGGCGGTGCTCCTCCTCGGAGAGGCGGATGGTCCCCAGGTACTGGCGGTACCGCTCCCGGAACTCCCGTTCCAGCTGGTCTGGGGGTGTGGGGTCCTGGGGAGGGCGCTGCCCCAGGATACGCTGGCGCACCTCCCTATCGATATCCTGGGGTGTCACGGAGATGTTGTAGCGGGGGGCGACCTGGCGGATGAGCTCGTTGTCGCTGAGGGCCTGCACCACCTGGAAGGGCATCGTGCCCAGGCCGGCCTGCTGCCCGGTGATCTCTGCCCCCCGCTGGAACATGCGCAGGAGCTTCACCAGATAGCCCATGGTGAAGGTCCGCTCGTTGACCTGCACCACCCACTCCCGTGGGGGTCTGATGAAGGTGGTGTAGTAGCCGTAAGCGGGGATGGCCAACACCACCGCCACCGCCACGATGCCCAGAAAGAGGGCCACCCGCGCCTTCCGTTGCTCCTGCTGCCAGCGGGAGGGGCGACGCCGGGGGGAAGGCGCGGGGGCATGGCGGCCAGCGGGCATGGGGGGCTCCTAACGGGCAGGGGACAGCGGGGCCTCAGGGGGGGTCCACCCCGAGCGGCGCACGTGGTCGGGCACGAAGGGGAGGAGGGCCACCTGCCGGGCCCGCTTGATGGCCACGGCCAGACGGCGCTGGTGTTTGGCACACACCCCCGTCTTCCGCCGGGGCTCGATCTTCATCTGCTCGCTGATAAAGCGCCTCAGCAGGGGGATATCCTTGTAGTCGATGACCAGGCCCTTCTCCACGCAGAAGGGACACGCCTTCTTCTTGGGGGGATAGTAACGGCGGCGGGCCTTGCGCTTCTGTGCGGCCTGGGCCGAGGGGGCCGGGGCAGGGGCAGAGGCCTGGGGTTGCGTGGTCACGGCTTTCACCTCCCTCAGAAGGGAAGGTCATTGGGGGAGGGGCTTTCCTCAGGGGCCTCCTCGGTGGCCGGCCCCTCCGCGGCGGGCGGCCGGTCCAGGAAAAGGACCCGGTCGGCAATGATCTCGTTCACCCACCGGGTCTGGCCGTCGTTGCCCACCCAGGAGCGGCTCCGCAGGCGCCCCTCCACATACGCCCGCCGCCCCTTGGTGAGGTACTGGCTCACCTGCTCCGCCAGCTGACGCCACGCCACCACGGTAAACCACTCCGTCTCCTGCTGCCGGGTGCCGTCGGGGGCGTTGAAGACCCGGCTGGCGGCGAGGCGGAAGGAGGTCACCGGCGTCCCCTGGGGGGTATAGCGCATCTCCGGGTCGCTGCCCACGTTGCCGATGACGATGATCTTGACCAGCCCCGCCATCACTCCCCTCCCTTTCTACTCTACCTTTACGAGCAGGTGACGCAGGACATCCTCGGTGGAGCGGAGGACCCTCTCCACCTCCCGGGAGACCTGGACGGGGGCGGTAAAACGGGTGTAGACATAGGTGCCCTCCGTATAGCGGCGGATGGGGTAGGCCAGCCGCCTCCGCCCCCACGCCTCGTGCCGGGTGAGGCTCCCCCCACTCTGGGTGATGAGGCGGTGCACCCGTTCCACGATCCCCTGCATACGGCCCTCATCGGCCGCCGGGCTGATCACCATGACCAGCTCATAATCACGGGTCCTCACGGTACCACTCCATCCCCGCCCCTGGGGGGGCGCGTCCCGGGCTCGCTTTTCAGTATATCACCCGGGCCCACGGCCAACCCCCCCTTGCCCGGGAACCCCTGCCCCCCTATGCTGGGGGTGATGGTCCCCAAAGGCCTTGTCCTGGCGGCGGGGAAAGGGACCCGCCTGCGCCCCCTCACCTTCACCCGCCCCAAACACCTCCTGCCCGTGGCCAACCGCCCCGCCATCTTTTACGTCCTGGACTACCTCGCCCAGGCAGGGGTCGGAGAGGTGGGGGTGGTGGTGTCCCCCCAGGGTGGGGAGGCGATCCGGCGGGCGCTGGGGGAGGGCGCCCCCTGGGGGCTCCGCCTCTCCTATGTGGTGCAGGAGGAGCCGAAAGGGCTGGCCCACGCGGTGGCCTGCGCCCGTCCCTTCCTGGGGGACGACCCCTTTCTCGTCCTCCTGGGGGACAACCTCCTCCAGGGGGGGGTCGCCGACGCCCTGGAGGGGTGGCAGGAGGGGGAGGCCGACGCCCTGGCCCTGGTGAAGGAGGTGGCTGACCCCCGGCGCTTTGGGGTGGTGGAGGTGGACCCCCTGGACCGCCCCCTCCGCCTGGTGGAAAAGCCCCGGGACCCCCGGAGCAACCTGGCCATCATCGGCGTCTACCTCTTTACCCCCAGGGTGCACCGGGTGATCGAGCGCTTAAAACCCTCGGCCCGGGGGGAACTGGAGCTGACCGACGCCCTGCAGGCCCTCCTGGAGGAGGGGGCGACGGTCCGCATCCGCCGCTTCCCCCGCTGGTGGCTGGACCTGGGGCGCCGCGAGGACCTGCTGGAGGCCAACCGCCGCCTCCTCCAGGAGCGCCCCCTGCGGGGTGTGCAGGGGGTGGTGGAGGGGTGCCAGGTGATGGGGCCGGTGGAGGTGGGGCCCGGGTCCCACGTGCGGGGGAGCATCCTCCGGGGGCCCCTCGCCATCGGCGCCCACTGCCTGGTGTCCGAGGCCGACGTGGGGCCCCACGTGAGCATCGGGGACGGCTGCCACGTCCAGGAGAGCACCCTCACCGAGAGCATCCTTATGGAGGGGTGTGGGGTCCGGGGGGTGCACCTCCGCCACACCCTCCTGGGGGAGGGGTGTCGCGTGGAGGGGACGGGCGAGGGGTGGCTCTCCCTCTTCCTGGGGGATGGGGCCCAGGTGCACATGGGCGTGCCCTGACCCCCCAGGGCGCTAAGGTACACTGGTGGAGGAGGAAGACGGCCGTGGCCGGTCCGCTGGTGGGCGTCCGGGTCCTCGACCTCTCCTGGATCCTCTCGGGCCCCTTCTGCACCATGGTCCTGGCCGACATGGGGGCGGAGGTGGTGAAGGTGGAGCGCCCCCAAGGGGGTGACGCCGCCCGGGGCATAGGCCCCTTTGTGGACGGGGTCAGCTCCTACTTCCTCTCCCTGAACCGCAACAAGAAGAGCATCACCCTCGACCTCCGCAGGCCCGAGGGGAAAGACCTCCTCCTGCGCCTCGCCGCCCGGGCGGACGTGCTGGTGGAGAACTTCACCCCCGGCACCATGGAGCGGTTGGGCCTGGGGTATGCCACCCTCTCCCGGGTCAACCCCCGCCTCATCTACTGCGCCATCTCGGGGTTCGGGCAGGACGGGCCCTATGCCCAGCGCCCCGCCCTGGACATCATCGTCCAGGCCATGGGGGGTGTGATGAGCATCACCGGGGAGCCCAACGGCCCCCCGGTCCGCCCCGGCACCTCCTATGGGGACATCGTCGCCGGGCTGTTCGCCGCCATCGGCATCTGCGCCGCCCTCCACGAGCGCCAGCAGAGCGGGAAAGGCCAGTACATCGATATCAGCATGCTGGACTGTCAGGTGGCGGTGCTGGAGAACGCCCTGGCCCGCTACTTCGCCACCGGCGAGATCCCCCGCCCCCTCGGCACCCGCCACCCGGCGGCCACCCCCTTCCAGGCCTTCCCTACCAAGGACGGCTGGATCGTTGTTGCCATCTTCGGCGGCAACGAGACCCACTGGCCCCTCTTCTGCGCCGCCATCGGCCACCCCGAGTGGATCGACGACCCCCGCTTCCAGACCTCCTGGTCCCGCACCCAGCACATCGATATCCTGGAGCCCGCCATCGCCCAGGCGATGCGCCAGAAGACCACCCAGGAGTGGCTGGAGGAGCTCCTCCCCATGGGCATCCCCTGCGGGCCGGTGAACACCATCGATAAAGTGGTGGAGGACCCCCAGGTCCGGCACCGGCGGATGCTGGTGGAGTTACCCCACCCCCGCCTGGGGGTGTGGCGGTACCCCAACACCCCCATCCGCCTCTCCCGGACCCCTGGGGGTGTGCGCGCCAACCCCCCCGAGCTGGGGGAACACACCCGGGAGGTGTTGCAGGAGTGGCTGGGCCTTTCCCCGCAGGAGGTGGACCGCCTGCGCCGGGAGGGGGTGGTATGAAGCCACCCCAGGGCCCGGCCCTGGCGGAGGGGCTGCGCCTGCTGGCCCGTCGGCCCCTCTCCGAGGCCGGCCTCCGCCACCGCCTGGCGCAGAAGGGGTTTGCCCCAGAGGAGGTGGAGGCGGCGGTGGGGCGTTTGAAGGCTATGGGCTACCTGGATGACCGGCGCTTCGCCCAGGGGTGGGCGGCGACACGCCAGGCCCACCGTCCCCGGGCCCGCTGGCTGGTCGCCCGGGAGCTGGTGGCCCAGGGGGTTGACCCCCAGGTGGCCCGGGAGGCCCTCCCCCCTGACGACGACCCCGCCCTGGCCCTCCGGTGCGCCGAGGCGTGGGCGCCCCGCCTGCAGGGGCTCCCCCGCCACACCTTCCTGCGCCGCCTCTACGCATACCTGCGCCGGCGCGGTTTCTCCCCCTCCCTGGCCCGCCAGGTCTCTCTGGAGATCTGGCGCCGGACCCCCACGGAGACCTCAGGATGAGGCTCGTCGACCTCACCCTCCCCCTTACCCCCCACGGCCTCACCCCTGTCCCCGGCCTGCCGGGCTTCCAGGCGGAACCGGTCCACACCCACGAGCGCGACGGGCGCAGCAACACCCGCATCACCCTGGCCACCCACCTGGGCACCCACGTGGATGCCCCCTACCACTTCATCCCCCACGGGGAGACCATCGACCGCGTGCCCCTGGAGCGCCTGGCCGGACGGGGGGTGGTGGCGGACCTGCGGCGGGTGGCCCGCCCGGGCGCCCCTATACCCCTCCATGACGTGCGGTATGCCCTCCGGGAGGCGTGGCTGTGGGAGGCCATCGTCCTCCTGTTCACCGGGTGGGCGCAGCGGGAGATGGGGAGCCCCACCTACTACACCCACCACCCCTTCCTGGAGCCCCAGGCCGCCCGGTGGCTGGTGGAGCAGGGGGTGAAAGCGATAGGGGTGGACTTCCCCGTGGACCCGCCCGGGAGCGGCTTTCCCGTCCACCATACCGTCCTCGGGGCCGGCATCCCCCTCATTGAGAACCTGGTGAACCTGGACCTCCTCCTGGGGAAAACCTTTGAGGTCTTCGCCTTCCCCGCGAAGATCGGGGGAGGCGATGGGGGACCGGCCCGGGTCGTGGCCCGCCTCCTGGAAAAAGGGACCGGGATCTAAAGGTCGGCGCCGCCACCCGTTGGGCAAAGGCAAAGCCCCCGCCCGGGGCCAAGAAAGGAGGGCCAAGGATGGGCGCTCTAGAGGGTAAAGTGGCCATCGTGACAGGGGCAGGGCGGCTGCGGGGCATCGGACGGGCCACAGCGGTGGCCCTGGCCCAGGAGGGGTGCGACGTGGTCATCACCGGCACGGGGCGCGACCCCTCCACCTTCCCCGAGGACGAGAAGCGCATCGGCTGGCGGGACATCGAAAGCGTGGCGGAGCAGATCCAGGCCCTGGGGCGGCGCGCCCTCCCCCTGGTGGTCGACGTCACCGACGCCCAACAGGTGCGGGAGATGGTGCACAGGACCCTCCAGACCTTCGGACGCATCGACATCCTGGTGAACAACGCCGCCTTCGCCCGCGGCCCCGACCGGGTGCCCGTGTGGGAGGTGGACGAGCGGGTCTTCCGACGGGTGTTGGAGGTCAAGGTGGTGGGCGCCTTCCTGTGCACCAAGTACGTCGCCCCCGTGATGCAGCGCCAGCGGTGGGGGCGCATCGTGAACGTCTCCTCCGCGGCGGGGAAGCGGGGACCGCCCAACACCTCGGCGTACGCCGCCGCCAACGCCGCCCTCCACCTCTTCACCCAGTCGGTGGCCCGGGAGCTGGCCCCCTACGGCATCACCGTCAACGCCGTCTGCCCCGGGGTAACCGACACATCCCGTATGGACGACCTGGGGAGGGGGGAGCGGTGGGAGGCGCTCCTGCAGACCATCCCCCTGGGGCGGGCCGCCACCGACGAGGAGGTGGGCCGCTTCATCGCCTTCCTCTGCTCCCCCGTATGCGACTACATCACCGGCCAGGCCATCAACTTCAACGGGGGGTCGGTGATGGAGCACTAGGGGCTCCCGCCCTCCTCCAGGGCTTTGTTGAGGGCCTCTATGAGCTCGAGCACCTCGGGGAAGCGGCCGGCCTTGCCCCTGGAGAAAACGACCCGGCCGTTGACCAGCACGTCAAACACACCCCCACCCCCCGGTGTAAGGGTGAGGGAAGAGATGGTCTCCTGGAAGACCTGGAACAGCTCGCCCGCCATCCAGGCGGCGCGCAGGTGGTACCCTCAGGCCATGCAGAAGACGATCTCTACCTTCAGGCCTCGCTGGGCCATAGGCCCCTCCCTTTAGGCGGGGATACCCAGGGTGCGGGCGATGAGCTCCCGGATCTCCCGCACCGTCTCCTGCTGCCAGACCGGCCAGCGGGAGAGGAGGCGCTTGCGCCGCTCGGCGCGGACCTCCTCCTCGGAGGCGTGGGGCATCTCCCTCTTCACCTGCTCGGTCACCTCGGCCATCTCCTTGTTGGCCAGGGCGGGGCGCTCGATCCAATGGCACAGGTACTCCATGTCCCTGGTGTAGAAGACGAAGGTGGGGATGGAGCGGTACTTGCCCTGGTAGAGGAACTGGTCCATAATGTCCAGGTTCTGGTCCCGGGGGAAGACGCGCACCTCCATGCCGACGGCCTCGGCCACCTTGACCATCACCGGGAGGCCCCGGTAGACGTCGGGACACCAGTCCTCCCCCAAGGCCAACACCTTGGCAGGCCCCCGGGGGTGGGCCAGGGCCCGGCGGAAGAAGGCCAGGTCATCGGGGGAAGGGGTAAAGGCGTCGTACCACTTCCGGAACTGGTCGAGGTTGACCTTCGCCTGGGCCAAAAACCCCTCATAGGTGAGACCTTGGGCAAAGCGCTGGGGGGTAACGACGGTGGTCTGCTGTCCCATGCTTCCCTCCCGGGCGTTGTCGTGGGGTCCAGGGGCCGCCGGCCCCTGCTCACCCGATGTGTCAGCCCTCTTCCCCCTCGAAGCCCACCTCCACCCGTCCATCGGGCCAGAGGATAATGGGCACCGTGTCCGCCAGGGCGAGGGCCTCCTCTAACCATTCCTGGCGGGCGCTGACCACCCGCTCCTCAAAGGGCTGCCCCTTGCGCCGCCACGCCACCTTCAGCTTAAGGCAGACGGGGCAGTCGGGCAGGGTATAGACGATGGGCCTCTGGCGGGACACAGGGCTCTCGGGCACACCCCCAGTATACCACGGGACGGCTGTGAGGATGTCTGAGGAAAGCAGGGGTAGGCCCCTGTGCCTACCCAGCAGGCCCCGTGCCCGCCCCGGGCAACCACGGGGGATAGGGCAACCACAGGGGGTTGCCCCTACGGTTTATCCCCGTCCCTCTTCGCCAAACATCCTCGACGGCTGTTGCCCACCCCCCCGGCCTCGGGTATCATAGGGGTGTACACGATGAGCGGGTACATCGTCCGGCGGCTCCTGGTGGCCATCCCGACCCTGATCGGGATGTCCATCTTCATCTTCGTCATGCTGCGCCTGGCCCCCGGGAACATCGTCGACATCATCTTCGAATCGGCGGGCTACGTGGACCCTAAAGCGAAGGCGGCCCTGGAGAAGGAGCTGGGGCTGGACAAGCCCCTGGTGGTCCAGTACTGGAATTGGCTCCGCGACATCTTCCGGGGCGACCTGGGCAAGTCCTACTTCTTCGACCGGCCTGCCTGGGAGATCATCCGCCCCCGCATCCCCGTGAGCCTCCAGCTGGCGGTGATGGCCCTCATCATCTCGGTGCTCATCGCCATCCCCACGGGGATCATCAGCGCCGTACGGCAGGACACGCCCCTGGACTACGCCCTGCGGGTGTTCGCCATCGCCGGCCTCTCGATGCCGGCTTTCTGGCTGGGCCTCCTCATCATCCTGGCCCTGGTGCGGGTCGGGCAACTCCCCTCCATGCTCTACATCTCCCCCTTCGAGGACTTCTGGGGGAACATGAAACAGTTCATCTTCCCGGCGCTGGCGGTGGGGTACCGTTCCAGTGCCCTTCTGATGCGCATCGTCCGCTCCTCCATGCTGGAGGTGCTCCGGGAGGACTATATCCGCACCGCCTGGGCCAAAGGGCTCCAGGAGCGGGTGGTCATCTACCGCCACGCCCTCCGCAACGCCATCCTGCCGGTGGTGACCGTCATCGGCATCGAGTTCGCCTTTCTTATCGGCGGCCTCATCGTCACGGAGCAGGTGTTCAACTTGCCCGGGGTGGCCCGTTACCTGGTGGACGCCATCCGGCAACGGGACTACCCCATTGTGCAGACGCTGGTCATGTTCATCTTCATGGTGGTGGTCTTGACCAACCTCGTCGTGGACATCGTATACGGTTGGCTGGACCCCCGTGTACGCTACCGGTAGGGGGAAGGGCATGGGGCAGAGCAGTGTGTCGGCCGCGGGGATAAGGGCCCTGGGGAGGGGGCGGCGCCTCTGGGGGAAGGGCCTCCTCCGCTTTGCCCGCACCAAGCCCTTGGGGATGGCGGGTAGTGTGATCATCTTCACCATGATCGTGGTGGCCATCTTTGCCAACCTCCTGGCCACCCACGACCCCACCGCCACCAACGCCCAGGCCACCTTTGCCTCCCCGAACAAGACCTACTGGCTGGGCACCGACAAGCTGGGGCGGGATGTGTACAGCCGCATCGTCCATGGGGCGCGGGTGTCGCTGATCGTGGGGCTGGGCTCCACGATCCTGGGGGCGGTGGTGGGGGGGATCCTGGGCCTGGTGAGCGGCTACTTCCTGGGGAAGGTGGACCTCCTCCTCCAGCGCCTCATGGACATCATGCAGGCGATGCCCCTCCTGGTGCTGGCCCTGGTGATGGTGGCCGCCCTGGGGCCCTCCCTGCCCAACGTCATCATCGCCATCTCCATCCCCATCATCCCCGTGGCGGCGCGGGTGATCCGCTCCAGCACCCTCCAGATCCGGGCCATGACGTACGTGGAGGCGGCGCGGGCCGTCGGGTGTGGCGACTGGCGCACCGCCTTTGTCCACGTCCTCCCCAACACCTTAGGGCCCTTTATGGTGTTGACGACGGCCCAGCTGGGGAGCGCCATCCTCACCGAGGCGAGCCTCTCCTTCCTGGGGTTGGGAGTCCCTGAACCCCACCCCTCCTGGGGGCGGATGCTCTCCGGCGCCGCCGCCGAATATGCCCAGAAGGCCCCCTGGCTGGTGGTTTTCCCCGGACTGGCCATCAGCCTGGCGGTGCTGGGGTTCAACCTCCTTGGGGATGCCCTGCGGGACGTCCTGGACCCCCGTTTGCGGGGGCGCTAACACCCCCAGGGCAGGGGCCGGCCCCTACGGTTCCGGGCCGGTCTTAATGGGGGCCCCCACGAGGCTCCCCCACTCCGTCCAGGAGCCGTCGTAGTTGCGCACCTTGGGGTAGCCCAGCAGCTCGTGGAGGACGAACCAGGTGTGGGCGCTCCGCTCCCCGATGCGGCAGTAGGCGATGACCTCTGTCTCGGGGGTGATACCCTTCCCGGCATAGAGGGCCCTCAGCTCCTCAGGCGCCTTGAAGGTGCCGTCCTCCCGGACCGCCTGGCCCCAGGGGATGTTCACCGCGCCGGGGATATGGCCCCCCCTCTGGGCCCCCTCCTGGGGGAGGTTTTCCGGGGCCAGGAGCTCCCCTGTGTACTCCCGGGGGGAACGGACGTCTACGAGGGCGATGCGGGCCCGCTGCTGGAGGGCGTAGGAGACATAGTCCCGGAAGGCGCGCAGGGAGGCGTCGGGGTCCTTGGCGACATAGGTGGTGGGGGGGTAGCGGGGCGCCTCCCGGGTCAGGGGGCGTTTCTCCGCCACCCACTTGGCCCTCCCCCCGTCGAGGAGGCGCAGGAGGGAACGGGGGTGTCCGTAGTAGCGGGCCAGCCAGAAGGCGTAGGCGGCGAACCAGTTGTGGTTGTCCCCGTAGAAGACGATGAGGGTGTCGTTGGCGATCCCCGAGGCGCGGCAGAGGGCCTCAAACCCCTCTTTGGAGACCACGTCCCGGTGGGGGGCGGCCTGGAGCTGGGTCCGCCAGTTCCATCCCACCGCCCCGGGGATGTGGCCCTGTTCGTAGGCTGACGTGTCCACATCCACCTCAACGATGCGCACCGTGGGGTCCTGCAGGCGCTGGGCAACCCACTCGGTGTCCACAAGGACGGGATGGGCGTATCCGGTCATGGCTCTTCCTCCCTCCTAGATGAACAGGGTGATATGGGCCTTTGAGGCGAACTCCAGGAACGATGCCGCCCCCGCCACCTCCACGCCCTCCACGAGGTCGCTTGCTTTCACCCCCATCACGCCCATAGTGGTGGAGCACGCGAACAACTTCACCCCCATACCCCGGGCCGTGGCCAGGAGGGCCGGGACCGAGGGCATGTTCCGCCGTCGCATCATCCACCGCATGGCGAAGGTGGCCAGGTGGGTCATCCCCGGCAGGGCCCCCAAGAGGGTGGGGACGGGGATAGGGGCCGCCGGGTTCCCCAGGGGAGCCACCCGCAGGGAGCGGGACTTGCGCTTGTGGACGATGGTGAGGCCGTAGAAGGTGAAGAAGACAGCGCACTCCATGCCCAGGGAGGCGGCGGTGGAAGCGAGGATAAGGGCGGGGTAGGCCATATCCAGGGTTCCCTTGGAGGCGATGATGGCCACCCGCTTGGTCTCCCCCTCGTGGCTCCGGTGGTGGAGGGCGGCGAACTGCTCCATCAGGTCGTGGAGGGGTTGGGTACGCAACGGAGCGGTCATGGCCCCTTCCTCTGCACCCAGAAGAGGAGTTTACCCCCCTGCGTCTCCTGATGGAGAAGGATGTGGCCGGTGGCGCGGGCCCAGGCAGGGATATCGGCCTTGGCGCCCGGGTCGGTGGCGATGACCTTGAGGACCTGGCCGGGAGCCAGGGAGTCCATCGCCTTGGTAGCGGCGATGACGGGCAGCGGGCACAAGGTGCCCGAGGTGTCCACCGTCTTGTGTTCGGCAGGGTGTGCGATCATAACCTCCTCCTGTACCCCGAGAAAGCGAAAGCCCCCGAAGGGTTCCCTTCGGGGGCCAATGGCCAGGGGATACCCCCTCGCCTATGGCCCCCTGGGGACGGTACAGCAACACAGACAACACCGACACACCATGGCTCCTCCTTTCCCTTGGCGCAGAGGGACTACCACCACAGCCTCCCCCGTATCTCGGGCTCGAGTTCAGGGTAGTCGCGGGTCCAGAGGCTGGTGCTCAGGTACTTCCACCCCCCGTCGGCGCAGAGGCAGACGATGTTCCCCCGCTCCATCCGGGAGGCTATCCGCTTGGCCACCGCCACCACCGCCCCCGAGGAGACGCCGGCGAAGATCCCCTCCTTCTCCATCAGCTCCTTGGTGGTGGCGAAGGCCTCCCGGCTTTTCACCATAATGCGTCCGTCGAGCAGGGAGAGGTCCAGGATAGGGGGCACGAAGCCGTCCTCCAGACGGCGGAGGCCCTCGATGGTCTCCTCCGGGTCGGGGGCGGCGGCGATCACCTTCACCTTGGGGTTGGCCTCCTTGAGACGCCGCCCCACCCCCATCAGGGTACCCCCCGTCCCCAGCCCGGCGATGAACACGTCCACCTCCGGGAGGGCTTCCAGGATCTCCACGCCGGTGGTCTCGTAGTGGGCCCGGGGGTTGGCCTCATTGGCGTACTGGTTGGGCATGAAGTACCGCTGGGGCTCCCTGGCCGCCATCTCCTGGGCCACCAGGATGGCGTAGTTGGTCCCCAGGTTCCCGGGGGTGAAGACGACCTCGGCGCCATAGGCCCGGAGGAGGTGCACCCGTTCGGGGCTGACCGACTCGGGCATGACCGCCACCATCGCATACCCCTTCACCTTGCACACCATGGCCAGGGCGATGCCGGTGTTGCCACTGGTCGCCTCCAGGACCGTCTTGTCGGGGGTGAGCAGCCCCTGGGCCTCGGCCTGCTCGACCATATACTTGGCGATGCGGTCCTTCAGGCTCCCGGAGGGGTTCTGCCCCTCCAGCTTGGCGAAGATACGCACCCGGGGGTTGGGGGTGAGATGGCGGAGGAGCACCATAGGGGTGTTGCCGATGGCATCCAAGATGCTCCTCTTGAGAAGGCCTCTGGGGAAGCCGGACAGGTCCTGGTCAGAGCGCAGGGGGATGGGCATGGTTACCCCGACACACCCTCCCGGGGGGGCAGGCCGCAGAAGGCCTCGTAGTCGATCAGGTGGGTAATGGTGGGGTTGTCGCCGCAGAGGGGGCACTGGGGGTCCCGCCGGAGGCGGACGACCCGGAACTCCATGTTGAGGGCATCGATGAGGAGGAGGCGGGAGACCAGGGGCTGCCCCACCCCCAGGATGAGTTTGAGGGCCTCTGCCGCCTGGATGCTCCCCACGATGCCTGTCATCGCCCCCAGGACCCCCGCCTCGGCGCAGTTGGGGACAGCCCCCGGCGGTGGGGGGTTGCGGAAGAGGCACCGGTAACACCCCTTCCCCGGGAGGAACACCGTGGCGGTGCCGTCGAACAGGAGGATGCTCCCGTCCACCAGGGGCTTCTTGAGGAAGTAGCAGGCGTCGTTCAAGAGGTAGCGGGTGGGGAAGTTATCGGCCCCGTTGACCACCAGGTCATAGGGGGCGATGATCTCCAGGGCGTTCTCCGAGGTGAGGCGGGTTTCGTGGAGCTCCACCCGGACATCGGGGTTGTACTCCCGGATGGTCTCAGCGGCGGAGAGGACCTTGGGCCGCCCCACATCGGCGGTGTGGTGGAGGATCTGGCGCTGGAGGTTGGAGAGGTCCACCGTATCGAAGTCCACGATGCCCAGGGTGCCCACGCCCGCCAGGGCCAGGTAGATAGCAGAGGGGGAACCCAACCCCCCCGCCCCCACGATGAGGACGCGGGCCTGGCGGATCTTGCGCTGGCCGGCGCTGCCCACCTGGGGCATAATGATGTGCCGGCTGTAGCGCTGCACCTGCTGGGGGGTCAGGATAAGGGTCTGGGGTGTCGAGTAGAGCGTCATCGTCGGTATACCTCCCCTTGCCCCCTGAGGGCGTCCCGCCGGCGTGGGGGGAAGGCGCCCATAGCCTGGGGGGTCAGATTTGGTAGAGACCCCGGGTGGTCAACTGCCGCTGGCGGGCGGCCAGGTCGGCAATGGACGTGGTGCTGAGCACGCTCTGCACCACCTCCTCCACCGTGCGCCACACCTGACGCTGGGCACAGGCGCTGGAGAGGACACACTCCCCCGGCTCGTCCAAACAGTCCAGGGGGGCCAGCGTCCCCTCCAGGGCGCGGATGACCATGTCCAGGGTGATCTCGTGGGGCGGGCGGGCCAGCATATGGCCCCCCTGGGGCCCGCGCCGGCTCCGCACGAAGCCCGCCTTGTTCAGGATGCTGAACAGCTGGTCCAGGTACGGCTCCGGGATGGCCTGCCGGGCTGCCACCGCCGCGGTGGGCACCAGCCCCTCCTGGTAGTGCTGGGCCAGGTCCACCAGAGCCCGCACCCCGTAGTCCACCTTCATCGAGACCCACATAGCCCCCCCTCCGCCCTTAATAATGCGTCAACAAATCAACATTGTCAAGGGGTGCGGAAGGGTGTTTGAAAAGGTGGGCGGGGGATAACCCCGTAGGGGCAACCCTCTGTGGTTGCCCGGGGCGGGCAGGGGGGCCTACCCCTACCTGCCTCAAACACCCTCAGGGGTGCGGGGACCGTGGGGTGGTCAGGGACCCCAGGGGGCGGCCCTACAGGTGGACCACCACCATCTTCTCCTCGGTCATCTCCCGGATGGCGTACTTGGGGCCCTCCTTCCCGAAGCCGCTCTCCTTCAGGCCCCCATAGGGCATCAGGTCGGCCCGCCATTGGGGGCCCCAGTTGATGTGGAGGTTCCCCGCCTCTACCTCCCGGGCAAAACGCAACGCCCACTCCAGGTTCTGGGTGAAGATGCCGGCCGAGAGGCCGTATACCGTGTCGTTGGCCAGGGCGATGGCCTGCTCAATGGAGTCCACAGGGGTGAGGGCGACGGCCGGCCCGAACAGCTCCTCACAGGAGATGCGCATAGAGGGGTGGACATCGGCCACCACCGTCGGCGTCACGAAGGCGCCATACCGCTCGCCCCCGGTGACCAGGCGCGCCCCACCCTCCACCGCCTCCCGGATCCAGGTGTGGACCCGCACCGCGTCGCGCTCCCGGACCAGCGGCCCCATCCGGGTGCTCTCCTTGAGGGGGTCCCCCCAGGTGATGGCCTCCACCGCCGGCTTCAGGGCGTCCACCAGGTCCCCATAGATAGGGCGGAGGGGGAGGACCCGCTGGGTGCTGATACAGACCTGCCCCGCGTTGCTGTACCCTGTCGCCACAATCCCCTCCACCACCCGCTTCAGGTCGGCGTCGGGCATGATGATCAGGGGGGAGTTGCTCCCCAGCTCCATGGTGACCCGTTTCAGGCCTGCCACCTTGCAGATGCGCTCCCCCACATCCCGGCTCCCGGTGAAGGTGATCTTCCGCACCCGTCGGTCCGCGCAGAGGGCCTCGCCGACCCGCCCTCCGGGGCCGGTGATGCACTGAACGGCCTCGGGGGGCACCCCCGCCTCCAAAAGCACCTCCGTGAGCTTCAGGGCCGAGAGGGGGGTATCGGAGGCGGGCTTGATGATGACGCTGTTCCCGGCGGCCAGGGCGGGGCCCACCTTGTGGCAGACCAGGTTCAGGGGGAAGTTAAAGGGGCTGATGGCGACCACCACCCCGCAGGGGACGCGGAGGGTAAACCCGAAACGGTTCCCCGCCCCGGGGGCGCCGTCCAGGGGCACCACCTCCCCCCCAATGCGCTTGGCCTCCTCCGCCGAGAGGGTCAGGGTCTGCACCGCCCTGCTCACCTCAAAACGGCTCTCGGCGATGGTCTTCCCCTCCTCCAGGGTAATGGTGCGGGCGAACTCCTCGGCCCGGGCTTCCAGCAGGTCGGCCGCCCTCTTCAGGATGCGGTACCGGTCATAGCCGGAGAGTCGGCGCATGGCCTGGGCGCCCCGCACCGCCGAGGTGATGGCCCGGTCCACATCCTCCAGGTCGGCCTTGGGCACCGTGTCCACCACCCGCCCGTCATAGGGGTGGAGGACGGGCATGGTCTCACCCTTGGCCACCCACTCGCCCGCCACGTACATGCGCATTGTCTCCCCCCTCCTTGCACCCTCGTCATGGGTATGATAGCAGCCCGGGCGATGGGGTCGCCGGACCGCCCCGGGGCTACTTCCAGAAGCGCTCCTCCTTTACCTTCCACCCTTTGGGGATGAAGCGGGCCTTCACGTCCTCGATCATCCCCGGGTGGCCGCAGGCGTAGAGGAGGGTGTCGTGGGGGGATAGACCCCACCGGAGGAGGTACTCCTCCAGGATGAGGTTGACCCGACCCGTCTGCCCCTGCCAGCCCCTGTTCCGCTCCTCGTGGGGACGGCTCACCGTGGGGACGTAGGTGATCTCCCCGGGGTGGCGCCGGGCGTATTCCCCCAGCTCCCGGTCATACCCGAACTCGTCGTGGTAGCTGGCCCCCTGGAGGAGGAAAAAGCGATGTCCTGTCCTCTTGTTGTGCAGGTAGTCCCGCAGGATGCTCACGTAGGGCACCACCCCGGTCACCGTGGCCACCATGACGTGGTTCCTCCACTTGGGGTCAAAGGTGAAGATCCCCTTGGCCCGGGGACGGATGGAGACCTGGGCCCCTTCCCGCAACTTCCACAGGCGAGGGGTCAGCTCCCCGTGGGGGACCAGCTCGATGAACAGCTCCAGGTACGGCTCGTGGGGCGCCGACACGATGGAGTAGGCCCGCTCAATGCCCTCCAGGCCGATGGTGCAGTACTGGCCCGGCTTGAAGGAGAAGGGGACCTCCGGCTGCAACCAGATCTTCCACAGGTCTGCCGTCACGTCTTCCCGGCGGACGATGGTGGCCTTGGGGAGGGTGGGTTGGGGGCGGACCGGCTTTGAGGCCACGACCTCTTCGACCATCACACCTCTCCTGTCTGGAATGCATACCCCCCAGGGCGGGGGGTATCCCCTCACCCCCCACTCTACCAAAAGAAAGATATCCGCCGACAAGGGCCATGTGGCCCATGTCCCCCGGGGGGGCGGCCGCGTCGGCGGGGGAAAAGGGATATACTGCCCGTGGGGGGCCCATGCTCCGTCCGTGGCGCCTCTGGTTGGGGATAGGGGGGAGCACCCTCTTCCTGGGGCTGTTCCTGTGGCGCGCCGACCTGCCCGCCATGCTCCGCGCTATGGGGGGGGCCACCTATTGGTCCCTGCTCCCCGCCATAGCCCTGTACTTCCTCGCCCTGGGGTTCCGGACCCTCCGCTGGCGGGTGATCCTGGGGCCGTTGGGACGCCCCCCCCTGGCACGTCTGTGGTCGGTGATGGCGATAGGGTATATGGCCAACAACCTCCTCCCCGGACGCCTGGGGGAGGTGGTGCGGGCGCACTTCCTGGGGGAGCGGGAGGGGATCAGCAGGGCCTCGGCCCTGGCCAGTATCCTGGTGGAGCGGGTATTGGATGGCCTCGCCCTCCTCTTCCTGGCCCTCCTCCTCGGGTCCTTTATGCCCATGTCCGCCATCCTCCGCTCCCTTGGGGAGCAGACGGGGGTCCACTGGCTCCTGTTGACCTTGGGGGTCAGCGTCCCCTTCCTTCTGGCGATGGGGGTGCTGATGGGGGTGACGTGGCTCCCCGGGCCCACCCTCCGCCTGCTGGTGGGGGCGGCCGGGGCGCTCCCCCCTCGTCTCCGGGCGCCCGTCATGGAGGTGGGGGTCCGTTTCCTCAACGGCCTGCGGATCCTGAGGAGCCCCCGGCGGGTGGGGATGGCCTTCCTCCTCTCCCTTCCGGTCTGGCTCGCCGAGGCGGCCATGTGCGCCGTCATCGGGCTGGGTTTCGGACTTGTCGGGGAACTGCAGGGGTGGATAGGGCTGGCAGGGGGGATGGTGCTGGCGGTGGTGGCGGCCAATCTGGGGACCGCCCTGCCCTCGACGGGTGGGGGTATCGGCCCCTTCGAGTTCTTCACTTCGGTCACCCTCCAGGCCCTGGGGGTCCGGGCCGGGGTGGCCTCGGCCTTCGCCCTGGTGGCCCACATCACCCTGTTGCTGCCGGTGACCCTTCTGGGGCTGCTCTACCTCTGGATGGACAACCTCTCCCTGCTCCGCCTCCTCCGGGAGAGCCGCCAGCGGGAGGCGGTCCTGTCGGTCCACCCCTCGGTCCACGGGGAAGGGTAAAAAGATGCGGGTGGGCATCATCGGCGGGGGCGCCGCCGGTCTGGCGGCGGCCTATGAGGTGGGGCGCCACGGCCAGGAAGCGGTGGTCTACGAGCGGGCCCCCTTCCTGGGGGGACAGGCCAGCACCTTCCCCATCGGAGGGGCGCCCCTGGAGCGGGGCTATCACCACCTGTTCACCAGCGATGTGGACATCCTCTGGCTTGCCCGGGAGATCGGCCTGGGCCACCGGGTGGCGTGGCTCCCCTCCAGGGTGGGCCTCTTCCACGAGGGGCGTATCTGGCCCTTTACCACCCCTCTCGATCTCCTCCGCTTTCGCCCCCTAACCCTTCCCCAGCGTCTGCGCCTGGGGGTGGCGAGCCTCTACCTGCGGCGCTACCGGAACTGGCGGGCCCTGGAGCCCTACACCGCCAGCCAGCGCCTCCCCCGGCTGGTGGGCCGTCGCCCCTATGAGGTGGTGTGGGAGCCCCTCCTGCGGGGGAAGTTCGGGTCCCACTACCGGGAGGTGGGGATGGCGTGGTTCTGGGGGAAGATCGCCCTCCGCTTTGCCTCCCGGGGGCGCTGGATGACGCGGGAGGTCCTGGGGTACCCCATGGGCAGCTTCGGGGAGGTGTTTGACACCCTGGGGGAGCGGGTCCGGCGCATGGGGGGCCACGTCCACACCGCCACCCCCGTGCGGCGGGTCCTGGTGGAGGAGGGGCGGGTGGTGGGGCTGGAGGTGGCGTACCCCGACGGGGTGCGCCGGGAGGCCTTCGACGCCGTCATCGCCACCGTCCCTTCCTTCGTCTTCCCCCGGCTGGTGCCGGGCCTGCCCCCCTCCTACCTGCAGCGCCTGACGGGGGTGACCTACCTGGCGGCGGTGCTGATCGTCCTGGCCCTGAAACGCCCCCTCTCCCCCGTCTACTGGCTGAACATCGCCGACCGCAGCATCCCCTTCGTGGCCCTCATCGAGCACACCAACTTCATCCCCCCGGAGCACTACGGCGGCCTCCACATCGTCTACCTCTCCAACTACCTGGATAAGGAGGACCCCCTGTTCCACCTGGGCCACGAGGAGCTCCTGGAGGTCTACCTGCCCCACCTGCGGCGGATCAACCCGGCCTTTGACCCCTCGTGGGTGGTGGAGAGCCACTACCACCGGGAGGAGGCCGCCCAGCCGGTGGTCGGCGCCCACTACTCCCGCCAGATCCCCCCCCACCGCACCCCTATCCGCGGCCTCTACCTGGCCAACACCACCCAGATCTACCCCGAAGACCGGGGCACCAACTACAGCGTGCGTCTGGGGCGGAAGGTGGCGCGCATGCTCCTTAAGGACTACGGCATCCCGGTGCAAGGGGAGCTGCCGCGGCCGGCCATCCCCGACGGCATCACCTCGGCGGAGGAGTGGGGGGAGGCTTGAAGCAGGGGCCGGCCTCTGTTACCATCACCCCTTGGTAAAGGGGGTGGGCCTATGGAGGACCGGCGCCGGCGCATCCGGGAGGCCATCACAGGGCAGCCCCAGGCCACGGTGACCGTCCTCTCTTCTCTGCTGGCCGTCCAGGACGCCCTGGGGTGGATACCGCCTGAGGCGCTGGAGGAGGTGGCCGCCTATACCGGCTCCACCGTCAACGATGTGTGGGGCGTAGCCTCCTTCTACCCCAACTTCCGCTTCTCGCCGCCCACCACCCACACCCTGGAGGTGTGTTGGGGGCCGACGTGTCACCTCCTGGGCGCCCAGGCCCTGCTGCAGGCCTTCTATGAAACCCTCGCCCTCTCCGGGGAGGGGGATACCCCCGACGGGCGCTTCTCCCTGCGCCTGAACCCGTGCCTGGGGGCGTGCGCCCAGGGGCCGGTGGCGTCCCTGGACCACCGGGTCTACGGACGCCTCACCCCGGAAGGGGCGCGCCGCCTCGTCCGGGAGGTGACGTGACCACCCCCTTCGCCCTCTATGAGGCCCTGGCCCGGGAGGCGGGGGCCCGCTGGGAGGCCCTGGCCAACGGCCCCCATCCGTGGGTCCGGGTGGGGATGGCCATCTGCGGGAAGGCGGCGGGGGCCGGGGAGGTGTTCACCGCCCTGGAGAAGGCCCTGGCCCGGAGGGGAATACAGGCCACCCTTACCCCTGTGGGGTGCATCGGGCTCTGCTTCGCCGAACCCCTGGTGGACATCCAGAAACCCGGCCGTCCCCGTGTTTTCTACCCCCGCGTCACCCCCGCCCTGGCCGAGACGCTGGTGGAGGAGTGCCTCCTGGGCGATAACCCCCGCCCCGACCTGGCGCTCGGGACCCTGGGGGGCAGGGTGGAGGGCATCCCCCCTCTGGAGGAGCACCCGGCCTGGAAGGTCCAGGTGCGCATCGCCACCCGCAACTGCGGGACCGTGGAGCCGGCCAACCTCTGGCACTACATCGCCAACGGGGGGTACCGCGCCCTGGCCCGCGCCCTGACGGAGATGAAGCCCGCGGGGGTCCTGGAGGAGGTGACCCGGTCGGGGCTGCGGGGGCGGGGAGGGGCGGCCTTCCCCACCGGCACCAAGTGGTCCTTCCTGGCCCGCGCCCCAGGGCCCGTCAAGTACATCCTGGCCAACGCCGAGGAGGGGGACCCCGGGGCCTTCAACGACAAGGGCATCCTGGAAAGCGACCCCTTCACCCTCATCGAAGGGTGCACCCTTGCCGGCTATGCCACAGGGGCCACCAAGGGGTACGTGTTCATCCGCCACGGGCACGAGGGCCCCATCACCCTCACCCGCAAGGCCATCGCCGAGGCATATCGGGCCAACCTGCTGGGGAAGAACATCCTGGGGAGCGCCTTCTCCTTCGATATGGAGGTGGTCCTGACGGGGGAGTCCTATGTCTCCGGCGAGGAGACGGCGCTGATGGAGGCGATCGAGGGGAAGCGGGCCATGCCCCGCCCCCGCCCCCCCTTCCCCGCCCAGGTGGGGCTGTGGGGCCGCCCCAGCAACATCAACAACGTGAAGACCCTCTCCTACGTGCCGGAGATCGTGGCCCGGGGAGGGGCGTGGTTTGCGGGCATCGGCACCGAAAAGAGCAAGGGGACAGCCATCGTCTGCCTTTCCGGGCATGTGGCCCGCCCCGGATGGTACGAGGTGCCCTTCGGCCTCACCCTGCGCCAGGTGGTGGAGGAAATAGGCGGGGGGACCGGCACGGGGCGGCCGGTGAAGCTCCTCCAGACGGGGGGGCCCCTGGGAGGGGTCCTGGGGGCCGAGGGACTGGACATCCCCCTGGACTTCGACGGCATGGCCCAGGCGGGGGCCATCCTGGGGTCGGGGGGGATCATCGTCGCCGATACCTCCACCTGCGCCGTGGACCTGGTGCGCAACCTGCTGGCCTTCTGTCAGTGGGAGTCCTGCGGCAAGTGCTTCCCCTGCCGCCTGGGGTTCACCCACCTCCTGGGGATCGTGGAGGGCATCGCCGCCGGCAAGGGACGCCCGCAGGACCCGGAGACCATGCGGGCCATCGGACAGTCCATGACCCTGGGCTCCCTGTGCGGGCACGGGCAGCTGGGCTTCAACCCCATCCAGTCGGCCCTCCGCTTCTGCGCCGAGGACTTCCACGTCCACATCCGGGAGGGGCGGTGCCCCACGGGGGCCTGTCGCCCCCTCTCCCTCCCCCACCGCACCCGTCCCCAACCCGTGGAGGGGTGGTATGCCTCTCACGCTCACCATCGACGGTAAGACCGTCACCGCCCAACCCGGCCAGGTGGTCCTGCAGGCCGCCCTGGACAACGGCATCTACATCCCCTACCTGTGCTACTTCCCAGGGATGAAGCCGTGGGGCGCCTGCCGGATGTGCGTGGTGGAGATCGAGGGGGTGCGGGGTACCCCGGCCTCGTGCACCACCCCCGTCGCCGACAAAATGGTGGTGAAGACCTCCACCCCCCTCCTCCAAGCCCTGCGGCAGGGCATCCTGGAGCTCCTCCTCTCCGAACACCCCCACGGCTGCCTCACCTGCCACCGCATTGACCTCTGCGGCCCCACCGACATCTGCCTCCGCCACGTGCGGGTGACGGACCGCTGCGTGGTCTGCCCCAAGAACGAGCGGTGCGAGCTGAAGGACACGGTGCGCTTCGTGGGCGTCCCCATGGAGACGCCCCTCCCCTACGCCTACCGCAACCTCCCCATCGAGGTGCGGGACCCCTTCTACGACAGGGACTACAATCTGTGCATCGCGTGCAACCGCTGTGTCCGCGCCTGCGAGGAGCTGCGGGGGGACAACGCCATCTGTATGGTGGAGCGGTCGGGGACGGTGCTGGTGGGGACATCCCGGGGCGTCTCCCTCCTGGAGTCGGGGTGCGAGTTCTGCGGCGCGTGCATTGACGTCTGCCCCGTGGGGGCGCTGGTGGAGCGCCGGTGGAAGTGGGAGAAGGCCGCCGCCACCGCCTTCACCACCTGCCCCAACTGCCCCGTGGGGTGTCAGGTGAAAGTGGAGGTGGACCGCCGCGGGCGGCTGATCCGGGCCATAGGGGACTGGAACGCCCACAACAGGGGCATGCTCTGCTACAAGGGGAAGTTCGGCCTGGAGTTCGTGAACGCCCCCGGCGCCCTCCGCCGACCCCTTATCCGTCAGGACGGCCTCCTCCGGGAGGCCTCGTGGGAGGAGGCCCTGGAGTACACGGCCCGCCGCCTGGGGGAGTATAGGGGTTCCTACGCCCTCCTCCTGGGCTGGCGGGCGACCAACGAGGACGCCTACGTGGCCCAGAAGTTCGCCCGGGTGGTGATGGGCTCCAACGCCGTGGACGCCGCCTACGACACCCGCCCCTTCCTCTTCCACCCCCTCCGGGAGGCCCTGGGGGTGTGGGGGGCCCCGGGGAACGTGGCCGACCTCCCCGCCGCGGGGGCGTTCCTCGTGGTCAACAGCAACATCACCGAGGAGCACAACGTCGCCGCCGTCCCTATCAAGCGGGCCGCCAAGGCCAGGAGCGCCCCCCTGGTGGTCCTTGACCCCCGGGAGGTGGAGCTGACCCGGTACGCCGACCTCTGGCTGCGCCCCTTCCCCGGCACCGAGCACCTGGTGTTGGGGGCCATGGTGCGCCTCCTGCTGTCCGAGGGCCTGGCCCCGCCCGAGGCCCTGGGGCGGGTGGAGGGGGTGGAGGAGGTCCGCCAGGGCCTTCAGCCCTTTACCCCGGAGGAGGTGGCAGCCCTCTCCGGCGTGCCGGTGGAGGCCATGGGGAGGGCGCTCCGCCTTCTCGCCGGCCGGCGACCCGTGGCGGTCCTCTACGCCCTGGACACCCTCCCCCCTCCCCAGGGGGAGATGGCCTCCCGGGCCCTGGTGGACCTGGCCCTCCTGATGGGCAGTGAGGAGTGGCTGCTGCCCTTGCCCCCGGGGCCCAACCAGCAGGGGCTGCTGGACGTGGGCGCCCTGGCGGGCTTCCTCCCCGGCCACGCCCCCCTGGAGGACGGGGCGGCCCGGGGCCGCCTGGCCCAGGCGTGGGGGGTCGAGGTCCCCGCAACGCCGGCCCTCTCCTTCCGCGACATCCTGGACGCCATCGCCGCCCAAAAGGTCCGGGCGGTGCAGGTGGTGGGCAACAGCCCCGGCCTGGACCCCGAGGCGGTGCAGGCCCTGACCTCGGCCCGGTTCCTGGTGGTCCACGACCACCTCCTTTCCCCCTTGGCCCGCCTGGCCGATGTGGTCTTCCCCTCGGCCACCTTTGCCCAGAGGGAGGGGTCGTACACCAGCCTGGAGCGGCGGGTGCAGCGGATCCGGGCCGTGGCGCCTCTGCGGGGGGAAGAGCGTCCCGACTGGTGGGTCTTCGCCGCCCTGGCCGGGCGCATGGGGAAGGGGGGCTTTGCCTACGCCTCGTGGGAAGAGGTGTGGAAAGAGATAGCCCACGTCGTTCCCCCCTATGCCGGCCTTGCCGGTCAGCGGTGGGGCCTCCTCTGGCCCTGCCCCGCGGGTGATCACCCGGGGACGCCCCGCCTTTCCCCGGCGCGGCGCCGCCTTTTGCCCCTTACCCCCTTTCCCCCGGCCGATGGACGCAGCGATGCCTTCCCCTTTGCCCTTGCCCTCGGACGGGTGCTGCTGCAGGGGGAGAGGGAGATGGAGGTGGTGCGCCAGGGGCGCCTCAACGCCATCCGGCGGGAGGAGGTGGTGGAGGTGTACCCGGGGGATGCGCAGCGGCTGGGGTTGGGGGATGGCGCTCTGGTGGACGTGGTCACCCCGAAGGGGCGGATCCGGGCCCGGGTGAAGACCTCGGGGACGGTGCCCGGCATGGTCAGCGTCACCTTCCTCTTCGGGCAGCTGGCGGTGGACCTGGCCGCCTCCGAGTCCCCCGACCCGATGCTGGCCGTCCCCGGCCTGGAGGTCCTGCCCGCCCGCCTGGAGAGGGCGCCGTAGGGGGGTGGGCACAACCATCGTGCCGGGTCCCCCACGGCCGCTTACCGATGAACTCATCTCAAAACTTCAAAACTCTCCAGGTGATGATGAAGCAGGCCAGGTAGACGAAGGCAGTGAAGGTGGCCAAGAGGCGCTCATGGCGCAGGGCCAGTCGGCGAAAGCCTCCCTTGAGCCAGGCGAAGAAGCGCTCCACCGCACCCCTGGCAGCCTGGTAGGTCACCTGGCAGAAGCGATAGGGCCTCCCCATCTTGCGCCTCTTCCTACCCCTGGGGTTCTGGGGGATGCTAGCCTTGATGCCCCGCCGACGCAGGTAGAGCCGCACCTCCCTCGAGTCGTAGGCGCCATCAGCGCACACCTCTCCAGGCCTCGTCCTGGGCCTGCCCCTCCTGCCCCCAAGCCGCAGGCCCCCCATCAGCTGGGGGAAGGCGGTGGCATCGTGGCGGTTGGCAGGGCCTATGGCCACGGCCAGGGGCAGGCCCGGCGGCGCCACCAGGGCGTGCACCTTGCTCCCCCTGCGCCGGCGGAAGCAGTCCACCCCTACTCCCTCCCCCCTTTCCTGGCCTCCACGGTGGTGGCATCTATGGCCACCGCCCCCAGCCTTAGCCGGCCCGCTCGGTAGCCCAGCTCCAGGAGCCGCCGCCAGGCCGTCTTGTGGGAGCCGTACTCCTTGGCCATATCCATCTAGCGGCAGCCCGTGGTCAGGACGTAGAGGATGCCGCCCGGAGTCCCCCCATCCTCGGCCCTGGGCCTGCCGGTGCGAGCCCTGGGCGGCAGGAGGAGCTGGACGAACTCCCACTGCTCGTCCGTCAGCTCCCGAAACTCCATCCCCACAACCTCCATACGACTCCAGCTCGTCCACCAGTCTACCATCCCGGGAGTTTCGAGACGAGTTCCTTACCATGAAGTCGCCCACGGATTTGCCGTTTTCGGTCTTGACCAATACCCAGCCGTTCCTCAGACGACGCACATCTTTAATGAGCCGCCTGGTGCGGGCGAAAGGCTGACCTATCTGAAACACGGGGGCCCTCCCGGCCCGATTTTGCCAAAAAGAATAGCTAACAAGGCTCCGCCCGCGCAACCCTCACGGTCACGTCCCGTCAAGGGTGTATATGGCCGGGTGGGCACAGCGCCATGGGGGGTCTGTACCCAGCCGGCCCTGGCTGCCCCGACCACCGCCTCCCCACGGAAGGAGGGGATACCCATCGCCCCCTCACCCCCCCACCCAGCGGTCCAGGGGCATGGCCAGGAAGACGGCCCCCAGAAAGGGGAAAGCCGTCAGACGGAAGGCGCGGAAGGCGTGGGCCGCCGTAGGGGAGAGGAGGGTCCGCCCACAGGCCCCCACAAGGGCCACCCCGGCGGCCCCCGACCCCACCCAGAACACGGGCCCAAAGCCCCCAACCCATGCGATGGCCCCCACCACCCCCAGCAAGGCCACCGAAAGGGGCAGGCACAGCCCCACCGTGACCCTTTCCCCTCTATCCACAGGGAAGATGTTCACCCCCGCCCGGCGGTAGTCCTCCCGATAGGCGAGCATGAGCATCCACACGTGGACGGGCACCCAGAGGGCCACCAGCAGCGAGAGGAGGCCCAGGAGGGGCGTCACCTCCGGCCGCAGGGCAAGCCATCCCACCCAGAGGGGCCCGCAGGAAGAGATGGCCCCCAGGAAATGGGTGGCCCACGTCTTCCTGGCCACAAGGGCCGCCGCCAGGGCCACCACCCCCCCCATGAACGCCCAGGGGTGCAGGGCCCACGCTATCCCCAGGGCCAGGGCCACCAGGACCCCCGACCACACCGCCGCCTCCAGGGGGGTCAGGAGCCCGGCGGGGAGCACACGCCTGCGGGTGCGGCGCATCCGGGCATCCACATGCCGGTCCAGGACATTGGTCAGCCCGTTGGCGCCGGCACTGCCCAAAAGGACCGCCAGGGCGGCCAGGAGGAAGGGCCCGACGGGGGGACGGAGGTCCGTCGCCACCAGCGCTGCCGACCACCCTATAAAGGCCAGCAGAGCGGTCTCCCGCGGCTTGACCACCCGCAGGAAGGCCAGGGCCCGCAGGGCGAGAGGCCTCTGGGGCAGGGCAGAGGGGGAAACGCCGGGACGGGCCACGACCTCTCCTTAGGGGGCCTTCTAGGCCCCCGTGACCTCGGCCAGCGCCTCGTCCACCACCGCCTCGGGGACGTCGTCCCGCACCACCGCCCGGCCGATATCGGCCAGGAGGACCCAGCGGAGGCCCTTGTCCCCCCTCTTCTTGTCCACCGTCATGGCCTCCTTGAGGGCGCGGGGGTCGATGCCGGGGCAGGCGGTGGGGAGGTCGAAGGCCTCCAGAACCCGGCGCTGGCGCTCCAAGGCCTCTGGCGACAGAAGGCCCATCCGCCGGCTGATGCGCCCCTCCGCCATCATCCCGATGGCCACCGCCTCCCCGTGGAGGTAGCGGGCGTAGCCTGTGACCTGCTCCAGGGCGTGGCCCACCGTGTGACCGTAGTTCAGGAGGATGCGCACCCCGGCCGTCTCCTTCTCATCCTGGGAGACCACCTGGGCCTTGATAGCCATGGAGCGGCGGAGCACGGGCACCACCGCCCGGGGCTCCATGGCCAGGAGGGCTCCCGCCTCCTCCTCAAAGGTGCGGAAGAGGGCGGCGTCCAGGATCAGGCCGTGTTTAATGGCCTCCGCCCACCCCTCCCGCGCCACCCGTGGGGGGAGGGTGGTCAGGGTGGCGGCATCGGCCAGGACCAGACGGGGCTGGTAGAAGGCCCCCACCAGGTTCTTCCCCTCCGGGAGGTCCACCCCCGTCTTGCCGCCGATGGCGGCGTCCACCATGGCCAGGAGGGTGGTGGGGACCTGAACGAAGGGGAGGCCCCGGTTATAGGTGGCGGCGACAAAGCCCGCCAGGTCCCCCACCACACCACCCCCCAGCGCCACCACCACGTGCCCCCGTTGCGCCTTGAGGGAGGCGAGCCACCCGTAGATGGGGCGTACCGTCTCCAGCGTCTTCGACGTCTCCCCCGGGGGGAAGGTGAAGATGTGGGTGGGGATGCCCGCCTCCTCCAGGGCCCTCTGCGCCTTCCGCCCCCAGGCGCTGAAGACGGTCCGGTCGGCGATGAGGTAGGCGGTGGAGGCCAGGCCCATGCGGACCAGCCGCTCCCCGAGGCCCTGAAGGAGACCCCACCCCGCATAGACGGGGTAGGGGCCGGAGGAGGTGTGGACGATGGCGGCCAGGTCATCCCCCGGGGACGCCTCCGGGGGGAAACGGCGCCGCCCCCATTCCCACCCCCGCACCACCTCCCGGGCCGCCTCCTCCACCGAGAGAAAGTCCGTGTGCACCGTCCAGTCGGCCAGGGCGTAGAGGGGCTGCCGCCGGGCCTTCAGCTCGCGGATCCGCTCCAGGGGGTCGGGGGAGGCCAGGAGGGGGCGGACCTCCTCTCCCGCGTGGGCGAGGCGCCGGTACAGCGTCTCGGGGCGCGCCTCCAGACAGACCACCACGCCGGCGGCGAACATCCGCCGGCGGTTCTCCTCGGAGAGGATGGCGCCACCCCCCGTGGCGATGACCGTGGGCTCGGGGCGGGCGAGGGCGTCGGCGAGGAGGTGGGCCTCCAGGGCGCGGAAAGCCCCCTCCCCCTCCTGGGCGAAGATGGCCGGGATGGGCTTGCCGGCGCGCCGGACCACCTCCTGGTCGGTGTCCACAAAAGGCCAGCCGAGGAGGCGGGCCACCTCCCGGCCCACGGCGCTTTTGCCGGTGCCTGCAAAGCCCGTGAGGACCAAATGGGGGGTCATAGACGCCCCCGGGGGCCGATGGTCTTCAGGTACCCTTCGTAGTTGCGGCGCACCTCCTCCAGGTGGTCGCCCCCAAACTTCTCCAGGTAGGCATCGGCCAGCACCAGGGCCAGCATGGCCTCCCCGATCACCCCCACCGCCGGCACCTGGCAGACATCAGAGCGCTCGTAATGGGCCTCCACCCTTTCCCCTGTCACCAGGTCCACCGAGGGGAGGGGTCTGCCCAGGGTGGCGATGGGTTTCACCGCCACCCGGGCCACCACGGGCATGCCGTTGGTGATGCCCCCTTCGGTGCCCCCCGCCCGGTTCGTCCGGCGCTGCCAGGGGCGCTGGGGGTCCGTAACGGGCTCGATGACATCATGCACCTGGCTCCCCCGCATGCCAGCCGCCTCCCAGCCCTCTCCGATGGAGACCGCCTTCACGGCGTTGATGGACATGAGGGCCTGGGCGATCCGCCCGTCGATCCGCCGGTCCCAGTGGACGTGGCTCCCCAGGCCCATCACCACCCCCTCCGCCACCACCTCCACCACGCCCCCGACCGTGTCCCCCTCCTTCCGGGCGGCATCGATGGCGGCTATCATCCGCCGTTCCGCCTCCGGGTCGGCGCACCGCACCGGCGACGCCTCCACCCGCTCCCAGTCGATGGGATAGGAGGGTTTAGCCCAGACGCCGCCGATCTGGAGGACGTGGGAATGGATGCGGACGCCGAAGGGGGCAAGGAAAGCGCGGCAGACGGCGCCCGCCGCGACCCGCGCCGCCGTCTCCCGGGCGGAGGCCCGCTCCAGGACGTTCCGGACATCCCGGTGCCCGTACTTCATCGCCCCCGCCAGGTCGGCATGGCCGGGGCGGAGGCGGGTCACCGGGGGCACCTCTTCAGCCACCGGGGCGACGCTCATGGTCGTCCGCCAGTTCTCCCAGTCCCGGTTCCAGAGGAGGAGGGCGATGGGGGAGCCCAGGGTGAAGCCGTGGCGCACCCCGGAGAGGATCTCCGCCCTGTCCTGCTCGATCTGCTGGCGGGCGCTGCGGCCATAGCCCCCCTGCCGCCGCCGCAGGTCCCTGGCGATCTCCTCTTCCCGCACGGGGACGCCGGCGGGGATGCCCTCCAGGATGACCACCAGACCCCGCCCGTGGGACTCCCCCGCCGTGAGCCAGCGGATGCGGGTCATGGGTAGCCCCCCTTGAGCGCCGCCAGGACCGCTTGGCGGAGGGTGTCCAGGGGGGCGGGGCGACCCGTCCAGATCTGGAAGGCCAGCGCCCCCTGGTGGACCAGCATCCCCAGCCCCCCGACCGCCCGCGCCCCCGCCGCCTGCGCCTCCCGGAGGAGGGGGGTCTCCGCAGGGGTGTAGACCAGGTCATAGACCAGGGCCGAGGGGGGGATCTGGTCGGCCACCAGGGGTGTCTGGGAGGCATAAGGGGTGTGGGCCATCCCCAGGGGGGTGCAGTGGACGATGAGGTCGGCCCCGGCCGCCCCCTTTGTGAGGGCCCCGGCCTCCCAGGGGATGCACTCCACCGGCGCCGCCACCATCTCGGCGATCCGCCGGGCCCACTCCACCCTCCGCGCCGCGATGGTTATCGAGGCGGCCCCGCTCTGGGCCAGGGCGTACACCACCGCCCGCGCCGCCCCCCCCGCCCCCAGCACCAGGGCCCGCGCCCCGGAGGGGGAGAACCCCGCCTCCTCCAGCGCCCGGAGGAAGCCGGGGGCATCGGTGTTCTCCCCCACCAGGACGCCGTCCCGATGGAGGACCGTGTTCACCGCCCCGATGGCCCTGGCCGTGGGGGTAAGGGTGTCCAGGAGGGGAAGGGCCGCCTCCTTATAGGGGATGGTCACGTTGGCCCCCAGCACATCGGGGGCCCGCAGGGAGCCGAGGCGGGCGGGGAGGTCGGGGGGCGGCGTCTCCCACACCTCGTAGTCGATAGCTAGCCTCAGGGCGGCAAAGGCGGCCTTCTGCATGACCGGCGAGAGGGAGTGCCGTGCCGGAAAGCCGATGATCCCCACCCGCTTCCTCATCCTACCGCACCCGTGCGATGGCCAGGGCGATGCCGACGATGAACCCCGCGAGGGCGAAGAGGTCCGGTCGGAGGAAGAAGACGGGGGCCAGAAGCAGGGGTACCACCAGGGCGACCAGAAAGCCCCCCAGGGCGATCCCCTGCAGCGCCACCCCCCTCTTCCGGTTGGTGGCCAGGCTCACCGCCTCCCCTACCGTGAACCCCGCCCCGATGAGGTAGAGGGGCACCAACCACCACGCCAGGGCGAAGGGAAGGGGTAGCCAGCGCAGGACGCCGCTGATGCCCAGGCCCAGCGTGAGCCCCACCCCCACCCCCGCCAGCAGGCCCCGCAGGGCATACAGGGGAGAAAGGGTGTAGGTGGGGGGTTTGTGCAGACGGGCACACTGCCGACACCGGGTCCCCACCGGGGTGTGGACAACACAGCGGGGGCAAATAGGGCGCTCGCACCGGCCACAGCGGAGGAGCGTCTCGACGCCGGCGTGGTAGGCGCACTCCAGGGCCACGGGACCTACCCCCCTATCTCTTTCCCCAGGGCCTCCGCCACCGTCCCCATGTCCTTGTCCCCCCGGCCGCTGATGCCGATAACCACCAGGGTGGAAGGGGAAAGGGTGGGGACGAGGCGGAGGGCGTAGGCCACGGCGTGGGCCGGCTCTAAGGCGGGGATAATCCCCTCCAGGCGCGCCAGGGTCCGCAGCCCTTCCAGCGCCTCCCGGTCGGTGACGGCGGTATAGAAGGCGCGCCCCGTGTCCTTCAGCCAGGCGTGCTCGGGCCCCACCCCTGGGTAGTCCAGGCCCGCCGAAATGCTGTGGGTGGTCAGCACCTGGCCGTGGTCGTCCTGCAGGAGGTATGTATACGCGCCGTGGAGGACCCCGGGCCGTCCGGCCACCAGGGGGGCGGCGTGGCGCCCCGTCTCGAGACCCAGACCCCCCGCCTCCACGCCGATGAGGCGCACCCCCTCCTCCTCAAGGAAGGGGTGGAAGAGGCCTATGGCGTTGCTCCCCCCGCCCACACAGGCGATGAGGTAGTCCGGCAGCCTCCCCTCCGCCTCCAGCGCCTGCTGCCGCGTCTCCCGTCCGATGACCGCCTGGAAGTCCCGCACCATCATCGGATAGGGGTGGGGTCCCACCACGCTCCCCAGGAGGTAGAAGGTAGTGCGCACATTGGTCACCCAGTCCCGCATCGCCTCGCTGATGGCGTCCTTCAAGGTGCGGGACCCGGTGTCCACCGGGCGCACCTCCGCCCCCAGGAGGCGCATGCGGAGGACGTTGAGGGCCTGGCGCCGCATGTCCTCGGCCCCCATGTACACCACACACTCCAGGCCCAGAACGGCGCAGGCGGTGGCGGTGGCCACCCCGTGCTGGCCGGCCCCCGTTTCCGCGATGACCCGCCGCTTCCCCATCCTCTTGGCCAGCAGCGCCTGCCCCAGGGCGTTGTTGATCTTGTGAGCCCCCGTGTGGGCCAGGTCCTCCCGCTTCAGGTAGACCTTCCCCCCCCCTAAGGAGGCGGTGAGGTTGCGGGCAAAGGTAAGGGGGGTGGGGCGGCCCGCATAGGTGCGCAACAGGTGGTCCAGCTCTTGCTGAAAAGAGGGGTCCTGCCGCGCCTCCCGATAGGCCTCCTCCAGCTCCTCCAGGGCCGCCATCAGGGTCTCGGGGACGAACCGCCCCCCATAGGGACCGAAGCGCCCCCGGGCGTCGGGAAGGGAAAAGGCCCTAGGCACGGGCGGCCTCCCGGGCGGCGCGGACGAAGGCCAGGACCTTCGCCGGGTCCTTCACCCCGTTGCTCTCCACGCCGCTGGAGACGTCTACCCCATAGGGGCGCACCCGGCGCACCGCCTCCCCCACGTTCTCGGGGGTCAGGCCGCCCGCCAGGAGGAACCGGTGCCCCCGCCGGGCCACCTCTTCCGCCACGCCCCAGTCAAAGGACCGCCCCATCCCCCCAGGCTGGGGGCCCCCTGCGTCCAGGAGGGGCAGGACCCCCGCCCCCTCCAGGGCCGCCACCCGGGCCGCCACAGCCTCTACCACCCCGGGCCCCTCCCCCACAACGTGGACCGCCTGCAGCACCGGCAGGCCTACCTGTAGGGCAAAGGGGATATCCTCGTGCCCGCACAGCTGCACCATATCCAACCCCACGCTGGAGGCGATAGCCCACACCTCCTCCAGGGGCTGGTCGGCAAAGAGACCGACAGCGCGGAGGGAGGGATAGTCCCGGCGCAGGCGCTGCACCATCTCCCGGGCGTGGGAGGGATCGACCCGCCGCCGCACCCCCGGCACAAACACGATGCCCACCATATCAGCCCCCGCCTGGGCCGCAGCCCTGATGTCCTCCGTTGAACGCACCCCGCAGATCTTCACCAGCATCCCGGCCCCTCCGACGGGGGCCTTTACCCTCTATCTTACGCCTCCCCTAGGAGCTCCCGGACCTTGGCCCCCGGGTCGGGGGCGGTCACCAGGGCCTCCCCCACCAGGACGGCGTGGACCCCCGCCCTCCGCATCCGGAGGACGTCCTGTCGGGTATGGATGCCGCTTTCGCTGACCACCACCTTCCCCCGGGGGATCAACGGCGCCAACCGCTCCGTCACCCCCAGGTCTACGGAGAAGGTGTGCAGGTCCCTGTTGTTGATCCCGATGATCTCCGCCTCCGCCGCCAGGGCCTGCTCCACCTCCTCCTCGGTATGGACCTCGACAAGGCAGTGGAGGCGGAGCCGCTGGGCCTCCCGGAGGAGGGTGCGGAGGTCCTGGGGGGCCAGGGCCGCCACGATCAGGAGGACGCCATCCGCCCCCGCGGCCCTGGCCTCGTAGAGCTGGTAGGGGTCAAGGATGAAGTCCTTGCGGAGCACCGGCGCCCCGAGGGGGCGCGCCGCCGCCACCACCTGCCGCAGGTCCTCCAGGTCGCCCTGGAAGTGGCGGTCGGTCAGCACCGAGACGGCGGCGGCGCCGTTACGGACGTAGAGGGCGGCAAGGGCCGCCGGGTCCAGGGAGGGGTTCAGAGGGCCCTTGGAGGGGGAGGCCCGCTTCACCTCGGCCATCAGGCGCACCGAGGGCCCCCACAGGGCGCCGGCGAGGTTCAGGGGAAGAGGGGAGGAGAGGGCCTGTCTCTCCAAATCGGCGAGGGGCACACGCCCTTTCGCCTCCTCCACCTCCCGTCTCTTCGCCTCCAGCAGGGACTGGAGGAGCGTGGGCATCCTAGTCCTCTCCGGCGGCCTGCTGGCTGACCTCCACCCACCGCTCCAGCACGGCCCGGGCCCGCCCGCTCGCCAGGGCCCCCCCGGCCAGGGCCACCCCCTCCCGCAGGTCTTTCGCCAGCCCGTACACCACCAGCCCCGCCGCCGCGTTCAGGAGGACCCCGGGGCGCAGGGGGTCCCGCCCCCCTTCCAGGAGGGAGCGCAGGCGTCGGGCGTTCTCCGGGGGCGTGCCCCCCTTTATGGCCTCCGGGGGCACAGGGGTAAGGCCTGCCTCCTCCGGGGTGAGCCGGAAGGTACGGACCCCCTGGCCATCCACCTCCCACACCCGCGTGCCCCCGCAGGGGCTCACCTCGTCCAGACCGTCCTCCCCGTGGACCACCCACGCCCTCCGCGCCCCCAGGCGGTACAGCGCCTGCGCCATCATCTCCCCGATGGCGGGGTCGGCCACCCCCAGCACCTGGAACTGGGCCCCGGCGGGGTTGGTAAGGGGGCCCAGCAGGTTGAAGACGGTGCGTATCCCCAGCTCCCGTCGGACGGCGGCGACGTTCTTCATGGCGGGGTGGAAGATGGGGGCAAAGCAAAAGCCGATCCCCACCTCCCGGATGCACCGGGCCACCCCCTGGGGGCCCAGGGCGATGCGCACCCCACACGCCTCCAGGACGTCGGCGCTGCCCGACAGGCTGGAGACGGCCCGGTTGCCGTGCTTGGCCACCCTTGCCCCGGCGGCGGCGCAGACAATGGCGGCGGCGGTGGAGAAGTTGAAGGAGCCCGTGCCGTCGCCCCCTGTGCCGCAGGTGTCCAGGAGGGGGAAGGGGACCTCCACCCGGAGGGCTTTGGCGCGCATCACCTGGGCCATCCCCACCACCTCCTCTGCCCTCTCCCCCTTCATCCGGAGGGCCACCAGGAAGGCGGCGACCTGGGCGGGGGTCGCCCGCCCCTCCATGATCTCCTCCATGGCCTGGGCGGCCTGGCTTTGGGAAAGGGACCCCCCGCCCACCAGGATGTCCAGGGCTGCGCGCACCATCACCCTTATTGTAGGGGACGCCGGGGCTACGGGGGGAAACCCAGCCCCTGGGCCTTCATACTCACCCACCGCCCCCTGCCCACGACGATGTGGTCGAGGACCTCTATGTCCAGCAAGCGCCCCGCCTCTACCAGGCGGCGGGTGACGCCCACGTCGTCGGGGCTGGGGGTAGGGTCCCCCGAGGGGTGGTTGTGGACCACGATAAGGGAGGGGCAGGTGTGGCGCACCGCCTCCCGGAACACCTCGGCCGGGCGCACCACGGCGCTGTTGACGTTGCCCCGGTATACCTCATACACCCCGATGACGTGGTTCCGGGTGTTGAGGAGCACCACCCGCAAGCTCTCCTGGGGGAGGAAAGCCATGTCGGGCCCCACCAGCGTGGCCACGTCCTCCGGCCCCCGGATGGCCGGGCGCTCCTCCGGGGGGAGGGTGAGGAGGCGCTTCCCCAGCTCCATGGCGGCGTGCACCTGGGCGGCCTTGGCCGGCCCCAACCCCTTGAACTGCTCCAGGTCGGCAAAGGAGGCCCCGGCCAGCCCCCCCAACCCCCCGAAGTGGGACAGGAGGCGCTGGGCCAGGGCGAGGGCGCTTTCCCCCTTAGACCCCGTCCGCAGGAGGATGGCCAGGAGCTCGGCGTGGCTGAGGGCCCCCGGCCCCGCCGAGCGCAGCCTCTCCCGGGGCCGCTCGCTGGGGGGGAGGTCGCGGATCCGGGGCATCCTGATATCCCCCCTCCAGCATAGTGTACGCCCCCTCCCGCCGGGAGGGGTTTCCAACCATCCCCCATCCCTTTGCACACCCTCTCCACACTTTCTTCTCACCTCTGCCCTGGCATAGGAGAGGGTGAAAACCACAGCGGAGGTGGAGGCTATGTGGCATAAGGTTATGGGGCACGGGAAAACCTTCACGTTCCTGTTGACCCTCCTTGCTGTCGCAGCTGCCATGGTAGGATGGCTTGCAGCGGCGGATCCCGCCTCGGCGTGGATCATATGGACACCCCCCAGGCACCCTGGTGGACCGCCGTAGCCCCAGGTGACGGCCGCAGGGAGACGGGGGAGCAGGCCGTACAGGGGGGTGTTCCCCTGGCCTGAAGGGGCCCGCCTTGTACGGGAGAGCGGAGGGGGGAAGGAAAGCCCGAAACGGTGAAGTATCACGGCTATACCCTGGGCATCCTCCTTGTGGGGTTGGGGGTTGCGTGGACAGGGGAGGCTTTGTGGCCAGGCCCGTGGGGGCAACGGCAATGGGTAGAGACCATTGCCGTTGCTGTCTTGGTAGCGGTAGCTCTGGCCTTTCCCTTGGTTTTGTCTGACGAGAGCAGCGCTTCCCTCGCCGCTGCCCCCCTCCTTATGGGGGTTTTGCTTCTCTCGCCCGGGCAGGCCGTCCTGGCGGGGGTCACCGGTTCTGTGGCCAGCGACCTCTACCGCCGCCAACGCCCCTCGGCGGTGGTGTTTAACGCGGGGATGACGGGGCTGTCGGTGGGGCTCTCCTCGGCCGTCTACCACGCCCTCACCCCGCAGGGCATCACCCTCGCGCACCCCCTTACTCTGGGGACAGGCATGGTGGCCGGGGGCGCTCTTTGCGTCACCAATGTGCTGGTCATGGGGGGGATGTCCATCCTACGGGAGGGGCCGTCATCCCTTTCCGTCTGGCGCGAGACGTGGCTTCTAAACATTATGCAGGATGGGGGGAGCCTGGTGCTGGGGTATCTGGGGGCTTTCCTCTTCCGGCAGGCGTGGTGGGCGGCCATCCTCCTCACCGTCCCCCTCGCCCTGGCCTACCTCGCCCTGAGACGGAGCGTGGAGGAGGCCGTCACCAACATCCGCCTTGCCCAGCAGCTCCGGGCCCAGATGCACGAGCTGCGCGCCACCCAGGCGCACCTTATCCAGACGGCCAAGATGGCCTCGGTGGGCACCCTGGCCGCCGGCATCGCCCACGAGCTGGCCAACCCCCTCTTCGCCATCCACGGACGGGTGGAACTCCTCCTGGCCAACCCGGAAAAGCACCTGGCCTCCGAGAAGGCGAAGGAGTACCTGCGCACCATCTACGCTATGGTCCAGCGGGCCTCCACCATCATCCGGGAGCTCCTCACCTTCGCCCGCGCCGACACCACCCTGGAGCCCCTGCACATACCGGACATCATCGCCGCAACCCTGGACCTGGTGGGGAAAGAGATCACCCAGCGGGGTGTGGTGATTGAAACCCAGTATGACAGCCTTCCCCCTGTCCGGGGGATAGGAAACCACCTCCAGCAGGTGTTCATCAACCTCCTCCTGAACGCCAGGGATGCCATGCCCCAGGGGGGTACTGTGACCATCCGCGGCTGGGTTGAGGGGGATGTGGTCAAGGTTTCGGTGAGGGACACCGGGGTGGGCATCCCCAAAGACAAGCAGGAGCGCCTCTTTGAGCCCTTCTTTACCACCAAGGAGCCGGGGAAGGGCACGGGGCTGGGCCTGTACATCTGCCACCGCATTATCACCGAAGAGCATGGGGGGCGGATCAGTATCCAGAGCGAGGAAGGAAAGGGGACGGAGGTGCTCCTGGAGCTGCCCGCCTTCTCCGGACCGGCGCAGGCGTCGGTTCAGGGGGACGGGCGCGTCGTTGAGGGGGAGGGGGCAGGGCGGTCGTACCGGTAGCCGGAGCCCCAGACGGTCACGATGAGGCGGGGTTCGTGGGGGTTCTCCTCAATCTTCCGGCGCAGGCTGGCGATGTGCCACTTCACGCTCTCCTCGGCGTAGTAGGTGGACCCCCACACCTTGGTCAGCAGCTCCTGCACGGAGATGACCCGCCCCGCGTTCTGGGTGAGGTAGATGAGCAGGCGCAGCTCCTTGGGGGTAAGGTTGACCCTGGCGCCCCGCACGTACACCTCCTGGCGTTCCTTATCGATGGTGAGGACGCCGTCGGTGTACACGCCCTTCTGGGAGACGGGGGGCAGCTGGGCGCGGCGCAGGGCCGCCTCGATCCGCGCCAGCAACTCTTTCATCCCGACGGGCTTCACCACGTAGTCGTCGGCGCCCAGCCGTAGCCCCTGCACCTTATCCTCCTCCCTCCCCAGGGCGCTCAGCACGATAATGGGGACCTCCGACACCTCGCGAATACGGGTGATCAGGGCAAAGCCATCCATCACGGGCATACGGAGGTCCACGACGACCAGGTCGGGGTGGTGCTGGAAGAAGAGGCGGAGGGCCTCCTTCCCATCGGTGGCCGTGAGGGTCTCATACCCCGCCTCACGGCACCAGGTCTCCAGCATCTCCAAAACGGCCTCTTCGTCGTCCACCAGGAGGACGGTCGCCATGGCGTGTCGGGGGGGTCCCCCTAGGAGCCTCCACCGTCGACGTAGATCACCTGCCCCGAGATCAACTCCGCCTCGGAGGAGGCGAGGAAAGCGATGAGGCGGCCGATGTCTTCGGGCTGGATGACGCGCCCGAAGGGCATGTGGGGGTAGAGCTCCTTGATGTCCTGCACCCCCCGGGTGGCCCGGACGAGGCGCCGGCCCATCTCCGTCTCCACCAGACCGGGGGCCACCACGTTCACCCGGATCCCGTACTGGCGCTCTTCCTTGGCCAGGCACCGGGCCATGGCCTCGAGGGCCGCCTTGGCGGCGGCATAGGGCACATGGCGGGGGGCGAAGGCCTGGGTCGCCCGGGAGGAGATGAAGAAGATATCCCCCCGGGGCTGCTGGCGCATCACCGGAAGGACAAACTTCGTGCAATAGAAGGAGCCGAAGAAGTGCACCCCCATGACCCGGTGCATCTCCTCCACCTCGGTGTCGGCCAGGGTGTGGCCCCGGGAGGCGATGCCGGCGTTGTTCACCAAGATGTCCACCTTCCCCAGGAAGGCGACCGCCTTGGACACCGCCTCTTGCACCTGGGAGACGTCGGCCACATCAGCCTGGAAGGCCTCGGCCCGCCGCCCCAGGGAACGGATAGCCTGGACCGTCTCCCGGGCGGCCTCGTGGTCCCGGCGGTACAGGACCGCCACATCGGCCCCCTCCTGGGCCAGCACAAGGGCCACACCCCTCCCGATCCCACGGGAGCCACCGGTGACCAGGGCCGAGCGTCCGTGCAAGCGCATTGCGCCCTCCCCCTAAGGTTTTTTTACCCCTCCCGCACCTGCCCGCTCCCCAACACCACCCACTTGTAGGAGGTGATCTCCCGAAGGCCCATGGGCCCCCGGGCGTGGAACTTGCTGGTGGAGATGGCCACCTCCGCCCCCAGCCCGAACTGCCCCCCGTCGGTGAAGCGGGTGCTGGCGTTGACCATCACCGCCGCCGCGTCCACCCCGTCCACAAAACGCATGGCCGCCGAGTAGTCCTCGGTGATAATGGCCTCCGTGTGCCCCGACCCGTAGCGCTCAATGTGGGCCAGCGCCTCCTCCAGGGAGTCCACCACCTTCACCGCCAGGACCAGGGCCAGGAACTCCTTCCCCCAGTCCTCCTCCGTCGCGGGCGCCACCCGCACCCCCTCCAGGGACCCCAGGACCTCTAAAGCGCGGGCGTCGCACCGCAGCTCCACCCCGTCCCTGGCCAGCAGGCGCCCCATAGGCGGCAGGAAGCGTCCGGCGATGGCGCTGTGCACCAGGACGCAGTCCAGGGCGTTGCACACCGTGGGGCGCTGGACCTTGGCGTTGTGCACGATGCGCAGGGCCTTCTGGAGGTCGGCGGCGGCGTCCACATAGGCGTGACAGACGCCGATGCCCCCGGTGACGACGGGCATGGTGGCGTGCTGGGCAACGAAACGGATGAGGTCGGCGCCCCCCCGGGGGATGAGGAGGTCAATGTATTCCTTGGCCCGGAGCATCTGGAGGACTACCCCCCGGTCGGCGGAGGGGATAAACTGGACGGCGTCCTGGGGGAGCCCCACCCGGGCGATGGCCTGGCGCACCAGGCCCGCCAGGGCCATATTGGAGCGCAGGGCTTCGCTCCCCCCACGCAGGATGCAGGCGTTGCCCGCCTTGAGGCACAGACACGCGATATCCACCGTCACATTGGGGCGGCTCTCGTAGATGGCCCCGATGACCCCCAAGGGGACCCGCTTCCGCGCCACCAGCAGGCCGTTGGGGAGGGTACGGGCGTCGAACACCTCCCCCACCGGGTCGGGGAGGGCCGCCACCGCCCGCACGTCCCTGGCCATCCCCCGCAGACGCTCGGGGGTCAGCAGGAGGCGGTCCAGGAGGGCGGGGGAGAGGCCGCCCCGGCGCCCTGCCTCCATGTCCTGGGCGTTGGCCCCTAACACCTCCTCCTGATGGCGTTCCAGGGCCTGGGCGATGGCCTCCAGGGCCGCGTTCTTGACACCGGTCCCCACCCGGGCCAACACGCGGGAGGCGGCCCGGGCCGCCTCCCCGATAGCCTTGATGTCCACCTCCGCCTGCACCATGGTGTCCCCCCTTGCGCCCCCTTACCCTTAGAGGAGGGCCAGGTTGTCGCAGTGCACCACCTCTTGCCCGTAGGTGTAGCCCAAGATGGAGGCGATCCTGTCGGAGCGCTTGCCCTGGATCCGCCGCAGGTCCTGGGCGCTGTAGTTGGCGATGCCCACGGCCACCCGCTCCCCGTCGGGTCCAAAGATGGGGATGATATCCCCCCGGGCGAAATCCCCCCTGACCTCGACCACCCCCACGGGGAGGAGGCTCTTGTGCTGCCGCAGGGCCTCCACGGCACCCTTATCAATGACCACCCCACCTTGGGAGGAGCAGGCGCCCAGCATCCACCGCTGGCGGCTCTCCCGGTGGTCCACGGTGGGGGGGAAGAAGGTGCCGATGCTCTCCCCCTGGGCAAGGCGGACCAGGACGTTGGGCTCCCGTCCGTCACAGATCACCACAGCGATGCCCGATGCGGTGCACAACCGCGCCGCCTCTATCTTGGTCACCATCCCCCCCCGTCCGCGCCCAGAGGCAGAGCCGCCGGCCATCCGCAGGATCTCCCCATCGATACGCTCCACCCGCGAGAGGAGGCGGGCGTCGGGGTGCCGATGGGGGTCGGCGGTGAAGAGCCCGGCCACATCGGACAGGATGACCAGCAGGTCCGCGTCCACGATGGTGGCCACCAGGGCCGAAAGGGTATCGTTGTCCCCGAACACCTCCCCCTCCAGCTCCTCCACCGCCACCACATCGTTCTCGTTGAGGATGGGCACGACGCCCAGGTCCAGCAGGGCCAAGAGGGTGTTGCGGATGTTCAGATAACTGAGGCGGTCGGTGGTGTCCCGGCGGGTCAGGAGAGCCTGGGCGACGGTGATCCCCTCCCAGGCGAACAGCTGCTCCCAGGCGTGCATCAGCTTGCTCTGGCCCACGGCTGCCAGCACCTGCCGGAAGGGGGTGTCGCGCCGTTTCGTGTCGCTTATCCCCAGGGCGTGGCGGCCGGAAGCCACCGCCCCCGAGGAGACCAGCAGCACCTGGGCCCCCATGCGGCGCAGAGAGGCGATCTGGCTGACCAGGGAGGTCATGACGCCCAGGTCCAACCGGGCGCTGCCGGCGGTAAGGAGGTTAGTGCCCGCCTTGGCCACAATGCGACGGTACCGCAGGGATATCTCCTCGGACGCCGGAACGGGCGCCATGGCTCCAGGGGCTTGCGGACCCCGCCCGTCTTTTAGGATAGCAGCGAAGGGCTCCTTACCTCCACCCCGGGGGGGAAGTTCTACAGGAAACCCCGGAGGTGAATGGCGCGTGCCACCCGGCTCACCCCGATAATGTACGCCCCCTGCCGCAGGTCGGTCTGGTGGAGGCGAGAGGCTTCCACCACCTCCCGCGTCGCCCGGGTCATCACCTTGTACAGCTCCAGGTTCACCTGCTCCTCTTCCCAGCGGAACTGTTGGATGTTCTGGGTCCACTCGAAGTAGGACACCACCACACCCCCTGCGCTCGCCAGGATGTCGGGGAGGATCACCACCCCCCGCTCCCGGAGGATCAGGTCGGCGCGGGGGGTAATGGGGTGGTTAGCCCCCTCCACGATGATCCGGGCCTTGATGCGGTGGGCATTCCCTTCGTGGATGACGTGCTCTATAGCGGCGGGGATCAGGATATCGCAGGGGAGCTCCAGAAAGGTGGCGTTGTCGACCGTCTCGGCGTCGGGGAAACCCACCACGGACCCCCTCTGCCGGTCGTGCTCCAACAGCCGGGGGATGTCCAACCCGTGGGGGTTGTAGACGCCGCCGCGGCTATCGGAGACCCCCACCACGACACACCCCAGGGAGCCGATGAGGCGTGCCGTCCAGGAGCCCACGTTCCCGAAGCCCTGGATCAGCGCCCTGGCCCCCCGGAGGTTCTGCTGGGCCTGGCGGCCCCACTCCTCCAGACAGTAGACCAGGCCCCGGCCGGTGGCCGCCTCCCGTCCATAGGACCCCCCCAGCTCCACCGGCTTCCCCGTCACAATGGCCGGGGTGTAGCCGTGCAGCCGGCCATACTCGTCCATCATCCAGGCCATAACCTGGGCGTTGGTGCCCATGTCGGGCCCCGGGATATCCCGGTTCACCCCGAGGATGTGGGCGATGTTCTGGGTGTAGCGGCGGGTGATCCGGTTCAGCTCCGCCTCGCTGAACTGGGAGGGGTCGCACGCCACCCCCCCCTTGGCCCCGCCGAAAGGCAGGTTCGCCACCGCCGTCTTCCACGTCATGAGGGAGGCCAGGGCGCGCACCTCGTTCAGGTCGGCCTTAGGGTGGAAGCGCACCCCCCCCTTATAGGGGCCCCGGGCGGCGTTGTGCTGGACGCGATAGCCCATCAGCACCTTCACCTGGCCGTTGTCCAGGCGCACCGGCACCTGCACCGTCAGCTCCCGCCAGGGCCGGCGCATCACCTCCCGCAGGGTGTCGGCCAGGCGCAGGCGGTCCACGGCCTGGTCAAAGAACCAGGACACCGCCTCAAAGGGGGAGGCGTCGTCGCGCGGGGGGGAAGACACGGTCACCCTCCTTCGGCGCCTCGCATTACAGGGGGCGGAACTTGTAGGTGAGGGGGTCCTCCTGGGCCCGGAGGTGCTCCAGGGCCTCTTGGGCCGCCTCCCGCACCGCCTCCTCCGGGGACTTCAGGAGGGCGTGGAGGTGCTTCTTGGCCAGGGCCCCCCCGATGGCCCCCAGGGCGCGGATGGCGTTGAGGCGCACCTCCATGTCCGGGTCCTGGAGGAGGGGGATAAGGTGGACCACCAGGTCCTCCTCCCCCAGCTCACCACAGGCCCCCGCCGCCTCGTAGCGCATGGCCGGGTCAGGGCCGGACAGCTCCTTCACAATGAAGGGCTTCCACTGGGGGGAGCCGTGGCGTCCCATGGCGTACACGGCGCTCCTCCGCAACAGGGGGTCGGTGCTCTCATAGGCCTCCCGGATGAGGTCGGGGACGAGGGCGTCGGGGAAGACGGCCACCGCCTCCAGGGCGCGCCGACGGACCTCCACCGCCTCCCTGGGGTTGCGGACGGTGGCCACCAGGGCCTCCATGACCCGCTTCCCCTCGCTGGCGGGGATCTGGCCCTCCACGGCCATGGTGGCGAACTTCCCCAACCCCTGGGCCGCCGCCGCCCGGACGGCGGGCACCGCGTCGCACTTCAAGAGGTGCAGCAGGGGGGAGATGAGGGAGCGGTCCTCGCACTCCCACAGGGCGGCGATGGCCTGCGCCCGCACCTGGGGGTCAGGGTCCTTCAGGGCAAAGCGGAAGATAGGGGTGAAGTCCATCTCCACCCGCTCCTCGGCCAGGGCCCCCAGGCGGGCGATAATATCCCGCCTCCTCTCGACAGGGATGCTCGGCCACACCCGCCGGACCGCCTCCACCTCCTCATTGGCCAGACCCGAGAGGCCGGCCAAAAGGGTGTGCTTCAAAGGCTTGGAGGGGTCGCCCAGATCGGCCAGGTATCGTTCCAGCGTCATCCTGTCACCCCCTAACCCTTCGCCGCCACAGTGACGCCGCCGCACACAAGGGTGGGGGAGAGGAGCCACCCCCATACCCACCGGCGCTCCCGGGTGATGGCGATGAGGCGCTGCAGCACCTGGTACACATTCCCCGACACCATGGTGTCCTTCACCCGCCCCACCACTTCCCCCCCCTCCACCCGGAAGCCCAGGAGCACGTTGGCCTGGAAATCCCCCCCCAACACGTTCCCCTGCCCTGCCCCCAGGACCCCCTCCACCATCAGCCCCCGGGAAACGGCCCCCACCGCCTCGGCCATTGAGGTATCCCCCTCCCCGATGACCACCACACTGGGGCTGGGGGAGGGGAGGGTAGCGGGGGAACGGGAGGCGCTCCCCGTGCTCCTGGCCTTGGCCAGGGCGGCCGTCTGGAGGTCAAAGAGGAAGCCCTGCAGGACCCCCCCCTCGATAAGGGGGGTGCGCTGGCTGGGAACCCCCTCGGCGTCGAAGGCCCGGGCCCCAGGGGCATAGGGGATAGTGGGGTCGTCCACCAGGGTGAAGCGGGGGTCAACAATGGGCTGCCCCACCTTCCCCTCCAGGGGCGACGCCTTGCGCACCAGGGTGCGGCCGTTCAGGCCGGTGAGGAGGGGCGTCAGCACCAGCCCCGCCATCGCCCTGGGGGTGAAGACCACCGGCACCTCCCCCTGGGGGGCGGGGACCAGCCGCTGGGCCCACCGCAGCTGCTCGTCCAGGGAGGACACCACCTCCCCCACATCCCGGAGGGGGTGGCACGACACCACCGCCTCGGCCACAAAGACCATGTCCCCGTCGCGGATCTGGGACCCCTCCAGCGTCAGGCTCACCAGGGAGTGGGTGGCGGAGGCGGAGAGGCCCTGGGAGTTCAGGAGGGTCACGGTGGTGACGGCCTTGGCGAGGCGGCATTCCCACAAGACCTCCGGCCAGCGGCCCCGCAGGCGCTCTATCGCCTCCTGCCCCAGGTCGATGAGGGCCCGGACCGGCAGCGCCTCGACGGCGGGGTCGTAGGTGGGCACCGCGGGGTACTCCCGCGGGCCGGGGAGGGTGAAAGACGCCTCAGGGCCCAGGGGAAGGGTCTCCTGGGCCCGCGCCACCAGCCCTTGGGGGTCGTCCTGACGGGTGGTGGAGGCGAACCCGATCCTCCCCCCTTTGATGATGCGCAGACCCACCCCCCACGTCTGCTGCTCCTGCACCGCCTTCAGGCGGTTGGCCGTAAAGTGCACGGGGGTGACGGCGCTGCTGACGGCAAACACCTCCGCCCCATCGGCCACCCGTTGGGCGCGCTCGAGGACGTCTTCCAGGAAGCTCATCGCCCCACCACCAGCACGTCACGGATGCGGATATGGGGGCTGCCGTTGGAGACGGGGAGGGGGAACTGCCCACCCTTCCCACACCCACCCCCCTGGTTGAAGGCCAGGTCGTTGGCGATGCCATCGATGTTCTGGAGGGTGGTGAAGAGGTTGCCGGTCAGCATCACCGGGCGCAGGAGCTCCTCGATGCGCCCGTTCCGGATGCGGTACGCCTCCCCCGCCGAGAAAGTGAACTGCTCCATACTGGTCATGCCCCCGTACCAGTTCTTACAGTAGATGCCGTCGCGGATGTCGCCCAGCAGGTCCTCCAGGGTATGGGGGCCGGGCTCGATGAAGGTGTTGGTCATGCGCACGATGGGAGGGAAGGCGGCGCTGACGGCCCGGGCGTTGCCGGTGGGCTGCTCCCCCATGCGGGCCGCCGTCTCCCGGGAGTGGAGGCGGCCCACCAGCACCCCCTCCCGGATGAGGTAGGTCTTCTGGGCAGCCACCCCCTCGTCGTCGTAGGCATAGCTGCCCCGCAGGCCGGGGACGGCCGCCCCATCCACGACGTTCAGGAGGGGGGAACCGAAGCACCTCCCCAGAACCATGATCTGCTGGAGGCGGGGGTCTTCATACACGTGGTCCGCCTCCGACAGGTGTCCGAAGGCCTCGTGGATGAACACCCCCGCCAGGACGGGGTCCAGGAGCACCGTGTAGTGGCCGGGGGTCACGGAGGGGGCGGAGAGCATGGCGACCGCTTTCCGGGCTATCTCCCGCACCGTCCCCTCCAGGCCCTCCACCACCCCGAAGTCCCCCAGGGAGCCCACACTGATCCCCACCTGTTGCACATCCCCCCCTTGACGGGCCACCGCCGACACCCGCAGGGCCACATCAACGCGCTCCTGCTGGAGGAAAGAGCCCTCGCTGTTGGCGAAGATGACCCGGCGCCACGTTTCGGCATAGGCGATGGTGGAGCTCTGCACCCCCGGCACGCCCCAGAGCGCCTCGTTGTACCCCTCCAGGAGGCGCTTCTTTTCCACCAGGGGGACAAGGCGGGGGTCCTTGAGGAGGCGGGGGGGTATCTGGGCCTCCACAGGGGGCACGGGGGCCAGGAGGGTGCGCTCCCGCCCCACCAGGCGGGCGTGGCCCACCGCGGTGGCGACCCTCTCCCGGAGAAGGGAGGGGTTGCAGTCCTGGAAGGAGACAAAACCCCACCCGCCGGCCACGGCGGCCCGCACGCACCCGGCCACCCCCTGGCTGCGCCCTACCTCCTCCAGCTCCCGGCCCCGGAAGAGGAGGTGGGTCGCCTCCGTCTCCTCGATACGGACCTCCACATAGTCGGCCCCGTGGTTGTGCAGGGCCGCGGCGATGGCTTCCCGGAGCCGGGTGTCGATCTGCATCGGTCCCCTGGCCGGAAGAGGGGGGTTGTCCCCTACTGATACTATAGGGGGAGGGGGAGGGAAGGCAAGGGGCCATGGTTTCCCCCATCACCCCCTCCGTGGGGGAAGTGCTCCGGCTCCTCCGCTCCGTCTACGGCCCTGTGGAGTGGCGTCCCCGCATGGGGGCCCTAGAGGAGCTGGTCTTTACCATCCTCACCCAGCACACCTCAGACGTGACGGCGCGGCGGGCCTATCAGCGCCTGCGGGACCTCTTCCCCCGCTGGGAAGAGGTGCCGGAGGCGGGGGAGGCGTTGGAGGAGGCCATCCGCCCGGCGGGCCTTGCCCGGCAGAAGGCGGCCCGCATCCGCCAGGCCCTGCGGACCATTGTGGAGCGCCGGGGCTCTTTGGACCTCGATTTCCTACGGGAGATGCCCCTGGAGGAGGCGAAGGGGTGGCTCCGCTCCCTCCCCGGGGTTGGCCCCAAGACGGCGGCCATTGTCCTCTGCTTCGCCTTGGGGCGCCCTGCCCTTCCGGTGGACACCCATGTGTACCGGGTGGCGCGCCGGCTGGGCCTGCTGGGGCCGCGGGACAGCCCCGAGAAGGCCCACCGGGTGCTGGAGGGGATGGTCCCTCCGGAGGAGGTATACCCCTTTCACGTCTACCTCATCACCCATGGACGGCGGGTCTGCGTCGCCAGGCGCCCCCGCTGCAGGGAGTGCGTCCTCCGCAGCCTCTGCCCCTCCCGGCGGGAGTAAAGAGCGGAGGGTGAGCCGCCAAGTCCACCGGACTACGAGCCCGCCGGTGGGGCTGGTGCCCCATCGGCGAGCCGCCCGCATGGGCGCCGGGGAAGGCCGGACAAGGGATGGCGTGCGCTCCCACAATCAGGTGGCGGGCTGGCCGCATAGATCCGCCAGCCCGCCACCCGGTGAGCCTGAACGCCAACTCGTCAGGCCCTCACCCCCTAGTGCTTGGGGAGCACAACGAGACGCGCCTGCATGCTGGGCTCATGCGTTACACACAGTATCGTGTACGTGCCCGGTGAGGTGACCCGGAAGGAGACGTTGCTCTCACGCCCTCGCCGGCTGTTAAACGTGGTCACCCCCTCGGCAGCCTCCAGCCTTGTCCCGCCGGGCCCGCTGACCCAGAACGCGACCGGGACAGGCCGACCGTCCGGCCCCAGCACGGTTGTAACGTGCTCATCCCCGTTGACCACGAAGATCTTCAGCGTGACCTGCTCGCCCTCCACCGCGTAGAGCGACGCCGGCGAGTAGATGTAGGACTCCACCTCCCAGCGATTAGGCCGCGCAGGATCACATCCGACCGGGTGGTACACATAGCCTTTGGAAAGGGCCGGCGGTTCCACCGGTGGCGGCGGTAGGGCCGCCGTGCCCCCTCTGGGCTCGTGTACCGTGATGTACCAACGCGAGGGACGCCGTCCGGTCTTCCTCCGGAAGATTTAGCGGAACGCGGGCGGCCCGTGGCGGAACGGCGCTTCCGCCGCTCTAGCCGCGCCGCACCTGCCCGACGGTTTACACGGGCAGGTGCGGCGCGTGGACGGAGTCGAGGCTACCCAGGAGAGCGCCGTCTGAGGCGGTTTCCACCCCTCTTGCCGGAGCCCCCCTTAATCCATCGGCGGCGGGGTGGGGGTGGTCTCCTTCTTCTCGGGGATGTCCGTCACCAGGGACTCGGTGGTGAGGATCATGGAGGCGACGCTGGCAGCGTTCTCCAGGGCGGAGCGGGTGACCTTGGCCGGGTCCATAATCCCCCGCTCGAAGAGGTGGCAGAACTCCCCCTTCTCCGCGTCGTAGCCCCAGTCCCAATCCTTCGCCTTGCGCACCTCCTCCAGCACCACCGCCCCCTCGGCGCCCGAGTTCTCCGCGATGAGCCTGAGGGGCTCCTCCAGGGCCTTGGCCACGATCTGGACGCCGGTGCGTTCGTCCCCCTCCAGTTTCTTCAGGAGGGGCTCCAGGGCCTTGGCGGCCCGGACCAGGGCCACGCCCCCGCCGGGGACGATGCCCTCCTCCACGGCGGCGCGGGTGGCGGAGAGGGCGTCCTCCACCCGGTTCTTCTTCTCCTTCAGCTCCACCTCGGTGGCGGCCCCCACCTTGATGATGGCCACACCGCCCGCCAGCTTGGCCAGGCGCTCCTGCAGCTTCTCCCGGTCGAAGTCGGAGGTGGTCTCCTCAATCTGCTTCTTGATCTGCTTGATGCGGGCCTGGATAGCGGCCTCGCTCCCCTTCCCCTCCACAATGGTGGTCTCGTCCTTGGTGGCCACCACCCGGCGGGCGCGCCCCAGGTCCTGCACCGTCACCGAGTCCAGTTTGCGCCCCGCCTCTTCGGAGATGACCCGCCCACCGGTGAGGATAGCGATGTCCTCCAGCATAGCCTTGCGGCGGTCGCCGAAGCCGGGGGCCTTCACCGCCAGGGCGTTAATGGTCCCCCGCAGCTTGTTGACCACAAGGGTCGCCAGGGCCTCCCCCTCCACATCCTCGGCTATGACCACGACGTTCTTGCTCACCTGGAGGATGCGCTCCAGGGCCGGCAGGATGTCGTTGATGGCGGAGATCTTCTTATCGGTGATGAGGATATAGGGGTCCTCGACCACCGCCTCCATTCGCTCGGGGTTGGTGATGAAGTAGGGGGAGATGTAGCCGCGGTCGAACTGCATCCCCTCCACATACTCCACCTCATATTTGATACCCTTGGACTCCTCGACGGTAATGACCCCATCCTTCCCCACCTTCTCCATGACCTCGGCGATGAGGCGGCCGATCTCCTCCTCGTGGGCGGAGAGGGAGGCCACTTGGGCGACCTGTTCCTTGCCCTCCACGGGCTTGGCCATCCGCTTCAGCTCCTCGCGGACCGCCTGGACGGCCTGCTCAATGCCCCGCTTCAGGGCCATGGGGTTGGCCCCCGCGGCCACGTTCTTGAACCCCTCATGCATAATGGCCTGGGCCAGCACCACCGACGTGGTGGTCCCATCCCCCGCCACGTCGTTGGTCTTGCTGGCGGCCTCCTTGAGGAGCTGGGCCCCCATGTTCTCAAAGGGGTCCTTCAGCTCGATCTCCTTGGCGATGGTCACCCCGTCGGAGCAGACCTGGGGCGGGCCGAACTTCTTGTCCAGCACCACATTCCGCCCCTTGGGGCCCAGGGTGACCCGGACCGCCTGCGCCAGGGTATCGGCGCCCTGCTTCAGACGCTTGCGCGCCTCTTCCGCAAAGACCAACTGCTTGGCCATAGCTCCCTCCTCCTCGCTACTTCTTCGAGACCTTTGCCAGGATGTCCGACTCCCGGATGATGAGGTACTCTACGCCATCCTCCTTGAACTCCGTCCCCGCATATTTCGCAAACAGGACCCTGTCCCCTACCGCCACCTCCATGGGAACCCGCTTCCCATCCTCCGTGAGGCGGCCGGGGCCAACGGCGATCACCTCCCCCTCCTGGGGTTTCTCCTTCGCCGTCTCCGGGAGCACAATACCGCTTCGCGTCATCTCTTCCCGCTCAATAGGACGGACTACGACGCGATCCCCCAGAGGAAAGAACTGACGCGGCATATCCCCTCCTTAACCCTCGATTTAGCACTCGATGGGTGCGAGTGCTAACACCCGTTTTCCAGGGTACCCTTAGAGGGGGATGCTTGTCAAGGGGTGTGGGGGAGGCGGGCCTGGACCCCGGCCATCTGCTCCAGGGCTTTGATGTAGGCCTGGGTCCCCTCTTCCCCGCAGCCCTGGCGCTCCAGGACCTGGAAGAGCTGGTGGACCAGGGGGGTGGTGAAGAGGGGGAGGTGCCATTCCCGGGCGGTCTCCAGGATGATGCGCAGGTCCTTCTGCTGCAGCCGGACCTTGAAGCCAGGGGCGAAGTCCCCCCTCAGGATCCGGGGGCCCAGGTTCTCCAGCTGCCAGGAGTGGGCGGCGCCGCCGGTGATGGCCTGGAAGACCGCCTGGAGGTCGGCCCCCGCCCGGGCGGCGAACACCAGCCCCTCACACACGGCGGCCAGGGTCCCTGCCACGATGATCTGGTTCACCGCCTTGGCCACCTGCCCCATCCCGCTCCCCCCACAGTAGGTGATGCGCTGGCCCATGGCCCGGAGGACGGGCATGGCCCGCTCCATCGCCTCTTTCTCCCCACCCACCATGATGGAGAGGGTGCCGTTGATGGCCCCCCATACCCCACCGCTCACCGGGGCGTCCAGCATGAGCACCCCCCGCTCCCCCAGGCGTTGGGCGATGGCCCGGGCGACCTTCGGGGCGATGGTGCTCATGTCCACCACGATGGAGCCGGGCCGGGCCCCATGGATAACCCCCTGGGGTCCCAGGACCACCTCCTCCACGTCCGGGGAGTCCACCACGCAGGTGATGGTGACGTCGGCCTCCCGGGCGGCCTCGGCAGGGGACGCCGCCCACCGCGCCCCCTCCCGCAGGAGGTCTTCCGCCTTGCCCGGGGTCCTGTTCCAGACCGTCAGGGGAAAGCCCGCCTTCAGGATGTTACGGGCCATGGGCTTGCCCATCAGCCCCAGGCCGATAAAGGCGACACGCATCGCCATGGCACCCCCCTTATGCGCCCAGGACGGCTATCCCCTCTACCTCCACCAGGAAATCGGGGGAGGCCAGCTGGGAGACCACCACCAGGGTGGAGGCGGGGGGGTTCGCCCCCAGGTAGCGGGAGCGCACCTCCCGAAAGGGGGCGATGTCCTGGGGCCGCACCAGATAGACGGTGATCTTCACCAGGTCCTGCAGGGACCCCCCGCACGCCTCCAGCACCGCCTGGAGGTTGCGGAAGACCTGCTCCGTCTGGGCGCGGATATCCCCCCTCCCCACCAGGTTGCCCTGGGCGTCCAAGGCCACCTGGCCGGCAATGTAGAGGGTCCGGTCCACCTTGACGGCGTGGGAGTAGCCCCGCCCTATCGGGGAGTGCAGGGCAGGGGGGTTGATACGGGGAGCCACCATCGCCTCCTCCTTTTCAGGTCACGGGGGTGAACACCTGCAGCCGACGCCCCGGGTGGACCTCGGCCACGTAGATGTTGCCCCGGGCGTCCACAGCGATGCCGTGGGGGGCCGCCATCCAGGGCACCTCCCGCTGGTCCCAGCCGGCCAGGCGCCGCCCGTCCCCGTCCCAGATGCTCACCCCGGGGGGACCCTGGCGACCCCCCAGCTCGGCCACGTAGATAGCCCCCTCGGGGCCCAAGGCCAGGGCGGCCGGGCGGCGCAGGCCCGTCCACTCCCCCTGGTATTGCCCCTCCTGGTCAAAGATCTGGATGCGGTCGTTCTCCCTGTCACACACCAGCACCCTCCCCAGGGGGTCCACAAGGAGGCTGTGCACCAGGGCGAACTGACCGGGGCCCGTCCCCGGCTCCCCCCAGGAGAGGAGAACCTCCCCCTGGGGGGAGAACTTGTGCACCCGTCGGTTGCCGTACCCGTCGGCCACGAAGAGATGCCCCGTGGGGGCAAGGGCCACCTTGGCCGGCATGTTGAAGGGGCGCCCGAAAAGGGTGGGGCTGGGCTGGTCGCGCGTGCCAAGGGTCCTCAGGAGGCGTCCGTCGGGGGTGTAGTGGAGCACCACATGGGCATCCCTGTCCACAAGGTAGAGGGTGCCATCGGGGGCCAGCGTCAGGCCATGGGGGGTGCGGAAGGCCCCCTCCCCCCACGCCGAGACAAAGCGCCCCTCGCGGTCAAAGACCAGCACCGGATGGGCGCTCCGGCAGAACGCGAACACCATCCCCTCCGGGCCAACGGCCACATCCACCACCTCCCCCCACTCCCACCAGCGGGGGAGCCGGGCCCACCCCTCCACCGGGCGATAGAGGTACGGCGCCGTGCCCAGGGCCATGGTCTCCCTCCTTCCCCTGTCTGGGGGTATGATGGCACAGGGACTCCGGAAAGGCAAGGGGCGCCTATGGAGGGGTTGCCCGTGGGGAAACTCCCCGCCCCCCTTCTGCAACGCCTGCTGGAGGCGGTCCCCATCCCTGACCCCCGGGTGGTGGTCCGCCCCCAGGTGGGGGCGGACGCCGCCGTGGTGGACATGGGGGACCGCCTCCTGGTGGTCAAGAGCGACCCCATCACCTTCGCCACCGAGCGCATAGGCTGGTATGTGGTGCAGGTGAACGCCAACGACGTCGCCTGCCTGGGGGCCCGCCCCCGCTGGTTCCTGTGCACCCTCCTCCTCCCCGAGGGATGTCCTCCCCCCCTGGCGGAAGAGGTCTTCCGGCAGGTGGTGGAGGCGTGCCGTGCCCTTGGGGTCTCCCTCATCGGCGGTCATACCGAGGTCACCTATGGCCTCGCCCGGCCCCTGGCCATCGGGGCCATGCTGGGGGAGGTGGGGCGGGGGCGCCTGGTGCGCCCCGGCGGGGCCCGGCCGGGGGACCTCCTCCTCCTCACCAAGGCCATCGCCCTGGAGGGGACCGCCCTCCTGGCCCGGGAGGCGGCCCCTGCCCTCCTCCAGAGGGGCGTCCCGCCCGAGGTGGTCTCCCGGGCCCAAGGCCTCCTCACCCACCCCGGCATCAGCGTCGTGGAGGAGGCCCTGGCAGCGGCGGCCACCGGCTGGGTCCACGCCCTCCACGACCCCACCGAGGGGGGTCTGGCCACGGGCCTGTGGGAGATGGCGGCCCTTGCGGGGGTGGGCCTGGAGGTGGATGGGGATGCCATCCCCCTGCTCCCCGAATGTCAGGCCATCTGCCGGGCCCTGGGCCTGGACCCCTTGGGGCTGCTGGCCTCCGGCTCCCTCCTCATCGCGTCGCCGCCGGAGGGGTATGAGGCCGTCCGGCAGGCCGTCGAGGAGGTGGGGGCGCCCTGCGCCGTGATCGGACGGGTGTTGCCCCCGGGGGAAGGCCTTCTCCTGCTCCGGGGGGGACGCCGGGAGCCCCTCCCCCTCTTCCCCAGGGACGAGGTGGCCCGTTGGTTCAGCCAGGGGGTGTAGTGGGGAGACCGGCAGCCCTTCCGGTACGCCGGGACGCCGTCACCTATGGGGGGCTGGGGGCAGGGGTGTTGGCCGTCTCCAGCGCCGCCGTCCTCATCCGTTTGGCCGAGGCCCCCGCCCTGGCGGTGGCGGCGTGGCGCACGGGTGTCGCCGCCCTCCTCTTCCTCCCCCTCGCCTGGTCCCTGTACCCGAAGGCGCTGGGGGCTGTGGGGTGGCGGACGTGGCTTCTCCTCCTCCTGGCGGGGGCGAGCCTGGCCCTCCACTTCGCCTTCTGGATCGCCTCCCTGTCCTATACCACCGTGGCCAGCTCCGTGTTCATTGTCACGGCGAACCCCCTGCTGGTGGCCCTGGGGGCGTGGCTCCTCCTGGGGGAGCGACCGCGGGGGCGTGTCCT
>Ga0209143_1000048_pt1 | contig 56637 bp, 51 predicted proteins | sample FaiFalFF_MnMetaG_3_FD_184739 | JGI IMG/M metagenome (GOLD analysis project Ga0209143, IMG submission 184739) | Freshwater microbial communities from Yellowstone National Park, Wyoming, USA - Fairy Falls B (FF_Mn_B) MetaG (SPAdes) (version 3) | ecosystem: Environmental > Aquatic > Freshwater >...
CGAACCCGATCGCGTAAGTCCGCAAAGACCCGGCGGAGGCACCCCGGGTCCAGTTCCCAGTGATCCGGGGAAGAGAGGCGGTCGATCGTGTCCGGACTCACAAGATAGATGGGCACCGTGCCGAAGGGGTGTTGCAGGAAAGTCAGCCGTTGGGATACCTGTTTCCAGAGTTTCGGCGGGACAGGCACCGTGTTGTCCACGGCATGAACCGATGGGAAGGTCTGTCTTCGGGGCATCGATTCCCTCCCCTACAGGGCAGTTTTTGGCGTTCTTTTGCGGCGGGCATGGGGACGAAGGCCCATCCGCGCGTGGGCATTCGGCCCCACAAGGGACGACAAGACCGGCGTTAGGTCGGCGATCAGGCGGGTACGGACCCGGGTGCCCGGGGCCAGGCCCATGCACGAACGGTACTTGGCGTAAGCGGACTCGAGTTGGTGGGCGACCGTCTTGGGGTCCCGCCCCAGGGAGCGGGCGATCTCTTTCGTCGTCCCATGGGTTTCTACCAGGGCCCGGACGACCGAGCGTTCGGCCGGCGTCAGGCGTTCCCAGAAGGCGTGGAGGAGTTGCCAACGCTGGCGGTCCCGGAGTTCTTGCTGATGCCGGATGGCCCGGTAGGGGTCGTCCCAGACGAGGAGTTCCCGAATCGTCGAGGGCAGGAGGCTCCACCGCAAGACGGGGACCCGGACGAGGACGGTCTGCCCGGGGTCGTCGGCATGCATGGCCTTGCTTTGGAGGAGCCGTTCTTCGGAAAGGAGGTGCCACACGGCATCGGTGTCGTCGAGCAGGAGTTGGGCGATGACCATCGTATAGGCGGCCATGACCTTACGGCCTCCGGCGATGAGGAGGTGGACTCGATGGCCGCTCCGCTTGAGGTCTCGGACTGTTCGGTACAGAACCCGCAGGAACAGGCCGGCTTCGGCCTCCGTGACGAGGTCTTCGGGGAAGTCGGCCCCGTCCTGAACGGGTATCCATGCGAAATCGACCGGCGGGCGGCCGTCGGCGTAGTGAGAAACCTCGGCCTGCAAGCGGCGTAGGGCCTCCCCGATGGGCCGGAAGGAGGGATTTGTATGGACGACGTAGACGTACCGGATGGGGAAGCCCCGCTCGCGGAGGGCATCCAAGGCGAGGGTCACGACCTGGGGTTCGACCCCCAGGGAAGCTACCAGGGCCTCGGCGACGGTATCTACCGACGCGGGCATCGGGGCCCCTCTCTATTGTGTGCCCCTCCGACGACTATAACCCCGGACCGCAGTCATTATACTTAGGACTTACGCGGTTAGCAAGCTCTTCTTTTACGGCAATACGGCAGTGAGGCATGGGGGGGCTTTATTGCTCGTTGCTCGTCACCCGTTACTCCGTCACTTCGTCACTTCATCACTCCGTCACTTTCTGAACGGGGATGGGGGATTCGGCCCTCGGTTTTCGGTCTTCGGCCCTCGGTGGAGGGAGGGGGCGAGGGGTAAGGGCAGTAAGGCAGTCGGGCAGGAAGGCAATTAGGCAATGAGGCAGGAGGGTAAGGAGTCGGTCCGCGGGGGGCTTTGGCGTTCTCCCATCTCTCCCTACCCCGTGAGCGTGTCTTTCGAAGCATGAACCGGGACTTAGCCAGGGCCCCGGCCTTCTATTCAGGTATCCGGTACCAGGTACCGGGTTCCAGGTGTCGGGTACCGGGCACCTGGGATCTGGTACCCGGCACCTAAGCGGGTCCGACGCTGAAGACCGGGTCCGGCTACTGGAAAACGCGCCCATCGGGTTTGCATCATGCATACCCTATGGGCGTGTTTCTCGAAGCGTGAGGCAGAGATTCCGCCTTATTGCCCTACTGCCTTATTGCCCGATTGCCCTACTGCGTCCCGGGCACCCGGCACCTGATACCCGGTCCAGTCCGGCACCGAGGGCCGAGTATCGGAAAACACGCCCATCGGGTCTGCCTGCTTGTCCATGCTCCTGGGTGGGTACCTCGTCCTCGTCACCCGTCACTCGTTACTCGTCACTCACTCCCTCGTCCCTTCTCTGGCGTGGGGGTCTGGCATGGGGTAATCTTTATACTGTCGGCTATGCATTCTCCCTCGTCGGGAGGCGGACATGCCCAAAGCCCTCGTCTTAACCGTCGGGGTCGGCAGGGACGTAGACCGGTCGCTGACCCTGGCGATTCGGCAGTACGGGCCGGACTTCGTCCTGTTCCTGTGTTCTCCGCAGAGCCGGACCTACGCGGACCGAGTCGTTCGGGAGCAGTCGCTCCCCGATGGAGCCTATTTCATCGACGTCTGGGAAGAGGCCGCCGACGTCCAGCAACTGGTCTTGCACTACGAACAGGTCATCACGGACGTCCTGTTCCGCCAAAGGGGATACCCTCCCGAGCAGGTCTTTGTGGACTATACGCGGGGCACAAAGGCCATGTCGGCGGCCGTGGACTACGTCGCCGTCGCCCTGGAATTGGGCTCGATCAGTTACATCGAGGGACAGCGGGATGAGCGGGGTCAGGTCATCACCGGGACCGAGCGGTTCATTAGCTTCCCGCCGATGGAACTCCTATTCCGTCGGCACTGGGACGGCCTGGTCCGACTCTTCAACGCCGGTCACTTTGCCAGCGTCTTGGCTCAAATTCAGGGACTTCGGGGGCGGGTCGTCCACCCGGAGCATCGGTCCCGGCTCGATTTCATGGAACGGCTGGCCCAAGCCTGCGAGGCCTGGGAGGCGTTGGACTATGCGTCCGCCAGTCAGGGATTCCGAGAGGTCCTAAGTGGTAGGTTTCGGGCCGAGGCTGAATCGCTCGGACTGGTCGATGACCTTCAGCGGGCGAGCCACATCGTCCATGCGATTTGGAATCAGCGGTGTACGGGGCAGGGTTGCGGGTGTGGGCTTCTCCTGGACGGTCCCCGGGTGGCCCTGGATCTATTGGCTCATGCAGACCGCCGGGCCGAGGAGCATCGGTACGATGTGGCCGTAGCCCTCCTGTATCGGCTCATGGAGTACATCGCCCAACGGCGTCTGCACGAGCGGGGCCTGCGGGCGGACGACGTCCGCCTGGAGAGCCTTCCCGAGGCCGTGCGGGACAAGTGGGCGTCCCGGGTCGGCATCGACAAGCGTCTCAAGGTCGGCATGGTGCAAGGGTACGAACTCTTGGCCGACCTGGGCGATGAGGTGGGGCGGAAGTTTCTGGAATGCTATCGGGACGAGACGTCCCGTCTGCGGCCCTATTTGGAGAGTCGGAACATGTCGCCCCTGGCCCACGGCTTTCAGCCCGTGGGGCAGAAGGTCTTTGAAGGGCTCCGAGACATCGTCGTCGGGTCCTTCCTGCCGGAACTGGCCGGGGAATGGGAGCGCCTGCTGCCACTCCACCGCCTGCCCCAAATCCCCCTGTCCTGACAACCCCTTGTCCCTCGTCCCTCTGTTACCCAAATGTAGCTCCCGCGCTGGCGTGCGGGGCTTGGATGGGGTAATCACCCCTCTCCGTCACCCGTTACCCTTCACTCGCTACCTTTGAGATGCGGACCCAACCGAGGGGCCACCAACGGCCCCGAAAGTAAATGGCTTTCCGAGTCTTGGGCGATTGTCCGCTTACGGGTCGATTCCCCCGGACGACCCAACGGGCCCACCGGCGGTATTCTTCCGAGTTTGGCCCCCCATGCTTTCGGATCGCCAATCCGATCGTCAGACTTAAGGCCCCCTGGTGCATCCCGATCCGTAAAAGGGGCCGGTCCTCCTGATTGTGCTTCTGCAGTTCTTGTAGACGGCTGAGAACATCCGATGCGACAGACTGCCCGCTGGGTTGCCGGGCCAGCCATTGCCAGTGGTCGATTTCGGCCTCCAGCAAGTCCTGACTCCACCGGTAGCAGGCCCGAGCCACGACGACCCATCCCCCATTCAGCAAGTCGGTCCACCCTTCGTCCCAGGCATGCCGCCGACTCTGCATCATGGACAGGGCCTGTGTTTGGTCTCGAGGGGTTCGGACGGGTTGGACCTGAATTGGGCATCCGGGTATGAGGGCTTCCGCAAAGACCGAGAGGGTCCGCTGACTCCCGACGAGGCGGACCTCTCCGACGAAGAACCGTTGGGGACGGATAGGAGCACTGTCGGCGACGGAAATCGCGCGTAGGATGTCCCATGTGGCGCCTGTAGTATCGCGTTCCCGACCCCGGAACACCTGCCGCTCGAACCACTCTCCCGCTCGGAAGGGTCGGTTTCTCCGGCGAGCCTGGCCCTCTTCTTGGCTCATCTGGTTTAGGAGATTCGGTAGAAAGTTTGGATTCTGGTTTGAAGAATTTATCAGGAAGTCGTAGAGGAGGGCCGTCCGCAGGGCGCCTTTCAGGGTGGTACCCGGGATGTAGGGGCGTTGCATACCGTCCCGCAGAAACCGAGCGACCTCAGAAATCCCAGAGGGGGATTGCGTAGTAAATAGGGGGATGGGCGGAAATCGAGAGACCGCCGTCCGGCAGGGATCGGCCCAGGGCTGGTCCAGCATATCCCGGAGGGTCGGACGGGTCTGACGTTCCATCCATTGGAGGAGGGGTGAAGGGTCGTCCAGGGCCTGGACGAGTTCCTGGACGAGTTCCTCAAAGGGGACGAAGCGAAGGGTCGTACCGTTGGATTCGACCAGGAAGTCCAGAGGAGTCGCCGGGTCCGAGCCGCTTCCGATGAAGACGGGCGTCATTGTTTCCAAGACCCAGGGCATGTTCACGTCTCCGGGAGAAAGGCCGGGAGGGCCAGACCCGAGTGGATGAGACGGCTTCCGTCCGGGAGGGTCCGCATCGTCAGCGTGCGACCATAAAAGGGCTTCGCCCGACGGGCGACGGCGATGGAACCCTCCGCCCAATAGAGGAAGGCCCGCTTGAGGGGACGTGCGGCCCAGGGACCCTCCGACTCGGCACGGGGTCGGGACGGGAGGGCCTCGTAGAACATGTTCGATGAGTCCCAGTCCAGTTCCCCAGGATCCGGGATATAGACGCTCAGGTTGACCCAGCGACGGGACCGCAGGGACCACCAGGGACGGTCCAGGGGTTCGATGGAATGAAGACGGAATTGGTTCATCCCGACGGAGCGGTTGCCGCCGATGCCCCGGTCTTCCAGGAACCGCAGGAGCGCCCGAAATAGGGGTATATCGTCCGGGTTCATGCGCACGGCGAACCAGAACTTCACGGCGGGAGCCACGAATGTAGCGTTTTCGAAGTAAAGGGTCCCGCTCGGTACGGTCGCCATCGTGAGGCGGTCGATGCGGGCGTGGGGGACCGGTTCCTCCGTGCAAAGGGCTGTCCGGTCGCCGGTGTCGGCCCGGACTTCCGCCCGGGTCGCTAAGGCGAGGCCGCCGGCGTGAATGCGCCACTGGTTTTCCCGAATCCGCTGGGGCCAAGCGTCGGCCTGGGAGGGTCGGTGCATCCACTCGGTCCAGATGTCTTCGGAGACGTACCGGACCTTCTTCAGTTCCTTGACCTTCAACGACGGGTCCAGGGAGGTCGGGGGCACAAGGGGTTTGGGCCAGTAGCGGACGCCGTCGATGAGGGGGAAGGCCGAAGAAAGGACGAAACGTTCGGGTTTCTCGACAAACCAGCGGTCCTGGGGATACAGCCACACGGTCGCCCAGGCCAGGGCGCCGAACAGGCGGTCGGAAGGCGGCGGCTCCATGACGCGCCGGGGTTCCAGGACGACGGCGTAGACGGCGTCAGCCATCCGGGTCTCCCTGAGGCTTGGGACTCGATGAGGCCGTTCGTACTGGACCGATGAGGTTTTCCAAGTCCCGAAGGAGTTCGTGTACCCGCTTATCGCTGGCCAGGGAGAGGGGGTTCCTGCCATCCGTGTAGTAATCCCTTCCCCGCCACTCGAGCGAGAGTCCTTCCAGTTGCACGCGTCCTGAACCGCGGCTTCCGCCTCCGCCGAGGGCACTGTCCTCCAGCAGGCGCAGGCCCTGAAGGACGTAGCGCAGACGCCGGTGGTCGGCGTCTTCATAAACTTCAAACAGGATTTCGATGTCAAAGCAGGCACCGGCGGGCACTCGTTCCATCGGTCGGGGGTTGGCCCGGGAGATGACCCGGTCGATGGCGTTTTCAGCCTTGACCTCCGTGAGGCTTCCGCCGATGACTCGTTCCAGTTCTTGCCGGGACGCTTCGGTCAGAAAGGCGTCTCGGAAGATGACCCGCGTGGGTCCGACGGGGTGGGTGGACTTGGCCTTCTTCTCGACGTCCCAAGGCCCGAAGACGATACTCAGGTCCGTGAGGGCCCCGTTGTCATCCGTATCCCGGACCTCGCTCTCCCATCGGTCTTTATTTCGGCGTAGTTGGATCAGGTTCCATTGGGACTGGTAGGCCCATTCCAGGAGGCTTCGGATTTTGCCCTTAAGGGAGGAACCGGGGATGTAGGGTTCGCCCGTCAAGGGGTCCTTCACGACGGGGTTTTCCTCGCCGCCGATTTCGTACTCGGCCTCCCGGCCGCCGATGTGGAGGCCCGTAATCAGGCGGAGGCGACCGGTGAGGACGTATTTGCCCTGAAAGGCCAGGGGGATTTTTTCGGGGGCTTCCATGTTCGACCTCCGATGGAACCCTCATCCACGTCGGGGCTCCCGGAACTTGTGGTAAGCCACGATGGCTTCCAGGAAGTGGACGAGGGTACGGTAGTCTCGGACTCGTTGGATTTTATTAAAATCTAATACGGCTTTCATGATTTGATAAAAGTCATGGGGGATATTGTCCCGACCTCGGGCATAGGCCAGCAACGGGAGGACCCGAAGGACGCGTGGACGGAACTCAGGCGGGAACTCGTCGTCTTCCCCACGGTCCCGGAGTTCCAGTTCGACGCGCTTGAGGAGGTCATAGAATTTCCGCAACTGGGCCGCCTTGAGTCTGTCCCTGAGATGTTGTGCGACGCTGTCGGCCAAACCCTCTTCCTGGGCAAATTCCTCTATAGGCAATTCGGACAGGCGGCTCAGGCTTTGCAGTTTCTGTAACACCGCCTGTATGTTCTGCGCAGGCATATTCGTACCTCCTACACGCGGGTTTTCAATAAGGCCACAGAAGCCGGAATTCGGATGGCCCGGAGGAGGGCCAGGCTGTCCGAACATCCCAGGAGGGTGTGATGGAGTTCCTTGGCAACGGATTCATCGGAAATATTTCGATAAATACGATAAATAAGGCGTGGAATCCACATGCCAGGCCCGACCGACGAGACGGCCTGGGCCTGAAGACGCAGGAGTTCATGGAAAAACCGCCGGGGAACCTTCCCGGTCCGAATCCAGTGCGTCCACCGCTCGGCCAGTTCCAGGAGTTCCCACAGGCCCCATTCCCCGTCGTGGGACTCCCAGGGGACCGTCGTCCCGAAGGCCGTGATGCGGTTGCGGCCCCGTCTCTTACTCCGGTCCTCCGCCTCTCCAGACAGACGGGCCATGGCCGGGACAGGGAACTTGGGCTTGCAGACGATCAGGCCCGCCGAGAGGGTCATGTCGGGATTTTCACAGGTAAAGCGCCGGTAGTCGTCCCGAATGCGCAGGGCCAGGGGAAGCATTTCGCTCCAGGGGCCGACGATGAAAAGGTCGTCCCCGCCGCTATAGACGACGTAGAAGATGCTGTCGACGGCATCTGCATAATCACAGGTGACCCGGCCCTCCTGAACTTTCTTCTTCCATTCCTGGGTACAGGCTTCACAAATATTGCGGAGCCATCCCTCAAAGAAGAGTTGGAGTTGGCGGCTCAGGGTCGCCACGCGGGAGAAGGACATCAGGCTGTGGTGGTTGAGCCCTTGGGCGATGACGGCACCCATGCGGTCGGCGTCCATGCGGAGGACGCCGAGGCGGGCGTCTCCCTCGCTCCAACGGGCGATCGTGCTGAAACTGAAGACTTGATGGGCCCGGACTTCTCCGGTCGGGTTTTCTTCGTCGTCCCGCTCGGTTGGCACGTCGGGAAGGTCGCGGTCGGCTTTCGGAACGACATTGGCGACAAAGAAGGGCGAGGCCCGGGGAGCCGACTCCGGGGCATTCCACCGCACGGCTTCCATCGTGTCCGACTTCGCATAGCCTCGGTAGATATCGTCGATGGCCCCGAGGTAGGTCCTTCCGAGGTGCTTCCAGTCGATCTCGGACTCGACTTCGGAAGAAGACACCGTACGACTCGAAAAGACGGCCCCCTCGGTACGCGGGAGAAGGGCTCCGATGCGGTTCTGCTGGGTCATACAGGTATCGCACAGGTCATCGGCGCCCTCGACGACCTGAATCTGGCAGGACCGGCACGGCCGGATAGATTCCCAGGGCTTTTCCCGTTCAACGGCCCGGCCTGCCTGAAAAAGGGTCCGGAAGTGGCGGTAGCGGGCTTGCGTTAAGCGGAGTTCCAGTTCTTGCAGGGCCTGGGACAGCCCATCGAATATGTCTTTGGGGGCAAGGGACTTATCGGCCAGTCGAAACTTCAGTTCCCCCAAGTGATGCTCCCAGAGGTATTCTTCGATGTCCCCCGTGAAGGTTTGGAGTGTGTTTCGAACCGGGGCCGTATTCGGAAGGAGTAGCAGGAAACTGCCGCCTCCGCAGTAAATGAGGTGGGCCAGCGTCAGTCCCAGACGGTCCAGGATCAGGCGGGCGACCTGATGATTGAACATCTGGAGATAAAAGGACCGTCCCCGAAGGCGCTTGGCGATGCCGCCTGTACCCGTGCGGGCGATCCGGTAGATGTAGGACTGGATCCCGCTGAGTTCGCCCTTGACGAGGAGAAAGGGCTTCCAATCGTCCATCCGGCGGAGAGCGTCCGGGCGGATGCGGATCAGCCGTTCCTTTACCTCCTTTATCTCTTTGGAGAATTCGTACAGGCACACGGCCAGGGCCGCCGTTACCCGGCTGTGGTCGAAGAGGGAGATGTCGGGATATACGTTGCTGGCGCTGGGGATGCACCAGGTGTATCGGTACATCAGGCTGAACAGGCCGTTGAAATAAGACCGGAAGGAGTTTCGGGGAAGCCTCTGTAGGTCCCCTTGGAAACCCTGCCACAGGGCGTGGAAATTGGCGGTGAAGTCGGCGCGCCGGGTGGGCTCCGGGAAGAGGACATCCTCTTTCAGTTCCAGAGGCTCCAACGGATAGTCCCACTGCACGTGGGCCGGGTCGGGCCGGCGGCCATTCAAACCGATGAGGGCAAAAACGGGATGAAGTCGGACGTTCCGGAAGTCGGCCTCCTCCCGGATTTCGTCATACCGTTCGGCGCCGGACGCAATCCAGTCGGCGGCAACGATGACCCAGTCCGTCCAGTGGTCATCGTGGGGCCGGTGGTGATACGACGCCAGGTGAAATATGAGGTCTTTGTTCAGTCCCGGCGGGTCCGGGAGAAAGCATTCGATGAAATAGGCCGTGAACAGGGCGTGGCGGTACGTGAAGTAGTTCTGCACTCGTATACATAACTCCTGCTCCCAGAAGTCTTTATCGAATGGCCCCTGGAGTTGCACTCCGGCCCGTTGCAGGAGTTTACCGATGTCATGGAGAAATGCGGCCAGCGCGACGGTTTCGCGGTCGGCCCCGTTCACGTCGCTCACGGAGAGCCTCCGCCACGGAATTCCACCATTATAGTTGGGACGCTACCCTATATTTTGCCGGATAACCTGTATTCATTCAATCGGCCCCTTGAAGGGGCACTGTTTCAAAATGGGTCAAAGCCTTGGAGCACCGGCCAAGGCCTCCTTTGAGCAGTCGGGGTGGCTTGTCACCCCGCTCTTGCGAGCGGCGCTGGGAGGGTTTTGTCGGCCCGTTCTGAAGGAACCTTGCGTCTTTACTGGACAGGACCTTCATGCGGCTAAGTCAGGGGCCCAGTCGGAGGCGGCCGCGACCGTAGAGGTTGTCGGGACCCCGCGGACCCAGGTCCAGAGCCCGGCCTTCGAGGACGGCCCGAGGGGGGCTGGGGTAGTGACTCCAGGGGCGGGTACCGGATTTGCTCCGGACCCCCTTTTCACGGAGACGCATGGGAGGGGTGGAGGGGGACTCCGCCGAGGCATCCCCGGGAGTTGAAAGGCGGGGTCGGCCGATCGGGAGGAACCGTGCAGGCGGGTCGGAAATCGGGCAGTGAGGCGATACAGCAGTAGGACGGTCGACTATCTCGCCCCGGTGTGGGAGGCGGAGGTGGAGGGGTTCGAGCCCCGACGCCGCCATCGTCCGACATCCCTTGGAAGGAGGAGGGGTCATGACATACATCCGACGGGTCGGTCTCCGACCGACTCCGATGACGACGGGACCCGATTTTCGGGAGTACACAGTCCGGCCGGGCGACACGCTGAACGGCATCGCCCGGCGTCTGGGCGTCTCGGTCCGGGAACTCCTCCGATGGAACCCCTCGATTCGGGACCCCGACCGCATCGTCCCGGGCCAGGTCCTCCGCATTCCCGAGACCCGGCCTCGGCCGTCGGTCGAAAACTCCTGGGCGTCCCTGCGGGATACTTACGAGAAGGCGCCGCCGCCGAGCCTATTCGGGGCGGTCCTATCGGCCGGGATTCAGGGTGTCCGGGGGGTCTCGTCCGGTTCGGCTCCGGCGGGCTTTGTCCCCGTGACGATGGAGCAGATGGAAGCCATCGTGCCGGGCTTTTCCCAGTGCCCCCAGGCCCCGGCCATCCTGGAAGCTCTCAACGAGACGATGCGCCGGCTGGGTCTGACGACGCCCGAGCAGAAGGCCATGCTGATTGCCCAGGCGGCCGTTGAGTGCGACTATTTCAAGACTCTGCAAGAATACGGAAACGAACGCTATTTCCTCCGGCGGTATGAGTGGAATGAGAAGAAGCGGAAGGAGTTGGGGAATACCCATCCGGGAGATGGTCCCCGCTTCAGGGGGCGGGGTTTCCTCCAGCTTACGGGGCGGAGGAACTATGAAAAGTTCACCCAGTGGGTCCAGAAGTACGCCCAGCGTCTTAGTCCTCAGGAGAAGGCGGCCCTCGAATCCCGCATCCAGCAGGAAATCTCAGCCGCCGTAGCACAGCGGAGTTCAGCGGTCGCCGACCTCCGGGAGCGTGTCTCATGGATGGAGTCTGAGATGAAAAAGGTAGAGGCTAAGATCGCCGATCCCCAGTTGACTGAGGCTCAGAGGGCGAAACTGCGACATAGGCTCCAAAAGCTTTCCACTAAACTCCAGAGATTCCAGAAGCTTCTCAATCAGGCCCAAAGGAATCTGGCCCAGGCCGAGAAGTGGGCTTGGGTCGTGCCGCTGGACTTGGCCAAGGTCGACTTCACGCAGGAGCCGTATAACGAACTTCTGGCGGTATCGCCGACGCTGGCCGGCCTGGTGACTCGGTCCTACTGGGAAGTGAGTAATATCGGACGAGCCTTCCAGGCCAAGGATCCCGTCCGGGTTGCGACGAAGCTCATCAACGGGGGGCTGACGAAGCTGGAAGAGCGGCGGAAGGTTTATGAACAAGCCTTAAAGGTCTTGAAAGGGGAGGTCGGGCCATGAAGGGATACAAGGCGTGGAAGACTATATCCGGATGGGTGTGTTTCGGGTTTTGGGCCGTCGTCTTGTCGGTAGTCCTGGGAGCGTCCGGAGGAGTCCGACCGTCCCGGGCACGGGGCGCGGGTCCGACGGTGGGGACCCAAGCATGTGTCTTGCCGCCTTATTTGGAAGACGTAAAAGTCGGCGGTCGGTATGGGCGCGAGGTGGATCGGCGGGTTCGGGCCGAGTGGAGGCAGGAGGAGCGGAACGGTTTGAGCTGGGACGTTGCCCTGCCGGTGGTGGAGGCGGGGCCTCCGGAGGGGCGGCGGGCCTTTCGGGAGTGGATGGAGCGTGCGGTCGGCCGGCGGGTCGAGGAGGAGATTCGGGGTTTCGAGGAGTTTGTGGAGGAGGAGAAGGCGAGGGACGACGGAATTCCCGCCGAGGACTTGAGGGAGACCTATGAACTCCGCTATGCGGTGGGGTACTTGGACGACCAGCTGGTCAGCGTACTGGTGTGCGAAGACATCGTTGCGGGGTGGGCGGCGCATCCCTCGGGGAGCGCTTGGGTCGTAAACTTCCGGTTGGACGAGGGTCGGCCCCTGGAGGCGGCGGAGATGTTTCGAGGCTCTCCGGAGGCGGCCTGGCTGAGATACTGCGCCCGCCGGATCACCGAGCAGATAGATGAGGAGTGCGAAGACATCGAGATTGTGGCCGATATTCTGCCCGAGGGAAAAGCCAAATGCGACGCCCGGGAGAGGGAAGTGACCGAACACCTCCGTCGCCGACGGGAGGACTGGGGCCAGCCCTTGTTGACGGCCGATGGACTCATTTTCGTCTTTAACGAGTTCTCCCATGCGGTCGGCGAGGTCCATGGGTGCCTTGTGCCGTGGCGGAAGGCCGTGCGGCTTCTCCGGCCGGAATTCCGCCGTCGGGTGGGTCTGCGGTAAGGCGCCGGCGGAGCCTCAGATCCCGCCCTGCCAAAGGGTCTACCTGCCGGTTTGCATTCCGTAGCGGGTGTCCTGTATCTTAGCCCGCCTCGCGTTGGTCCCGGAAAGGGGAGTTGGATCGATGTGGCGTGGGATCATCCATGCGTACCGCCCCTTCCTGCAGGTCGCTCCCGTCGAGCCGATCACCCTTTATGAAGGTCACACCCCGCTGATTCCGGCCCCCCGCCTGGCACAGGCCATCGGCCTTGCCGCCGCCCTCTACCTCAAGTATGAGGGCCTGAACCCCACAGGGTCCTTTAAGGATCGGGGGATGACGGCGGCCCTCACGCAGGCCGTCGCCGACGGAGCCCGCGCCGTCCTCTGCGCCAGCACAGGGAACACGGCCGCCTCGGCGGCCGCCTATGCGGCCCGAGCGGGTCTCCGGGCCTTCGTCCTGGTCCCGGCCGGGAAGGTCGCCCTCGGGAAGTTGGCCGGGGCCATGGCCTACGGGGCGACGGTCCTGGCCGTCGAGGGCAACTTCGACGTCGCCCTCGAGCTGGTCCGCCGGGCCGTGACCGAATATCCGGTGACGCTCGTAAACTCTTTGAATCCCTATCGGTTGGAAGGCCAGCAGACGGCCGCCTTTGAGGTCTGCGACCAGCTGGGTCACGCGCCGGACTGGCTCGCGATTCCGGTCGGCAACGCCGGTAACATCACGGCCTACTGGAAGGGCTTCCGGGCCTACTACCAGGCCGGCCGCGTGAATGGTCTCCCGAAGCTCCTGGGCGTCCAGGCCGAGGGTGCGGCGCCTCTGGTGTACGGCCGGCCCTTTGAGAAGCCTGAGACGATCGCCACGGCGATTCGGATCGGACGGCCGGCGCGGGGCGCGGAAGCCCGCCAGGCCGTCCAGGAATCGGGCGGGATGTTCCTGGCCGTGTCGGACGAGGAAATTCTGCACGCATGGCGTCTGCTGGCGACGCTGGAGGGCATCTTCGTCGAGCCGGCTTCGGCGGCCTCCATTGCCGGCCTCCGACGGGCGTTGGCCGAGCGCCGGATCGAGGTCTCGGCCGACCAGACCGTCGTGGCCGTCCTGACGGGCCATGGGCTTAAGGACCCCGACATCGCCCTTCGGACCCTACCGGCGCCGACCCGCGTGAAGCCTGACTGGGACGCCTTCCGGGCCGTCCTGGAACGGGCGATGGAGACGTGAGGGGTCAGTTCAGCGATTGGGCCAGAGAGTCCGGGGATGACGGTTCCCACTGACTGAAGCCCACCAGGTCCAGCAGGCGGGGGCGACCGTCGTGACACCCGACGGCCGGAGGCTTCTGCATGGTCCCTAAGGGGGCGAAGCGCTTCACACCGGTCCGGGCCAGCCGTCGGGCCAGGTCGTCCCAAGGTCGATCCATGGCGTAGCCGACCGTTTGGAGATGCCGCCGCTGGGAGGCCACGACATCGGGCAGGCGGTCGAGGTCCTCGATGGGCTTGACGAGGACGGACCGGTCGCCGCACGTCGGTTCCAGGTCAGGGCGGGGCGTGAGGACGACCGTCCAAGCCGTGTCGTCGCTCATCCACACCTCGGTGTCCGGGTCGGCCGACCATCGAGCCCGGAAGCCTTGGACCCGCATGGCCTCGCCGGGCGAAAGCCGGCGTCGGGGCCATCGGGTCTGCCATCGGCGAAGGGCTTCGGCCAAGTCTTCGGCAAAGGTCCGGGCGACGGGAAGGTCGTCCGTCTCGATGTAGACGACGTGGGGGGACATGCAGCCCTGCTGATCGAACCAGACGACGTCCTCGGCCAGGCGGTCGGCCGCCTCAGTCCGCCGGTCCGACGCTCGCAGAATTTCTCGACCGACGACGGCGAAGCTGATCCGGTGGGGGTAGGGGAGCCATCGGGTCGAGCCCGGCACGAGGGTCCGCAGGGTGTCCAGGGTGGATTCATGGCCGTAGGCGACGACGACGTGGGCGGCTGTCAAGACAGTCCGGGTCGTGGCCTCGTCCTCGGGAGGCCATCCGGCGACGGCGCCCAGGTCGGCCCAATCCGGTCGTTCCCGGCAGAGGGCTTCCCAGAAGGCCGGGGCCAGGACGGGTTCATGCCGAGAAACCCGGATGAGGAAGGGGCCGCGCGTGAGGAGGCTGTAGACGAGGGCCAGCAAGGCCGGTCCCGGGAGGTTCCCCGGAAGCCACCACACCCGGAGGCCGGTCCCCAGGGCGTGGAGCCGAAATCCCCGCAGGGGGTCCATCCGGAAGTCTTCCAGGACGGTCGGGTCGCCGAATTCAGCCCGGAGGAGTCGTTCGAGGGGCCCTCGGCGGACGGCCCGGAGGTGCTCGTCCAGGATGGCCGCCAGCATGTCGGGGTGGAGTCCCGTATGGGCGTGCAGGGCCTCAATGACGCGGCGGCGTTCCGGGTCGGCCGGGTTCAGCCATCGGGTCGCCAAGGCGTCGACCACCGTCAGGACCTCCGAGAGGGCTGGCGGTCGGTCGACCCATCGGGCCACTGCTCGGTCCAAGACGGTGGGAACCTCACGGGCGTCGGTCAACATCATCCACCCGTTTTAGGGGGCGTTGGAAGCCGTCGCCCGCATGCGCGCGACCTGCCGGATTTCTTTGATGGCTTCGAAGGCGGCGGTCGCCACGCCTTCGTCGGGGCTGTCCAGGTACTTCTCCAGAAGCGGCAGAACGGCCGGGTCCTCTGCATAGGCCGCCAGGCGGAGGACCCGACGGCGTACCCCGGCATCGAGTCGGTCCATGTACTGCAACAGGGCCGGCAGTATGTCGGTGGCGTACTCCGTCACGTAGGACGCCAGTTGAGCGATTCGAGCCTCGTCACCCTGTTGAAGCGTGCGGATGAAACCGACGTCGTGGTCCGGGCGGCCCATCCGGAAAAGGGCAAAGTCCATCGCCAGGCGGACGGCGGGGTCTTCCTCTTGAAGGTAGGCCCGCCCGACGGCCTCGGCGTTTTCCGGCTTCCCGAGACGGCCCAAGCCCTCGGCCGCATAACGACGGACTTCGGCCGAAGGGGACAGGAGGCCCTGACGGAAGACGGACACGGCCGGTCCGTACCCGATGTAGGCCAGGCCGCGAAAGTAAATCTGCTGACGCTCGGGCTTCTTCTCCGCCTGATAGGCCTTCCAGAGGGTCTCGCCGAGGGTGGGGATCTCCCGATGACACTGGGCCAAGGCCCAAACGACCCGTTCCAGGACGGTGGTGTCGGGCGTCTGCCACCAGGCGATCAAACGGTCCAGGGCCGAGCATGCCCGAATCTGGCCGAGACTCCAGAAGACCCCGAGGACGACGTCCTTCGGTTGAGGCTCGCTCAAGAGCCGGACGAGGTCCGGAGCCAATTCCAGGAGCCACAGGCGCCCCACGGCCTGGACGGCCATCGAGGTCCATCGAGCGTCTCTCGACTGAACCCACTGCCGGAAGGCATCGACGACGGCCGGGTGGACCCTCTTCCAGGGAACCCGCTCCGCCCGGGGCGGCCGAAAGAAGACGGGGAACACCTGCTGGAAGGCAGTCGGGACCGGCGCGCCCAAATAGTAAGCCAGTACGTACCGGTAGGCCTCCAGTCGGTTGTCCCGGTCCGAGTCCAGGAGGGCTTTCCCCAGGAAGGGTTCAATGGCCGGGTCCTGGATGGTACCCAGGGCCCGAATCACGTGGAACCGCACTTTAGGCTCCCGGTCGTCCAGAGCGGCTCCCAGGGCGGGCACGGCCTCGACAGACTGAAGGTTCGCCAGAGTCTGAGCGGCCCGAATTTTTTCCTCTACGGAACCGCTCTGGAGCACTCGTTGCCAGTCAGCGACCGTCAAGGGCGGATTTTGGGCCCACGCCGGACCAAGGGCGAGGCCCAGCAGGAGCCCGAGGGCGACGGACCGAGCGAGGACCTCCGGGGAGCGGAGGCACGAAATCCATCCGGCCTTTCGGCGGGACATGGTGCCATTCCGGCATTGTCAGGATTTCCGGCCATCGTTATGATGCCCGAAGGGCGGAGGTATTGCAAGTTGGGGAGTGACGGGTAACGAGTAACGAGTGACGAGTAACGGGTAACGAGTAGTAGGTATAGGAGTTATGCAGTTGAACGAAATCGGATCCAAGCCATCCGTAGATCCAAGGGCTCGAATCGTAGCCGTAATGCCGTATTGCCGAATTGCCGTACTGCCGTAAAAAGGCCCTGTCAACTGCGTAAGTCCTAAGGTAGTAATTTATTGCCATAGTGCTTTGTTAATATTTGAAATGTGGGAATGGGGCACGGGTGCCAGGTACCCGGTTCCGGGTACCGGATTCGGTGTCCGGCCTTCGGTTCTCGGCCCTCGGCCTGGACGAAGGATGCGAGGAAAGTCGTATCTCCCTTGCCCCTCATCCTTCCATGGCCGAGGGTCGGATACCGAGCACCGAGAACCGAGCCGGAAGGCCGGGTACCTGGCACCTGGGACCCGGGACCCGGTACCGGATCAGCGCCGAAGGCCGGACACCGAGCACCGAGGACCGAGCCCGGCCACCCGAAAACGCGCACACCGGGTAGGCATCCTGTATCCTGCATCCACAGCTTAACAGAGCAGGGGTGAATGGACGGTAAATTACCGGGGTCCTGCCCATTCGGATCATCACCTTACTGCCTTATTGCCCTATTGCCCGATTGCCGTACTGCCCAACCGCCTAAGTAGGGTGCAACGGACATGGCTCGGGTGCCCGGTGAAGACTTGCGGGACGTGTTCGCCCGGGTGGAAACCGTCGTCGTGCGCCTGCCGTCCTGGATGGGCGACATCCTGATGGCCCGCCCCTTCCTCGCCGAGCTCCGGCGTCGGACCCCGGCCCGGTTGGTCGCCCTCGTGCGGTCGACCTATGCGGAGCTGGCGACCTGGCTTCCGGAGGTCGATGACGTCCTTCCGCTACCGGATGGACCGGCCTGGCGGCGGTGGGCGTACTTACGGCGGCACCGACCCCCCTGGGTCGCCCGTTCCCTGGGGATCACCCTGGCCCATTCCTTGACCTCGGCCGTCGAGCTATACGCCCTGGGTGTCCCCTGGCGGTACGGCTACGACACGGACCACCGGCGGGCCTTCCTGACCCACTGGATGGCGATGGCTCGGGAGCGTCGGACCCACGAGAGCCTGCACTTTCTCCGCCTGCTCCTGCCTATCGTGGGGACGATCCCAGAGGTTCCGGCGGCGCTCCCGGCCCTTCGGCTTCCCGAGACCGTCTCGCCGAGAGCCGACGGACCTGAGGTCTACGGGTTTGTATATGCGGACGCCCGTCACCGGCCCCGAGCCTGGCCGTCCGAACGCTATGTCCGTTTGATCCAGCGTCTGACGGCCTGCGGCTGGGCCGTCGTCGTCGCCTGGCCCCCGTGGGCACCCCCCCCGGCCATCTCCGGCGTCCACGTCCTGGCGCCCGGCGTGTCCCTCCGGGAGCTGGCTGAAACGATTCGCCGGGCCCGATGGTTCATCGGCAACGACGGGGGTCCTGCCCATCTGGCGGCCGCCTTGGGCGTGCCGTGCGTCGTGATTTACGGACCGGGTCATCCGGCCCGCCACCGGCCCATCGGGACGGGTCAGCCGGTCCGCGCCGTCTCGGCCGACTGGCCGTGCTCGCCGTGCCGCCAGCGGTTCTTCCGGGAGTGTCGCCCCGTGGGACCTCATCTTCCCGCCTGTCTGGACGTCCTAAACGTGGAGTTCGTGTGGCGTCAAGTTGCAGTCGCCCTGGGTCTTTCGGGATAATGGGGAACGGCAGTTCCCGAACCCTGGAGGAGGTAGGATGAAGACGGGTGGGTTACTCCGCATCGGAGCCCTGGGGACGGCGGCCCTCTGCCTGTGGGTCGTCGGGATGGTCGGCGTGGCCGTCGCCGACCTGGTCGGACCTCATCCCTCGAATCCCCTGCAGACGTGGGCCGAGCGGAATGCCCAGCTGGCGCAGTGGGAGCGTCAGCTGGTGGCCCAGTGGCTTCAGGACTACGGGTATTCCCCGGAGCAGGTGGCAAAGTGGATGGCGCGGGTCACGGATGCGGACATTCACGGGGCCATCCTGCAGGCCGAGAACCTGGGCCTTCCCTACGGCGGGGACGCCCTGGAGACCATCGTCGTTCTCCTCATTATAATCATTTTGATTATAATCATTCTAAAACTATTGAACAAGGAAATCATCATCCGCTGACGGGACACTCGAGAGGGGAGGGGAACATCGCCGAATCCCCGTAACCCAGGGGCCATGCGTCGGATCCCGCTGAACCCCCTCGTGGACTACTGGGGACGGCCCGGCCCGTTGGACTGGTCGGCCGTCTTCGGACGCCCGGCCCCCCTCGTCGTGGAGGTCGGCTTCGGCCGCGGCGAACACCTGGTCCGGTGGGCGCAGACGTCGCCCGACCGGAACGTCGTCGGCATCGAGGTGGCGTGGGCCTCGATCCAGCGAGCCCTGCGCCGAATTCACCGCGCGGGCGTGGGAAATGTCCGGGTCCTTTACGCGAACGCCGAGTGGGCGCTCTACTACCTGTGGCCCCGGTCGTCGGTCGAACGTATCGTCAGCCTATTTCCGGACCCCTGGCCGAAGGCTCGGCATGTGAGCCACCGTCTCTTTTCCCGGCGGTTCTTCCTGCGGGCGCACCGGGCCCTCCAGGAGGGGGGCGTCCTCCTGTTGGCGACGGACGACCCGGGCTTTGTCGAATGGAGCCTCTCGGAATGCCCGAGGCCGGGCTTCCAGACGCACGTCGAGACCTACCGGGGTGAACTCCGCTTTGGGACCAAGTATGAGATGAAGTGGTATCAGGCGGGACGGACTTTCTTTGTGGTAGAATTCCGGAAGACCGATCCCCTGGACGTACCCGAGCCGGAGTGGCCGACGGCGATGCGGACCTACCAGTTCCCCGGGCCGTTGGACCCGAGCCGCTGGGCGGGGCCCGAGAAGTGGTCCGACGGTGACGTCGTCGTCGTGTTTAAGGAATTCGTCTGGGACCCGGTGCGTCGGGTCGGCCTCTGGAAGACGGTCATTCACGAAGATACGATCGTGCAGAGCCTCTGGATCGAGGTCCGCTGGGTCGGGGACCGATGGCGTCTGCTCCCGTCGGACGGCTGTAAATTCCTGCCGACTTACGGTCTCCAGAAAGCCCTGGACGTGCTGGCCGAAAGCCTGGGAGTCCGGGAGTCTGCCGGTATGCCCGGTGACCCAACGGGCTGAAGGGGCGAAACCCGATGCGTCGTCGCAATCTCGTATTGTCCCTCGTCCTGGCCGGTATCCTGCTGGGGACTTTTCTGTGGGGAACGGACTGGGGTGCCCTCCGAGACGCCTTTCATCGGGCCTCCTGGATGGGCCTGTTCCTGGGTCTCTGGGCCGGGGCGGGCGTCTACGTGGCCCGAGGGCTTCGATGGGCCTTTCTCTTAGTGCCCCTCGGGCGGGTCCGCTGGACGGACGCCGTCTGGGCGAATGTGATCGGCTTTGCGGCCAACACGGTCCTCCCGGGTCGGGTTGGGGAGATCGTCCGGGCCCTGTGGATCCGGCGGACGTACGACATCCCCCTGGCGCGTCTGTTGGCTACCATCGCCCTCGAGCGTATCGTGGACGTAGGCGTTCTGGCCGGCCTCGTCGGCTTCTTCTTCCTGAAGGCACCCGACTTGGGGTGGATCACACCGGCATCGCCCGAGGCGTGGCGTCTCATCGTCGGTCTGGTCCGTTCGTCCGTCCTTGTTCTGGGGGTCTTGGCGGGCCTGGCCGTCCTGATGGTCCTTTGGGCTCGCCGACGGCCGGCGGGCCCGGTGGGGGGACCTCGGGGGTGGGCCGTCCTCATCCGATTCCTTCATGACCTCGCTCAGGGTCTTCAGCAGGCCGGCCGCCCGGCCCGATTGCTCCCCTATCTGGCGATCTCCCTGGTCTTCTGGGTCTTGGACGCCGGGGCCCTCTGGCTGGGAGTCTGGCCCTTTATCCCGGATTTTCCCTTCTACGGGTCCCTGTGGGTGATGGCCCTCGTCATGCTGGGGGCGGCCATCCCGACGCCGGGGGCCGTTGGGGGGTTTCACTGGGGAGTACGCATCGGCCTGACGGGATTCTATAATATAGACACGACGACGGCGGTGTCGGCGGGGGTGTGGTCGCACTTTTGTGCCTTCTTCCCGGCCGTCAGCCTGGCGGTCGGTTACCTGGCCGTCCGGGGCCTGACGTGGCACCACGTCCGAGCCATCCTACGTCCGGCGGTAGAAAGGCGTGAAGTGTCCCCGTTGTCAGAATGAAGACACCCGGGTGTACGATTCCCGTCCGACCGAAGACGGTCGGGTCATCCGTCGGCGGCGACTCTGCGAGCGGTGTAACTTTCGGTTCACGACCTACGAACGGTGGGAAGAGCCGCCTCTGGTCGTGATCAAAAAGGACGGCCGTCGGGAGCGCTTTGACCGCAACAAGCTCCTGAACGGTCTGCTCAAAGCCGTCGAGAAGCGGCCCGTACCTCTGGAGGCTTTGGAAAGCATCGTGCGGGATGTCGAGAGTCAAATCGCCGACCGTCCGGGACGGGAGATGACGACCCGGGAGATCGGAGAGATCGTCATCGAGCGGCTCAAGCAGTTGGACACGGTCGCCTACGTGCGCTTTGCCTCCGTCTACCGGCAGTTTACGGACGCCACGGACTTTGTCCACGAGATCGAACGTCTCATGCGGGAGCACCGTCGCAAGCCGGCCGCCGTCAAGCGCCGCCGCTGACAGATAGGAGTGACGGGTGACGAGTAACGAGTGACGGGTAATAACTCGTTGCCCTACTGCCTTACTGCCCTATTGCCTTACTACCGTATTGCCTTACCGCTCACCGACGCCGGAGAGGCTCCCTATGACTGAAAAGCGTGAGATTCCCGGGACGTACCGGCGGTTCCGGCAGAAGTACCCAGACGTGGCCCGGCACTACGAGGCCCTGGGCGATGCCCTGACCCAGGCCGGCCCTTTGGACGAACGGACGGCCCGTCTCGTGAAACTGGCCATCGCCGTCGGCTATCAACAGGAGGGCGCCGTCCATTCGGCCGTCCGGAAGGGGCTGGAAGCGGGCCTCACGCCGGACGAAATGCGCCACGTCGCCCTCCTGGCCATTACGACCATCGGCTTTGCCGCCGCCATGGCGGCCTATACGTGGATCGAGGACATCGTGGGCCAGGAGTGACGGGTGCGTGTACCGGCCGAGGATGGACGCCCGGCATCGGACGTTCGCTACGGACGTATGGTGGGGCGGGAATCATGACCCGCATGGGGGCAGGGATGGGGTCATCTCGCGCGGGCCTGCGGGGCTTGGAAGCGGACCCGGTTTCCCATTCCAGGAAGCCCATGGACCTGCGACGGGCGTACGACCGTCTCGTCGAGGCGATCCGGCGATCCCGGGGCCGTCTGACGGCTTCGGACGTGTCGGCCCTGCTGGGAGTCTCCCTTTACGATGCCGAGGACCTTCTGCGCCAGATGATGGAGCAGTTTTACTGCCGCTTGGCCGTCACGCCCGAGGGCGTCGTCCTCTACGAATTTCCCGTTCCCCTACGACGCCGGACGGCCCTGACCCTTAAAGAAGTTTTCTACCGTGTCGGTCAGGTCCTGTGGCGGGTCTTTGTATTCCTCTACAAAATCTGGATCGCCGCCACGCTGGTCGCCTACTTCATCGCCTTCACCGTCATCCTTATCATGCTGATCCTGGCCAGTGCCCGGGGTGGGCGGGGCTCCCGAAGGTACGGCGGCCGTGGGGACAAGGCCTTCGACCTGACCCCCCTCCTTCGGATTCTCTTCACTATCTGGGACTTCCAGACCCACACGCCCGTTACGACGCCCCGGACCGACCGTCGGGGATACCGGTACCGTAAGTATGAAAGCAAGAAGGCCGTCTTGCCGGGAAAGGAGCACAAGAAGGGCTTCATCGCCTCCGTCTATGACTTCGTCTTCGGCCCGCCGCGGGTCCCCTTCGACCCCCTGGCGGACGAAAAGGAGGTCGTCGCGTATCTCCGCCGACAGAGGGGCATCCTCACGCCGTCCGAACTCGTCCGGCTGGCGGGCTGGACGCTGGACCAGGCCGACGACCGCTTCGCCTACTACGTCGCCCGCTGGAAGGGCGAGGCCCGTATCTCGGAAAACGGCGTCCTGTACGGGGAATTCAACGAGGTTCTCACGACGGGCGGCCTCCCCGAAGGCCCTGTCCTTTACTATTGGGACGAAGACGAGCCGCCCTTTGAACTGACGGGCAACTCCCCGGGTCGGAACCTCATCATCGCCGGGATGAACGTCTTCAATTTGTTCTTCGGCCTCCTCTTCGTGACCCAGACGTCCCGATTCGTGGCCTTGTTTCAGAGCTACGGGTTTTCCCTGGACCCGGGCGTCCTGCGGTTCTGGCTGGGATGGGTCCCCCTGGTCTATTCGGTCCTCTTCTTCGCCGTGCCCCTGGCCCGGGTCCCCGTCGTGCTCGCCCGGGAGCGGGCCCGTCGACGGCGGAACGAACGGCGCCGGATCGTCCGGGTCATCTTTTCCCTCATCGAGCAGGGTCGGACCGATATCCGGCCGGAGGACGTAGAGGCCGAGTACCGGCGTCTCTATGCGGCCCAGGCGCCGGTCGAGGGCGGCCCCATCCGCCGATGGGTTCAGGCATGGTTTCCGACGGTCGCCCGGGAACTCGGCGGCACGCTCGAAATGACCGAGGACGGTCAGGTCGTCTACCGCTTCTACCGGATCGCTCAAGAGCTGGCCGAGGCCGTCCGCCTTCGGGAGGGCCGGCCGACCGTGCACGTTCCCCAGACCTTTGAACTGACGGCCGAGGTCCGGCCGCCGGAAGAAGGTGAGGGAGTGACGGAGTGACGAGTGACGAGTAGTGCGTTAAGATTAAGATGATACAGGATGCATACCCGATGTGCGCGTTTGGCTCGGTCCTCGGTGTTCAGTCCTCGGCGTTAATCCGGTACCGGGTATCAGGTGCCAGGTAGCTGGTACCCGGGACCTGGCACCCGATACCTGGCGGAATGCCTGGCTCACGCTTCGAAAACCCGCACACGGGGTATGCATGATGCAGGATAGAAATAGCCAGGATTCCGCGGATACCTGGCACCTGGGACCCGGTACCCGGCACCGGAGCCGAATCGACGCCGAGGGCCGAACACCGAGTACCGAGGACCGAGCAAGGTCAACAGGGATGCGGCGGGTTGGGCGATCCGCCGTGACTTAAGCGCTCCCCATCCTGCATCGTGCATCTTGTATCCTGTATCGTGCATCCTGTATCCTGCATCACCGATCCTGACCCTCATTCCGAACGATGGCGGACCTGTGGGAACGTCTCTTACCCCGTTTGACGGCTCTGGTCGAGGAGTATGAACGCCTCCATGCCCAGCTGGCGGACCCGGCCGTTGCCCAGGACTACGCCCGCTCCCGGGACCTGCTTCGGCGCTACCGGGAACTTGAGGGTGTCGTTCAGGCCTTCCGCCGCTGGCAACGCTACCAGCAGGAACGTTCGGACGTTCTCTCTATGCTGGAGACCGAACGGGACCCCGAACTCCGGGCGATGGCCCGGGAGGAGTTGGAGAAGCTGGACCGCCAGATCGAGGAGGCCCGGCAGGACGTCTTGGACCGGCTGATCCCGCCGGACCCCAGGGACACCCGCAACGTCGTCCTGGAGATCCGGGCCGGGACGGGCGGCGAGGAGGCGGCCCTGTTTGCGGCAGACCTCCTGCGGATGTACCAACGGTACTGCGAGCGGCGGGGCTGGCGGTTCCAGGTCCTCGACGCTCACCCGACCGACCTTGGCGGGTATAAGGAAGTCGTTTGTCTCGTCGAGGGGCCGGGAGCCTATCGGCGGTTGAAGTATGAAAGCGGGGTGCATCGGGTCCAGCGGGTGCCCGTCACCGAGGCCAGCGGCCGCATCCACACGTCGGCCGCCTCCGTCGCCGTCCTGCCGGAGGTCGAAGACGTCGAGGTCGAGATCCGGGACGAGGACCTCCGGGTCGACGTCTTCAGCGCCGGTGGGCCTGGGGGCCAGCACGTCAACAAGGCGATGACGGCCATTCGGATCACCCACCTCCCGACGGGCATCGTCGTGACCTGTCAGGACGAGCGGTCGCTTCATCAGAACCGCCGGAAGGCCCTCCGGGTCCTGAGAGCCCGGCTCTACGACTACTACCGCCGTCAGCAGGAGGCGGCGATCGCCCAAGAGCGGCGGGCCCAGGTCGGGACGGGCGACCGGAGCGAGAAGATCCGTACGTACAACTTCCCCCAGAACCGGGTGACGGACCACCGCATCGGCCTGACGGTGTATCGTCTGGAAGACGTCCTGGACGGCGACCTGGACGAGATCCTCGATGCCCTGATGGCCTACGAGCAGTCTGAAAAGCTGAAGGCGATGGTCGCGTGATAGTCCCGCCCCCTGCAAAAGCGGTCCTCGGTGCTCGGTATCCGGTTCCCAGCATGGGCAAGCCGAAGGCCGGACATTGAACCCGGTACCTGAGTCCTGTACTGCCGTATGGCCCTACTGCCCGGTTGCCTTCATTGCCGGTTGCCGGATTGCGGCTCAAAAGGTCAGGTCGGCCTTCGACCAGCGGCCCTCCCGGACGGCCGTCTGAAAGATTTCATAGTAGGTCGCCGTCGTCCGCGGCCAGGCCTCCCATCGAAACTGCCGGAGGCTCGCCTCGATGGCCGCCGGCGTTCCCTCCAACTCGACGTAGACGCCCAGGGGGGTTTCATCGACGGCGACATGGACGTCCCCGTACCGATACAGCGTCCGGTACTTTTGGTATCGAAACCAGACGGTCAGCCCCAGACGGTGCAGGATGGCGGCCATGGCGGCCTCGTCCGAGAGGGTCACCTCGAGTTCGAGCCGCCGCTTGAAGGCGGGGTCCTCGTCGGACCGGCCCTTCCATGTCAGGGTGACCGTATCGCCGTAGCGCCGCAGGCGCAGGAGCTCGCCCCGGGCCCGGAGGTCCCCGTTCGGCGTGTCCCACAGGCCGTTGTCTTCGAACGTGCGGGGGTGCTCCAGAGACCAGCCCCAGGCGGCACGCGTCGCCTCGACGACGTCCATCGGGACTTGGACCTTGATTTCCGTCTCGACCGGCATATATACCCCCTCACTCCATCACTTCGTCACTCGTCACTCATCAATCCCACAGGTTCTGGCGGTAGTAGTCGATGATACGGTCCAAGATCTGATGGATGTTCAGGCGGGGCCGGTACCCGATCCAGGTCCGAATCTTGGTGAGGTCCGGCACGCGACGGCGCATATCCTCATAGCCGGGGCCATAGGCTTTGTCGTAGGGGATGAACACGATGGGCGATGAGCTTCCCGTCTTCTCCTTCACGAGGTGGGCCAGGTCGATGATCCGGATCTCTTCGTCGGAGCCCACGTTGAAGACCTCGCCCTCACTCTTGGGATGCTCCATCAGCCGCACGAGGGCCTCGACAGCGTCCGTCACGTAGCCGAAGCACCGAGTCTGCTGGCCGTCGCCGAAGACCGTAATGGACTGGCCCGTCAAGGCCTGCTTGACGAACGTCGGGACGACCATCCCGTAGCGGCCGGTCTGACGGGGTCCCACGATGTTGAACAGGCGCACGATGACGACAGGCGTTCCCCGCTCCTGGTGATAGGCCAGGGCCAAGAACTCGTCGAGGGCCTTGGACGCCGCATAGGCCCAGCGTCGGACCGTCGTCGGGCCGTAGACCCGCGTGCTGTCCTCCCGGAGGGGGAATGCGTCGTGGTCGCCGTAAACTTCCGACGTCGAGGCGATCAGGACTTTCTTGTGAAACTTGCTGGCATACTTCAGGACGATCTCCGTCCCGAAGGTGTTGACCTCCAGCGTCTCGACGGGTTTCTCCATGATGAGCCGTACGCCGACGGCCGCCGCCAGGTGGTAGACGTGGTCGACCTGACGGATGAGCTCGCTCAGGAGGGCCTCCTCCCGGATGTCGGCCACGATGAGCTGGAACCGGGGATGGTGGCGGAGGGCGGCGATGTTGGAGATACGGCCCGTACTGAGGTTGTCCAGACAGACGACCTCGTGGCCCTGCTCGATGAGGTACTCACACAGGTGGGAGCCGATGAACCCGGCCCCGCCGGTCACCAAGATCCGCATGACGACCTCTCCCGTGAGGCAGTGAGGCAATCGGGCAGTACGGCAGTAAGGCAGTAGGGCAATAAGGCAGTAGGGCAGTAAGGCAATAAGGCAATAGGGCAGTAGGGCAATGAGTTATTACCCGTCACTCGTCACTCCTCTTCATCTTCCAGGGGATGGCCGTCCAGGCCCGGCGGGATGGGGAGTCCCAGGAGCCGCAGGACCGTCGGCATGATGTCGATAATCCGAGGTTGCTCGGTCCGGATCGGCCAGTTCGTAAACAGGATCCCCGGCACGATGGATGGCTCTGCCGAACAGTGGTCGGCGCTCCAGTTCCGGAGGTTGTCCTCGACGACGTCGGGCGCTACGTGGCCGAGCGTCGTCTGCCAGGAGACCCGGTAGTTATACGTATGGGCCACTCGGAGGTCGGGGATCAGGTCCGGGTCAAAGCCGGAAGGGTACATTTCCTCCCGAGTATAGACCTTGTACACGGGCTTCTCGCCCGTGACGGGGTCGACGTAGGACTCCAGGCCCCGAATGATGGCCCGCCGGACGGTCTCGTACTCCTCGCCGGGCTCGACGCTTCCGTGGGCCTCCCGACCCTTCAGGTTAATGTAAATGGGACCCAGTCCGAGGGCATAGGCCTTCGTTTGAGACCAGTCGACGTGCTCAAAGAAGTCGCCCTCCAGGAAGAGGTCCTCCAGGGTTTTCAGCTCCGTGGCCTGCACGCCCTTCAGTTTCATGAATCCGTGCTGGACGAGCCAGGTATTGTAGTTCATCCCCCGTCGAAACGACGTGAAGCCGTGATCGGACACGACCAGCAGGCGACTCCCCGGCGGGAGCCGTTCCATGGCCTCGCCGACGATGGCGTCCATCTCCTCGTAGGCCCGCTCGATCTCCCGGGCGTACTTCTCGGCCCGGCCCGGGTCATACAGGGGATGCCGGGGATCGATGAGCCGCCACAGGACGTGCTGGACCCGGTCCGTAAAGTCAAAGACCTGCACATAGACGTCCCAGTCCCCGCGGGTGAACAGGGTCCGAAAGATCTGCCGCTGTTTCTCGACCGTCCAGGCCGTATCTTCCAAAAAATGGTCCTCATCGACGACGCCCGACGTGATCGTCCACGTGTCGATATCCCAGCCCATCGTCTTGAAGAGGCCGACCTGGCGCATCAGCCAGTCCGATCCGTCGGGCGGCCACGTAAAGGGGATCGGGTGACTTTCCGGATGAAAGTGCAGAGGCGAAAGGTAGAGAAGTAGGAATGGCTCCAATCGGATCAGGTAGAACCGGCCGATGGCCCGCAATCGCAGGAGGGGATGGACCGGGAAGGTGAATACAAACCAGTCCGACCACTCCTTGGGCCGAAGCGTGGCGGTCTGGTCCCGATACCGGACCGTGACCGTCCGGGCGGCCGAATCGACGTGGATCTCGAGGGGCTCCTGAAACTGGACGGGCCGGCCGTGCTTCTCCAGAAAAGCCCGGCAGTCCGCCCGACGGGTGTCGCAGTATAACTTGTTCCGAGGTCCCCAGACGACCGTCCGGATACGTCCCCCCGTATTGACGACGTCGACGACCTCGACCTTCAGGCTGAACTCGTTGGCCTGGGCCAGTAGGCTGGCATCGTCCGTGTAAATCGTCGGTTGTCCGATGGTGCCCCGAATATCCGGCACGCCAAGGCCCGACAGCATGAAGCCGTGTCGGAGCTTTTCGGCCGGAAAGGTCGTGGGATACCGGATGACGTAAGCCCGCAGGCCCTGCCGGTCGACGAGGGTCCAAAAGGGCGTCCCCTGACGGTGGTTGACGGCCCGAGGGACCTGATAGGGAAGATAGCGGTAAGCCAATCCACCGGCCCCGACGCCGCCGACGACCCCCAGACCGACAGACAGAACCACGACGAGGACTCTCCGGCCTGTCCGCCGCCGCAGGCCGACCCAGGCCAAGCCGGCGACGGACAGGCCGACGAGGCTTCCCACGACGGGACCGTTGGCCCGGCCGAACAGGAATCTCCGGTGGGCCTCCTCGTTGAGGGCGAAGGCCGGATAGTAGGTCTGCCGGTCCCGCTTCAGGAAGTCAAAAATACCCGTCCGGCCCGGCGTGAGGCCCGTCGCCATGGAGGACCACGAGACGGGCGTCTGGGGCGGATTCGTCGGCAGGAGGGGTCGATACGTCCCCCGACGGGCCAATTCGGCCAGATGGGGCAAACGACCCTCCCGAAGGAGGCGTTCGACCGTCCGGGCATCGGCCCCGTCGAAACCCAGGATGACGACTTTGGTCGAAGCCGACCGGGCCGCCGAAAGAGTTGCCCCCCGCCCGGTCCATCCTTCCAGCAGGAAGAAGAGGCTGACAGCCAGCCCTGTCGAAAATGCAAGCCAGCCGTACTTTTGCCGCATTGCTCCACCCCGTTCCTGTCCCGCCCCCACGCGAACCGGAAGGCAATCGGTCGATGGTCCGGGTGCGGGGCTCCCGAAATCGTCGAATCTGCACCATTATGAAGTGACGGGGTGATCCGGTACCGGGTTCCAGGGGTCAGGTACCGGGCACTGGCACCTGGGACCCGGTACCGAATTGACGCCGAGGGCCGGATACCGGATACCGAGGACCTCCCTGGGGATTGTCGTCACTCCGTCACTTCGTTACTTCGTCACTCTGTTCTCCGTCGGGCATTGTATGTCCTTACCGGCTTCGGGACAAGGTATCCGGCGACCTCCTTGACTCTCCATATGGACCTTCGTCTTGCGTAAAGGAGCCCTGCCAACTGCGTAAGTCCTATACCCGTTACTCGTCACCCGTCTCTTCGTCCCTTTGTCCCTCCGTTACTTTCATTGAGGAGATACCGCCCGACCTCTCAAGCGGACTCCTATGAACTTGGACAACACGAAGTTCAATGGTGTCTTGCATTTCTGCCTCGCCTCCTATATCCTGCATACCCCGTGTGCGGGTTTTTGAAGCATGAGCCAGGCATTCCACCTTATTGCCCTACTGCCTTATTGCCCGATTGCCCTGCCGCGTCTCGGGTACCCAGCACCTGGGACCCGGTACCGGATCAACGCCGAGGACCGAGCCCGGCTACCGGAAAACGCGCACACCGGGTCTGCATCTTGTCCTTACACCTCGCAGGTCTGGGACGATGACCCAACGTTCTCCTCTCTATCGGCTCCTCCTCGTGGTGACGGGGAGCCTCCTCACCCTTTGGAACCTGGCCTGGCTGATGCCCGCCGTTTGGTTCGATGCGCCCGGCCTCCGGGGTACCCTGGCCCGAGGAGCCTACGTGTGTTTCCGGGTGGTCTGCCATCAACGGCCGGACCGGACCTTCCATCTCGACGGCCGACCCCTGGGCGTGTGTCACCGATGTAGCGGCCTCTACACGGGCCTGTGGATAGGATGGCTGGCCGGGTGGGTGGCCCCGTGGACCCGTCGGTGGGGCAAAGCCCTGGGCTACGCGACCCTGGCCGCCTGGGGACTCATGAGCCTGGAATGGCTCCTCGGTGTTCTGACGACCTGGAACTACCCCGGGACCCGGTTCCTGACCGGTCTGGTCGCCGGTGGACTACTTCAGTACACCCTCCTGGTCGGGTTTGCCCACGTCCTTTTTGAAACGATGGAAGATGCAGGATGCAAGATGCAGGATGCAGGATACAGGATGCAGGATAGAAAGGGCTTGGATTCCGGTTACTGAGTATCCGGAACCTGGTACCCGGCACCCCTGCGCCCTTTCCACATCTCAAATCTTCCGATACCCCGGTTGGGTCCTCGGTGCTCGGTATTCGGCCCTCGGCGCTGATCCGGTACCGGGTCCCGGGTCCCAGGTGCCAGGTGCTTGGGACTGGGTTCGGTATCCGGCCTTCGGTCCCCGGCCCTCGGCGTCGATTCGGTGCCAGGTAACAGGAATCCCGGCCATTTCTATCCTGCATCCTGCATCTTGCATCCTGCATCCTGTATCCTGCATCATGCATCCTGCATCCCGCATCCCATTAATACATCGTCATCGTGGCGGCCAAAAATAGGATGACCAGGCCCAGGGTCAAAAATGCCAGGACGAAGATCAAGAACTGTTTTAAACCCTCCGGCATGTCGTCGAAGAGACCCGGCGGCTCGATCTCGAGAACCGGTTCCGGCTTTCCCAAGCGACGGGCAAGCCAATCGGGGATACGGATCTTCATGGTCCTCCTCCCAGACGCATGAGTACCCCTGCTGGAGGTACGGGAGGATACCGAATGAGGGGGTCGGAGGCAAGCCCGGTGGTCCCGAAACGGGCCGGCTCGAAACCCCATGAGGGGACTTCGGGTTCCCGGAAAGCAACATCTTGAAAGGATCGTTCGACAATAAGTTTGTGGTTTTCTGATCTCTTCGGGAGAGGAGGAAGCCTATGCGGAGTAAAACCTCGAGGATAGGTTCCCGCGTCCGTTGGGTAGCGGGATGGATGGCGCTGACAGCGCTTTTGGCCGTCGGCCTTGGCCGGTTCGGAAGGGCCGCCGGGGGATTCGAGGGCGTCATCGTATACCGCGTGACGACCCCCGATGTGACGGGGGACGTGAAGTACTCCCTCAAGGGGAGCAAAGCCCGGTGGGAGACGACGTCCTTTCAGTCGAAGAAGTCTCCCTCGGGGAAGGCACCGGCCGAGTCGATGGCGGGCCAGGGTTATTTCATCGTGGACACGGCCGCCGGGACGATGACGACCGTCCTGCCGGCTCAAAAGATGTGCATGGTCATGAACTACCGGGAAATGGCGGAGGGTGTGTCCCGGGACGACACTCGGCCCGAGAAGTTCCCCAAGTTCGTCAAGACGGGGAAAAAGGAAACGATCGCCGGTTATCCCTGTGAACATTGGCTGATCGGCGAAGGTGCGGACCAGATGGACATGTGTCTGGCGAAGGGTCTGGGCTTTTTCGGTTTCGGCGGTCAGGGCGGTCGGGCGGGACTCGGAGCCGCCTTCCCGTCACTGGACCGGGCGAGACTGGAGGCTCTGTTGGCCGCTCGTCCGGAACTGAGGGAACTCGTCGAGGGCGGCGCCTTCCCGCTGAAGGCGGAAGGGGAAAACTTCACGATGGTCGTCACGCAGATCGAACGAAAGGCCCTGAGCGATGACCTATTTCGCCCGCCGGCGGACTGTAAGCAGATGGACTGGCAGAAGATGATGCCGCCCATGCGGAAGCCGCCCCGGTGAAGGGCTGGGGAAGGCGGTGTGGCTTGACAGGCGGTCGCTTGGAGCTTAACATGATCGTCCACATCCTGAATGTAGCGGGTCAATACGGCTTGTGACGCAGGGGTTTCAAACCTTCCGGGTCAACCAACAGATTCGGGCGCGGGAAGTTCGCGTCGTCGATGAACAGGGTCAGCAGATCGGCATCATGCCCCTGGAACAGGCCCTGGCGATTGCGGAGGAACGGGGCCTGGACCTGGTGGAGGTGGCGCCGGACGCGAAACCGCCGGTGTGCCGTCTGCTGAATTACAGTCAGTGGCTTTACCAGCGGCAAAAGAAGGAGCGTGAGGCCCGCCGTAAACAGCGGCAGGTCGATATTAAGGAAGTCAAGTTTACGATCCGCATTTCCGGAAATGACTATGAGGTCAAGCGCCGGCAGATCGAGCGTTTCTTAGCCGAAGGGGATAGGGTCAAGGTCACCGTCCGCATGAAAGGCCGGGAGCGGGCTCATCAGGACATCGGTCTCCAGATGATGCAACGGATCTTGGACAGCTTTGCCGAGGTCGCCCACGTCGAGCGGCCGCCGGAGCTGGAGGGGCCTAATATCACGGCCGTCTTGAGTCCGCGGACGAAGTGAAGGGATGGAGTGACGAGTAACGAGTGACGAGTGACGGAGTGATGACCATGCGGTTGGTAGTGCTATGGGACGGCAAGTACGGCAATTCGGCAATACGGCTTTCTCAAGATTTCATTTGAAATGACGGGATGATGGCAAGTCGTTTCAAAATACTCAGATATTGGGACGTAGCGAGTGAAATGGGGACGCAGGCATCCCATTCTGACAAGCAGAACTTTCGTCACTTCGTCGCTTTGCCGTATTGCCGTACTGCCGTATTGCCGAACTGAGCGAGGGATAGTCGTGCCGAAGGCAAAGACGAAGCGGGCGGCCGCCAAGCGGTTTCGCATCACCCGAACGGGGAAGGTCATGCACTACCGGGCCTCGCGGAGCCACCTCTTGCGGAAGAAGACGGCCCGACGCAAGCGGCGTCTGCGGCATCCCGCCGTGATGGCACCCGGCGATGCCCGGCGGGCCCGGCGGATGCTTCCTTATGGGTAATAGGGCAGTAGGGCCATAGGACGATGAGCCGGGGTACGGGACCCGTGGATGCACATCAGCCATTAGGCATTGAGCGTGGGTCCCGGGTACCCGGCACCTGGGACCCGATATCCGGTACCGGATCGATGCCGAGGGCCGAGCCCGGGTGACGGAAAAGGCGTCCATGGGGTTTGGAGCCCGTATCCTGTAGCGTGCATCTTGCATCCTCGTATCCTGCATCCCCCTTCATGAGGCTTTCCGATGCCTCGGGTGAAACGTGGTACCAAGCGTCGGGATAAGCGGAAAAAGCTGGCCCGCTATGCCAAGGGCTTTTGGGGAAAGCGGAAGAACTGTTATCACATGATGCGCATCGCCGTGATGCGCAAGTGGCTTCACGAATATGAGGGCCGACGGCTTCGGAAGCGCCAGCTCCGGCGTCTGTGGCAAATCCGTATCAATGCGGCCGTGCGTTCGCTCGGATGGACCTACAGCCAGTTTATGGGCGCCCTCCGGAAGGCCGGGATCGGCGTGAATCGGAAAATGCTGGCCCACCTGGCCGTGACCGACCCGCCGGCCTTTGCCGCTATCGTCGAGCGGGCCCGAGCGGCCCTCGCCCCGCCGAGTCCTCCCGTATGACGGTCCGCGATGGACTGGCGAGAGTTTGAGAGCACCATCGCCCGCTTTCGGGAAGACATCCGCCGGGCCCTCCAGGAAGCCCGTTCAGAGACCGACCTGCAGGATATTCGCGTCCGTTGCTTTGGGCGCCAGCGGGGGTTTCTACGGGAGCAGTTCAAGCGCATGGCGGACCTTCCGCCCGACGTCCGCCCCCGAGCTGGCCAGGTCCTGAACGAATTGAAAGACTGGCTGGAGCGGGAGATCGAGGCGCGTCAGCGGCAACTGCGGGAAGCCCGCTTGGAAGAGCAGTTGGAGCGGGAACGGATCGACTGGACCCTCCCCGGCACGCCGTACTGGCGGGGCGCTATCCACCCCATCCATCAGGTCCGCCAGGCCATCGAAGACATTTTCCTGGAGATGGGCTACGCCGTCGTCAGCGGACCCGAAGTCGAGACGGACTACTACAACTTTGGGGCGCTGAATTTTCCCCCCGACCATCCGGCCCGGGACATGTGGGACACGCTCTACATTCACGGACAATGGCTGTTGCGGACCCACACGTCGCCGGTCCAGATCCGCGTCATGCAACGCTACCGCCCCCCCATCCGGGTCATCGTCCCGGGCAAAGTCTACCGGCATGACGAGCCGGATGCCACGCACGCCCCCGTCTTCCATCAGATCGAGGGCCTCGTCGTCGACCGGGGCATCCGGTTTTCCGACCTGCGGGGAACGTTGGCTTACTTCTTGCAACGTCTCTTCGGGCCGGCCTGCAAAATGCGGTTCCGACCCAGTTACTTTCCGTTCACGGAGCCGAGCGCCGAGGTCGACATGTCGTGTCTCCTTTGCGGAGGCCAGGGCTGTGGGACCTGCAAGCAGTCGGGGTGGCTGGAAGTCTTGGGGGCTGGCATGGTTCATCCCAACGTCTTGCGGGAGGTCCGCATCGATCCCGAGGAGTACTCGGGCTTTGCCTTCGGGCTGGGCATCGAGCGGCTGGCCATGCTGATGTTTCGGGTTCCCGACATCCGTCTGTTCCTGCAGGGTGACGTCCGCTTCCTGGAACAGTTCCGGACCGACACGTGGCCGTTTCAGTCCGAGACGACGGCCCCTCCCTCGGCCTGACGGCCCGGCCTCCGGGACCTCACGGAATCGCGTCTCCCGAAGACCCGCTTTGGGCGACCCGTCGGACGGCCGGACTGGGGTCCTGGGTGGCGGCCTGGTGCAAGGCGGCCCGGGCCTCCGGCGTGCCGATACGGGCCAGAGCCCTGGCGGCCCGGACTCGGACGGACAGCCACGATTCTCGGAGCAGTCGGATCAAGACCGGTACGGCTTTGGGCGACCCCAGTGCGCCGAGGGCATCGGCGATGGCTTCCAGAAAACCCATGTCTGAACTTCGATTGGCCCAGTCACACAGGGCAGGCACGGCCCGACCGTCGCCGACTTGGCCGAGGAGACGGGCGGCCCGGATCCGAGTCTCCGGCTCTGGATGACCCAGGGCGTGAATGAGATGATCGACAAAATCCCCGGGCAGGGGCTCGTCCAAGGAAGTTCCGCACCGGTAGCATCGCCGGGCATGGGCGGGATGGTCCTGGAAGCACGTAGGGCAGAATCGGGTCAGCAAGCCTGTCCCTCCGACGGGGATGACCCGGCGTCCCTCCGGACGTCCGAGGCCTGTAAAGATTGCTCCAGTTCCATCAGTCGGGCGGCCAGGAACTCGACTCGGGCGTCGAGATATGCGGCGACATCGGGGGGAAGGTGGCCATAGCCCCGCAGATGCCGAGACCCGCACTCAGCGGCCGTGACCCAGGCATTGGCGATACGGCTGGCCGTCCGTTGACGGATACTCTGTCGAAAGCGGGGGAGGCCGAAGGTCTGAGCGAGTTCCGCCAAGCACTTTTCGATCTCGTCCGCGATGCGCTCCAGGACCGGGCGCGCCGTGGGTGGGATGGGGTCGTCGTAGACGGTGAAGAGGTCCGTACGGGGCTCTTCGGCGAGGGCCGACCGGAGGTCCTGGAGGGCCTCATAGACGAGTCTCAGGCCAATAGTCAGGGCCCGACGGTGATGTGCAGGCAGGTCCCATCGGTTCATGAAGAACCCCCTTTCGGGTCCCGGCCGGACGGGAGGCCGACCGACCGGATACGCTGAAAGTTGCGGTGACAGGCTTCGACGACCTGAAGGGCCTCGGTCACGTCCCGCCAACCCCGGGTGACGACCGTCTTGCCCTCGAGTTCCTTGTAGATGCGGAAAAAGTGTTCGATTTCCCGGAGCATGTGGGGAAAGACGTCCCGGTAGGACTGGATTCCGTCATACCGGGGGTTGTCTACGGGGACGGCCAAGACCTTTTCGTCCCGCTCGCCCTGATCCAGCATGTCCAGAAGACCGATAGGCCGGACGGTCAGAATGCACCCCGGGAAACTGGGCTCATCGACGAGGATCAGGACGTCCAGGGGGTCCCCGTCGTCGGCCAGGGTACTGGGGATGAACCCGTAGTCGCCGGGATAGTGGACCGGGGAGAAGAGGGTCCGGCTCAGGCGGAACACGTTGAGGGTTTTGTCGTACTCGTACTTATTCTGGCTCCCCTTCGGGACCTCCACGACGGCGTGGAACCGATGGGGCCAGCCGTCTCCGATGGGAAGGGCCCAATAGTCGGTCATAACCGGTCCTCCATCTGATGACGTCCCCTTTGCTTAGGGAGCATCCCTCCTTTGGGGCCATGAAGCTACAAACCGGACAGCCGTGCGTCTGCCCGATGGAGGTCCAATCCAACGAGAAGAGGGGATTTCGGCAGGGACTTCGGCCGAGTATGGGGCGGACTCGGTCGCGGAGATGATTGCAAGACTGAAGGGAACCTCCCCCGCGGGAAATCCGTCAGGGCGTGGAAGGCAAGCTGGATGGAGCCGCCGCATGGGCTATCGTCTCCTGCCCCAAGCCGTATGGAATCAGGAGTCATCAGCGCCGCCGTCGACGACGCGGTTTGAAGCCGGTCTACGGCCGGCTCCCGGCGGACTCCATCGCCGCAATGAGGTTCAATCTATGATAAGCGACCGACTCCCGCCCGGCAACCTACTCCGGCTTGACCCCCAGGGATGACGGCGGTAACGACGAGACTCGCCCAGGGATGGAGCCCGGACAGAGAATTATTGCCAGAGTTCCCCGAAGTGCCGGAACAGCAGGGTCTTCATGTCGATGAAGTGGAAAACCCCCTGCTTCGTGTGAAGGACATAGGGGCAGAGGGGCCGCTCGGCCTGACGGACGACCCGCTGGATGTCGGCCCGGCCGAAAGACGGAAAGACCTCTCCGACCGGAAATCCTACGAGGACCTCCCCCTCGGCATAAACGATGAGGACCGACGTGACCTCACCCCGCACGTCGTCCAAAAGTTCCCGGAGGTCGATGACCGGGACGACCCATCGGTCGAGGCGGCAGATGCCCCGCAGGTAGGGTCGACTCCACGGGACCCGATGGACGGCCGGCCCGTCCAGGATGCGGTAGACCTTCTGCAGGTCGATGGCATAGTTTCGGGGCGAATGCCGATACCGGAAGCCCATCAGCCTCATGGGACCGTCTCCGGCAGGCCTCGCTCCGCCACGGCCGGGCCGATGACGGAGAAGTTCACGACATATACGGGTCCTCCCTCTCGGAAGTACAGATGAGTGACCCAGGGCACACCCCGGTCGAGCCAGCCCCGGGGAACCGGATACAGGTCACCCTCGGCGACCTCGTCGAGTCCCTCGACCCGCCCCGACCGCCATCCGAGATGGAAATCCGACGAGGCGAGGAGGACGACGTGTTCCCCCTTTTCCAGAGCCGGTCCCAGGCGGTCGGCCCGAAGCCACCGGGTGCCGCCCCAGAGGTACGCGTCCGGCTGAACCGTCACCTCTTCCACGGCGACGACCCGATGGACGTAGGTCAGGTCCACGGCCAGGGCGAAGTCGGCTACGCGAAAGCGGAGATACTGTTTCACAGGACCGCCTCGACGAGTCGGCTGTAAGGAATGTCTCCGACCAGGACGCCCTGTAGGAGTCGGTAAAGGCGCTTCCAACGGGTGCCGAACAGCATGGCCCGCAGAAACCACGGTCGGTAGAATCGGCGACGCCACCGGACGGCCGCCCGCCACTCGGGCCATCGGGTCCGGTCCAGCCATGCCGACCATGCCGAGGGGAACGTTCCCTGAAGGAGGCACCCGGCCAGGACGTGTCCGGCCTGGACGGCGAAGAAAATGCCCTCCCGCGTGATGGGGTCCACAAAGCCGCTGGCGTCTCCGATCCGAGCCCACCGCTCGCCCCAGAGAGAAAACCACGGAGGGGCTTTCATCGGCGAGGGGATCAGGTAGCCGTAGCGGTGGGTAGCCCTCGAGGGGTCCCACCCCAAGTGGGTAGCCCATGCGTCCAAGTGTCGGAACAGGGGGCCGGTCGAACCCGCCAGGGCATTGCAGAGTCCGACCGACGTGGCGTCAGCCCGGGGAAAGGCCCAGGCATAGCCATCCCAGCCACTCCAGAACTGGATACGGATGGCCTCGTCGGTGCCCGGGATCAAATATCCCACCGTCCGGGTCCAGTCGGCGGCAGACGGGAAATGACCCCATCGCTTTCGGCTGAGTCCGTAGACCCCGTCGGCCAGGATGAGCCATCGGGCCCGCAGGACCTCAAAAACCGTTCGGTCCTGCGGGTCTTCCCCGTGCCCATCGGATTCGACATGTACGTACCACCGGCCCTGTCGCTCCTCGACGTCCCGGGCTCGGTAGGGGAGGAAGACGCCGCCGGCCTCCTGAAACCGCTCCAGGAGGCGCTCCCCCAGTTCTCGCCGGGAGAGGATGCTCAGGGGCTTCGGGAGTTCGACCTCGACGGGACGGGCGTCGTCCAACTGCAGGACGACTCGGAAGATGTCCTGCCGGGTCCGGAAGGCCGTCTTGTCTACGGGGAGCCAGTCCCAGACCCGCGGCGTCAGACCGCCCCCGCAGGGCTTTTCAAAGGGGACCCGGGGGTCCAGGACGGCCACGGACCAACCGGCCTCGGCGAGCCGGTAGCCGGCGGTCAGACCCGCCGGTCCGGCTCCGACGACGATGACGTCCCATGTCTCCGGATGGACCATCCCGTTTCACGCTTCACCGGAGGTTCGTCACCGGACCTTCCAATATTCCGAAAAGCCGAATCGGTAGTGCTTTGTTAAGATATGGATGCAGGATACAGGATGCACGATGCAGGATACAGGATGCAGGATACAGGTATCGGGTACCGGCACCCGGCACCGGGTACCGGATACCTGATACCCAGTACCTGACCCGGTCCGACGCCGAGGACCCAACACCGAGCACCGAAGACCGAGCCTGGGGACCGGGTAACGGAAAACGCGCACATCGGGTATACACGATGCAGGATAGGAAGGGTTCGGATCCTGGCTACCTGGTACCTGGCACCTGTCTTCGAAAAACGCGCACACCGAGTATGCATCCTGTATCCATACGTACCCCGTGTGCGGGTTTCTCGAGGACAGGTACCAGGTATCGGGTACCGGCTATCTGGCACCTGGGACCTGGTACCCGGCACCGGAGCCGAATCGACGCCGAAGACCGGACACCGAGCACCGAGGACCGAGCCCGGCCACCGGAAAACGCGCACACCGGGTATACGTGTATCCAGCGTAGCAATACGGCAGTGCGGCAATACGGGCAATAGGGCCGTGAGTTATACCCGTTACCCGTCCCTCGTTACTCGTCACTCCATCACCTCGTCCCTCCGTCACTTCGTTACTTCGTCCCTCCGTCACTTCTATGCGGTGCTCGGCGTTCGGGCTCCGGCTCCCCAAAACCGAGGGCCGGGTGCCGATAGCCGGGTACCGACTTGCACTTGGGTTCCCACCTTACCAGTCCGGTAAGGGTTGCCGCAGGGCCTGGGAATGGACTACCAGGTAGGCTGGGACGGGGGCGTCGGGAAGCGTCCGGGCAAAGCGCACGGCCACGTAACCCGCCGCAAAGGCCCGGGTCAGGACCTCCCGGAGCGTCTTCTGCCATAAGGCCCGATAGGAACGGGCCGCCTCCCAGTCAGTGGGATAGGCTTCCGTCGGGGGAACGGGGACCCAAAACGTCTCGGGCCAGGGGGGCTCCGGTACGTCCAGGGGATAGGGCCGGCCGTCTTCCCACGTCAGGTCGGGGACTCGGGGATACGCCTCCTCAAGGCCGCCCGACCACAGGGCGTCCCGTTCGACGATGACCCACCACTCGGCGACGAGGCGGTCCGTCGGCAACTGCCAGTGAAGGCGGCTGGTCGTCACGCCGTAGACGTTGGGTTCGTACAGACGGGCGACGACACCGAGTTTCTCAAAATTGAAGTAAGCGTTCTTGACCTCTAAGGGATCGAAGGTCCAGGCGACCAAGTCGTAGCCGTGGGTCTGGGCAAAGGCTCTTTGACGAAACTTCAGAGCCGCGCCGATGCCCATGCCCTGGTAAGCCGGGTCGACGGCCAGCATGTGGGACCACTGAAGCCAGCGGTGGAAGCCCCGGGCCGGCAGGCTGTAGACGAAGCCGACGAGGCGGTCTCCGTCGAAGGCGCCGTGCAGAAAGCCACCGTACTTCCCCGTGACCAGTAAGATGGGAAGCGGTACGACGTCGATCGGGTCAAATCCCCAGACCCGTGTCTGTAAGTCGATGCAGGCCTGCAAGTCGTCTAACGAAATGAGGTCCCGGTAAGTAATCATCGTCGGAGCCACGCTCGTCCCACCGGGATTAGAGTAACGGAGGGACGGAACCCCCTTGCGGCCTCCATCCTCCCTCAGGGCCGGGAGCGGCCCGTCAGTCGCTCGGGCGGTAACATCCAGGGTAAAAGGGCGGGTCCCATCGAAGCCGGGAGGACGCCCTGAGAAGCCGTAGCCGGCGCCAACAGTCGGAGGAGTTGGTCATAAGCGTCCTTCGTGAAGACGAAGGAATACCCCACGGCGGTCGGGCCGGCCGGATATCCACCCTTCTCGCCCGTGATAAAGGGCCGGAGGTCGATCAGCTTCAGGTTGGCCTTCCACTGGCGGTTCAAAAACCGGATGATCTCGTTGGCCAAAACGGCATGGCCCAGGGGCGTCGGATGGAGGCCATCCAGGCTGATGAGGCCGCCTGTTAAGAAGTCCAGCCGCAGGTCAATCCCCCCGACGTTGTAACCCTCGGTGGCGATCTGGTCGAACAGCGTCTTGAAATCAAACAGCTCGTAGCCGGCTCCTCGGACCTGTTTGCTGAATTCATTATTGAAGGCATCCAGGCTCGACCGAATGGCCGTGATCTCGTCGGGATACAGGACGACGTCGTCGGGCAGAGGCTGACCGTTCCCGCCCAGGTTCACCGGGATGCCATAACCCCGCGCCAGCCACTCCGAGGCGCGCAGGATGATCAGGCTGTCAAAGGGGATCGGTCCGCGGGTGCCGATCAGGGGGATACGGTTCCCCTGAGGATCGGTGATGCACCGCCGGGTCGTCGGGCTGGCCACACAGGCCGGAATGGTCGTCGCGAAGGGCGCTTTCGTCGGGTCCGGCAGGTTGAGAAAGAGGACCTTTGCGTTCGGCAGAGCCGTCTTTAGGCCCGCTACCAACTGCTGGAGTCGCACGGCGAAGACCGTCAGGGGCGTGATGTTGCCCTCGGGGGTCGCCGTCAGGACCGCCGGCAGGAGGTCGTTATTGCCGATCCAGACGATGACAAAGGTCGGGTTCGAGAAAATGAGCTGTTGGAGCTGGGTACCGAGTCCCCGGAGGATGAGGTCGAAAAGAGGATTGTCCGAGCGCCGAACCGTCAGGAGAACGTCGCCGAGGGTCGCCCCGGGGACGGCCAGGTTGTTATACGGTCGGGGGAGATTCAGATTCTTGGGCACGCCCTGGCCCGACACGGGCTGAATGACCGTCGAGGGAGCCAAGGCAAACAGCTTCAGCCGGGGCGGCAGGCCCGGGTCCGATACGAGGGGCTGTTGGAAGTCGGTCACGCCGGCCTGCTCGGCGATCAGGGCCGGATAACTGTAGCGCTGGAAGAGTTCATTGAGTGAGCCGTGGGTGAACCCGGCCGTCAGGCTGTCCCCGATGACATAGAAGCGCGAAAAGTCTACCTGGGCCCAGGCCGTTCCCCCGGTCAGACTCCCAAGGATAAGGCATAAAAGAGTCCACCCATATCGCCGCATGGACCACCTCCCACCGGACCATCGTCCGGTCATCGGCGTCGGGCTTTGTCCCTATTCGGGTGACGGAGTGACGAAGTGACGGAGTGACGAAAATCTTGCTCGCCTTCCGGAATCCATGCAAACCCCGTGTGCGGGTCTTTCGAAGACAAGCGCCTGGTACCGGGTTCCAGGTACCGGGTACTGGCACCTGGGACCCGGCACCGGAGCCGAATCGACGCCGAGGGCCGAACACCGAGCACCGAAGACCGAGCCCGGCCACCGGAAAACGCGCCCACGGGGTATGCAATTTTCTTCCCCGGACCTCTTCCTGCTTCGTCGGCCCATGACTCGTAAACCGGGCCCTCGACCGTTCCGCCGCTGTAGAGGCGACCCGCCGGTCCCCCTACAGGCGTTCCTTCCCGGGTGAACTCCGGAAGGCCCTTTTGGGTCCCAAGGGCCCGAAGGCCCCGACCGTCCCCTCGTCACACCGCCCCTCGTTACTCCGTCCCTTCCGTTACTCCGTTACTTCTTTAAAACTGGTATCCGACGTTAATACCCAGCAGGTTCGTAAAGTTCTTGTAGGTCCCGAAGTAGCCCCGATTGCAGACGACCTGCTCGGCCTCGCATCGGTCCGGCGTGACCGTCCGGTTCCGGAAAAACAGCAGAAACTCCGTCAACTCGACCCGCCAGGGGCCCCGTCGGTAGGCCACCCCCAGGGTGACCCCCCACCGGTCGGCATCCGGCAGGACGGGGTCGACCGACTGGATGGGGACGGGATTTTGGTCAAAGAAGAAACCGCCCATGAGGCTCCACTGCGGATTCAGGCGCTTCTCGACGCCCAGCCGAACGGCAAAAGTGTCCTCATAGTCCTCAGAGACTTCCTGATTGAACGTGGGCTGGTCCGGAACCTCCAGGAAGATGGACTCAAAACGGCTCCACTGGGTCCAGTAGACGTCCAGCTCGAAGTCCCACGTGTCCCACGGAGAGAGTCCCACGCCCAACAACAGCTCTTTGGGGAAGGCGAAGTGAGACGCCCGGGCCTTCAGGGGCTGTTGGGGGAGGGCGGCACTGAGCAAGGCGTCGAGGGCCGGATTACCGGTCGGAAGCCGTTCCAGGGTCAGCTCCCCCTCCAGGTCCGGCGTCATGTGATGCCGATAGGCGATACCGAAGCGCAATCGGTCCGTGACCCTGTAGAGGAGGCCGGCCGCAAAGCCTACCGAGAGGGCCCAATCGCTTTCCAGGCGGACGCGAGCCGCATCCACGACGGCAAATCGAAAGGGGTCGAAAAAGGGCAGGTACCGGTTCAGGGTAACCTTGGAGAAGCGCACCTCAAGGCCGGCCCCGACGGCCAACTGGTCGGACACCTTTACGGCGGCTGTCGGCTGGAGGCTGAAGGTCTGAAGGCCCGAGTCAAAGGAGAGATAGCGACCCGTGAAGTTCGCCGGGTCCTCCCATTCGGTTCCCAGGCCAAAGGCAGAGAAGACGCCCACGCCTGCCGTGACCCGGTCGTGAACCTTGTAAGTCAGGTATAGATTTGGAGGGAGGAACACCTTGGTCTTCAGGTCGTGGGTGACGCCTTCACCCGGGAAGGGGTTGGCCCCCTCGAACTTGGCGTTGGGCACGATCAGGGTCGCTCCCCCGTAGACCTGCCATTTCGGGGTTTGAAAGGCCAGGCCCGCCGGGTTGAAGAATATCGCCGACGGGTCGTCGGCCGTCGCCACGAAGGCTCCGGCCCGCGCCATCGCCCGGGCCCCGGCTTCAAAGAGGGCGAATCCGGCCGCCCGGACCCACCCGGAGGGCAGACTCAGGAGGAATAAGACGATTCCTGCGATCCAGCGTATGTTCCGCCGCATCGGACACCTCCCGTAAGCAGAATCGGGCAACCTCATAGCTGGCGCATCATTTTCTGTCGGCCTCGGGCTTTTCGTCAAGTCGAGCATTCCTTCGTCCGTGTTTCAAGGTCGGTGTCCCTTCCCATCATAGCCCTATTGCCTTACTGCCCTACTGCCGTATTGCCGTATTATAAGAGTCGAGAAGCCCGATGACCGTGGTCTGAATGGGAGGGAAGGATGGTCGCACCCGTCCGACTCCCGACGGAAGAGGCGATCGCCGAGGCGGCCCGGATTCTCCGGGCCGGCGGCCTCGTCGTGTTCCCGACGGAAACCGTCTACGGCCTGGGCGCCCACGCCCTGGACGCCCGCGCCGTCGCCCGCATCTTCGAGGCCAAAGACCGACCCCGCTTCGATCCCCTGATCGTGCATGTCGCGGATGAGGCCATGGTGGCGGACCTCTGCGAGGCCGTCCCCGACCGGGCCCGTCGCCTCATCGAGCGCTTTTGGCCGGGTCCCCTGACGCTCGTCCTGCCGAAGCGGCCCGTCGTTCCCGACATCGTGACGGCGGGTCTTCCGACGGTCGCCGTGCGTTGTCCGTCCCATCCCGTCGCCCAGGCCCTGATTCGGGCCGCCGGCATTCCGGTCGCCGCCCCGAGCGCGAATCCCTTCGGGTACCTGAGCCCGACCCGGGTCGAGCACATCGCTCCGGTCCTGCGGGAGCGGGTCGACCTCATCCTCGACGGCGGACCCTGTGAATATGGGGTGGAGTCGACCATCGTATACGTCGCCGAGGACGGCGTCACCGTCCTTCGGTTGGGGGCCGTCCCGGTCGAGGCCCTGGAAGCCGTCGTCGGACCGGTGGCCGTCCGGACGGACGCCTCGGACCGGCCCATGAGTCCCGGCCAACTGCCCCGCCACTATGCGCCCCGCACGCCGATCCGCATTCTTTCCTCCGGCGAGACGCCTCCGGTATCGGGTCTCCGGGTCGGTTATCTGGCCTTCCGGCAGGCACCGACAGATCGAGCCTTTTCAGCCGTTGAAGTCTTGTCGCCGACGGGGGACCTTCGGGAAGCGGCGGCCCGGCTGTTTGACTGCCTCCACCGCTTGGACGGGGCCGGCGTGGACGTGATTTACGCCGAGCCCGTCCCGGAGGTCGGCCTGGGACGGGCCATCATGGACCGCCTCCGGCGGGCGGCGGCTCTAATGGAGTGACGGAGTGACGAAGTGATGGAGTGACGAGTGACGGGTAACGAGTGACGAGTAATAAATCATTGCCCCTATTGTCCTATTGCTGTACTGCTTTGTTAAGATATGGATGCAGGATACAGGATGCACGATGCAGGATAGGAAGGGTTCGGATCCTGGCTACCTGGTACCCGGGACCTGGTACCTGGCACCCGTGCCCAATTCCCACATTTCAAATTTTAACAAAGCACTACTGCTATATTGCCGTTTTGATATGAAGCCATTGGGGTCGAGTGCGATAGCCCCTCGGTTCTATCCTGCATCTTGCATACCCCATGTGCGGTTTTTCGAAGCGTGAGCCAGGCATTCCGCCTTATTGCCCGATTGCCCTGCCGCGTCCTGGGTACCCGGCACCTGGGACCCGGGACCCGATCGACGCCGAGGGCCGAACACCGAGCACCGAGGACCGAGTCTGGCCACCGGAAAACGCGCACATCGGGTTCGCATCTTAGGATGGAGTCACCGAGCGTAGACGACCGTGTCCAGGCGGAGGCGGTCTTCCAGGGCCTGGAGCCACCGGCGGCGCCAGGGCCGGACCGAAAGCCGGAGGACGGTCGTCCGACCGACCCGGAGGCGGAGCCGCCCGTCGCCGGTCACCCGCCCGAGGTAGCGGGCCTCGACGTCGGCCTGGTCCATGGCCTGTTCAAAAGCCCGTCGGTGCTCTTCCGGCAGGGCGACGACGGCCGCCGAGGCGATTTCACTGCAGAAGAAGGCGTCCAGACGGCCGTCCGGCGGGTCCAGGGTAAGGTCCCATCCGAGGTCGCCCTCGCCCGAAAGGCTCGCCTCGACGAGGGTCCACAGGAGGCCGCCGTCGCTGACGTCATGAACGGTGTGGACCCACCCCCGGCGGATGGCCTGGCGGAGGGCGTCCTGAAGACGGACTTCGTACTCGATGTCGAAGGGTAGGGGGCCCAGGTTCAAGACGCCGTGCTGGCGGGCCCAGGTCGAACCCGTCAGGGTCGGGGCGATGCGGCCGACGAGGTAGACGGCGTCGCCGACGTGGGTCCAGTGGGCGACGGGGATGGGGAATGCGTTCATGTCCTCGATGAGGCCGACCGTCCCGACGACGGGCGTCGGATAGACGGGCCGACCCTCGGTCTCGTTGTAGAAACTGACGTTCCCACTGACGACCGGGATGCCGAAGGCCAGACAGGCCGTCCGCATGCCCTCGATGACCTGCCGAAACTGCCACATCACGGGCGGATTCTCGGGACTCCCGAAATTGAGGCAGTCCGTGAGGGCTATCGGCCGAGCCCCGACGGCCGTGACGTTCCGGGCTGACTCGGCCACGGCCATCAGACCCCCGACGAAGGGGTCGACGTAACAGAGCCGACCATTGCCGTCCACGCTCATCGCCAGGGCGACGGGCGTGCCCTTCACCCGCAGGACGGCCGCGTCGTGGCCCGGACGGCGGACCGTGTTGATCTGGACCGTGTGGTCGTACTGTCGGTAAATCCACCGGCGGGAGGCGAAGTCCTCGGAGACGATCCACGTCCGCACGAGTTCGTTCAGGCCCGACGGCTCTTCCCAGGGAACCCCCTCCGTCCGGGGCGGCACGTAGGGCGCTTGGGGCCGGTCGTAGACGGGGTGGCCGCTGACGAGGGCCGCTACGGGGACGTCGGCGACCGTCTCGCCCTGCCAGAAGAGGCGGAGACGGCCGTCGTCGGTCAGATGGCCGACGACGGCGAAGGCCACGCCCCATCGGCGCAGGATGGCTTCCGCCTGAGCCTCGGCGCCCTCCTTCAGGACCAGGAGCATCCGCTCCTGGCTTTCGGAGAGCATGATTTCGTAGGGCGTCAGGCCCGGCTCCCGAAGGGGCACGCGGTCCAGGAATAGGACGACGCCGCACCCGCCCCGGGCGGCCATCTCGGCCGAAGACGACGTCAGGCCCGCCGCCCCCATGTCCTGGATGGCCTCGACGAGACCCGCCGCCATGAGTTCCAGGCAGGCCTCCATCAAGACTTTCTCCATGAAGGGGTCGCCGATCTGGACCGACGGACGCTTCGCCTCGGCCGTCTCGTCGAAGGCCCGGGAGGCCAGGATGTTGGCTCCGTGGATGCCGTCCCGGCCCGTCTCCGAGCCGACGTACAGGACCGACCGGCCCGGGTGTCGGGCCCGGGCAAAGTGGAGTCGCTCTCGGGGAGCGATCCCCAGGCAGAACACGTTGACGAGGGGATTCGTCGAGTAGCAGGGCTCGAAGTAGACGTCGCCCCCGACGGTCGGCACGCCGACACAGTTGCCGTAGTGGGCGATGCCGGCCACGACGCCGTGCATGATGAGCCGGTTTCGGACGACGTCCAGGGGCCCAAACCGTAGAGCGTCCATCAGGGCTATGGGCCGCGCCCCCATGGCGAAGACGTCTCGAAGGATGCCCCCGACGCCCGTGGCGGCGCCCTGAAAGGGCTCGACGAAAGACGGATGATTGTGGCTCTCGATCTTGAAGACGGCCGTCAGGCCGTGGCCGATGTCGATGACGCCGGCGTTCTCCCCCGGGCCCTGAATGACCCACGGGGCTTCCGTCGGAAAACGGCGGAGGTGGATTTTGGAACTCTTATAACTGCAGTGCTCGCTCCACAGAGCCGAAAACATCCCCAGTTCGACGAGGTTCGGCTCGCGGCCCAGGAGTTGGACGATACGTTCGTATTCTTCCAACGTCAGGTTGTGGGCGAGCACGACGTCCGTCGAGATCATCGCTCCTGCTCCCGATGACCTTCGTGTTGTCCAAGTTCGTAGGAGTCGGCTCGAAATGGAGTGACGGAGTGACGAAGTGACCAAGTGACGGAGTGATGGGGTGACGAGTAACGAGGGACGGGTAATCAGTCATTGCCGTACTGCCGTATTGTCGTAATGCCAAACTGCCCAATTGCCGTACTGCCGTAAAGAGGCCCGGCTAACTGCGTAAGGGCTACCCCCATGTACTCATGGCTTCCTCTCTCGGAAAGCCGTTCCGGAATCCGTGGAATTTTCTTCCCCGGACCCCTTCCTGCTTCATCGACCCATGGCTCGTAGACCGGCCCCCGGAGGAGCCGTTCCGCCGCCAGAGGAATCTCCACAGGCGTCACTTCCCGGGGAACTCCCGGTAGGGCCTTTCTCGGGTCCCCGCCGAAGTCCTCCGGCCTTCGGCGGGAGCCCGCCCAGGGCGGCCAACCCGTATTCCCTCAGATTCCGCGCCGCATTGAGGTCCCGGTCCATCCGAAGACCGCACGCAGGGCAGTGAAAGACCCGCTCCGAAAGCGGCACCTCCGCCCGAACCGCCCCGCACCGGGAACACCTCTTCGTCGAGGGAAAATCCCGCGGCGCCACAATGAGCCGGGCCCCATACCAGGCGCACTTGTACTCCAGCATCCGCCGAAACGTCCCCCAGCCCACGTCGGCGATGGCCCGGGACAGCCGCCCGTTCTGGACCAAACCCCGCACGTTCAGGTCCTCCACGACGATGACCGGCTTGGTTTTCGCCAGCCACGTCGTGACCTTGTGCAGGAAGTCCCGCCGAACGTTCCGGAGCCGCCTCTGCGTCCGCGCCAGCCACAGGGCCGCCTTCTCATAATTCCGGGAGAAAACCGTCCGCTTCCGCTCCGCACCCGTCTCCGGATCCCGCTCCACGACCGTCTCCTTCCGCTTCCGGGACAACTGCCTCGAACGCCGCCGCAGAAGCCGCAGGGCCCTCCCCAAAGGCCTCGGGGCCTCCACCGCCGTCCCGTCCGAAAGCGTCCCAAACGCCTCCAACCCCACGTCCACGCCGACCACGTCCTCCGGACCCCACACCTCCCGAACCTCCGGGTCCGGCCGCTCCACCTCACAGGTCAGACTCACAAACCAGCGGTCCGCCTCCCGGGAAACGGTCGCCGAAAGGATGCGGGCCCTGCCCTCCCGAAGGAGCCGAAGGAGCTTGTCCGTCCGCTCCTTGGTCCGCACCCGACCGATGCGGGGCAACCTCACGTGCCGGCCGTCGGGAACCCGGATGCGGCCCGTCAGCCGCGCCGTGTTGTCCCCCAGGGCCTTCTTGCGCTTCCATCGGGGAAAGTCCGCCCGGCCCTCCCGCCAATTCCGGAACGCCCGCTCCAGGTCCCGAAAGGCCTCCTGGGGGGCGCACTTGGACACCTCCCGCCACCAGGGAGCGTGCTCCCGTTTCCATCGGTTCCAGGCCCGGTGAAGTTCCGCCGCCGAGGGGACCCGACCGTCCCGCTCCAGGGCCTCCCTCGAGCGGGCCAGCCCCCAGTTGTAGGCGAAGCGGGCCGCCCCCACATGCCTCGCCAGGGCCTGCCGCTGGGCGACGTTCGGGTCCAACTCATACCGGAAGGCCTGCTTCACCCGCATCCCAGCGGCTCCAGCTTCCGGACCCACTCCGAAAGCTTCGTGATTCCTCAAAACACCATAAAGTTCTATAAAATACATCTCATCGGTCAGCTGTTGTCAGCCCCTCTCGGGGGATCCGTGCCCCACGACTCATGTCTGAACCTATGCCTTCTCCTCTCCTTTCCTTCTTCCCTTCTCTCTTCCTTCACTGGAACACGATGGTCACGCCCTTGAGTTTCGACGGAGGCGGATTCAGCCGGATCATCGCCAGGGCCGACCGGTTCACGACGACCCGCTCGACGCCGGGATAGGCGACCGGGGCAAACTGCTCGGGGTACTTCAGGATTTGACGCAAAATGTCGGGCACCTCGCTGTAGCGGGGGACGAAAGCCAGGGTCGCCCCCATCCGAAGGGCACCCTCAAACAGGGCGGCGGCGACGACCCGACGCTCATGGCAATAGCGAATCGCCGCGTCCGGCGGCACGGCCGTGAGGACCTCGGGGTCCGGATAGAGGAGAAATACGTCCGATTCGTCAACCAGGCTCTTCAGGACATCGACGGCCTGAGCGGCCTCGGTGACGACGGCCGTGCGGAGGCTCATCCCATGGATCTGAGCCGCATTTTGAAAGACCGGCTCCTCCGAACGGGCCGACCCGCCGAGCAGGAGACTCAGACGGACGTTTTTCCCCCACATCTCGCCGATCAGCCGGAGGACCTGCACGGGGTCGGCGACGGCCGAGATCGTATGCCGAGGACCGCCCGGCGGCACGGCCATCAGGACGGCGACGGTCCGACTCGGTTCGACCTGGTCCCGCACGGTCCGGTAGGCGTCGGCTCCAACGGCGACGACCGTATACGCGGGTGACCGGAGGAAGGACTCGTGATTCCGCCGAAACTCGTCGGGTGACCCCTGAAGAGGGGCCATCCGGATCTCCATGTCCGGCGTCTGTCCCATCAGACGCCGGAACCCCTCGGCGACTTCTTGGTACGGGCTCGTCGGGGGAGTCACGACGAAGACCGCCTTGGTCTTGACCTGAGCCATCGCGGGCCATAGCCCGAGCCCGCACAGGATACCGAGGTTACAGAGTAAAGAAACCCATCTGGCCATAGAGGGCCTCCGCATGGGCCTGCAGAGTCTCCGTCAGTTGCTCCAACTGCTGGACCTCCGGCTGGCTGAACAGGGCCACTTCCTTAAACCGCCGGGCCGAATCCCGGATTTCATGAACCTTCTGACGGATGTCGTCGGCCGAATCGGCGATCGTCCCGATTTTATTGTTGATGGTCTCGACCGACTGGGCAATCAGGCGAGTCCCCCGCAACTGCTCGACCGTCGCCCGCCGGGCGACGTCGCTCATATCCCGCATCTGCTCCATCGTCGCCTGAATCTGCGTGCTCCCGACCCGCAGGTTTTGAGACGCTCGGGCGACCTGCTGGCCGAGCTGATGGATCTGTTCCATGACCTGGTTGATCATCTGGATCGACCGGGTCTGTTCTTCCGTCGCCCGGGCGATCTCCTGGGCCTTGGAACGGGACGTCTGAGCGGAGTCGTAGATCTGCTGAAGAGCTTGATGGGTCGCCGTCGCCAGACGAACGCCCTCCTGGACCCGCTGACGGCCCTGCTGGATGCTCTGAACTGTCATGGCGATGTCGTTCTGCGTGTGGCCGATCAGTTTGTTGATTTCGCTCGTTGAGGCTCCCGTGCGATTGGCCAGGTTGCGGATCTCTTCGGCCACGACGGCGAAGCTCCGGCCGTACTCACCGGCCTGAGCGGCGATGATGGCCGCGTTCAGGGCCAAGAGGTTCGTCTGGTCGGCGATGTCCTCGATGACACCCGTGATCATGGCGATCTCGCCGGACCGTTTCTCCAACTGATTGACGACTTGCCAGGCCTCCTGAATAGCGGCCTGGATCCCGTTCATGACCTGGAGCATGGACTCCATCGACTGGATGCCCGCCTGAGCCTCGCGGGTGACGGCGTCGGCCAGGGTCAGGGACTCCTGCCCCGACCGGGCGACCTGTGTGATGGACGCCCCCATCTGCTCGAGGCTGGCCGTCGTCTCGACGATGAGGTTGAACAGCCGCTCCACGTTGGCGTCGACCTCCCGAATGAAGGTAACCATCTCCTGAACGGCCGACGTCGCCGTCTCGATCTGCTGGGTCAGTCGCTCGACCTGATGGTTCATCTCCTCGGCCGTCGAGTTCATCTCCAGGACCGACGAGGAGGTCTCCTGGGAGGAGGCCGACAGATCGGCCAGACTTTGATGGATTTCGTCGATCTGACGGACGGCCTGCTCGATGGCCGCGTCGATGGTGTCGAAAGACAGACTGGCCGACTGACTCAGGTCCTGGATTCGTCGGACCCCCTGGCGCAGGTGGTCGGCCATGCCCTTCAGGGAGTCAGCTATCCCCCGAGCCTGCTGGATGAGCTGACGGAGGCGCTCCACCATCTGATTGAAGGCTCCACCCAGGGCCGCCAGTTCGTCCCGACCCGACGCCGGGATGGTGTGGGACAACCGCCCCTCGGTCACCGCCGTCGCCCCCTCAATCACGGCCAGGACCCGCCGCCGGATAGACTCCATCAACCGCTGGCCCTGAAGCACGCTGATGAAAGCAAAGCCGGCAATCAGGACGACGCTCAACCACAGCAGGGAGCGGCGTGCGTTCTCGTACTCCCGAAGGGGCATATACAACACGAGACGGCCGACGGCCGACGGCGTCGAGGCCTCCGCCTTCGAGACCTCGGCTCCCCCACCCAGGAGGGCCTCCTCGGACAGAGTCGCCCCCCGGGCCTGGATGGGAATCTGGAAGACGATGTACCGCTCCTGGGAAGTCCGGAACAGGACCCTTTCCTGGCCCTCCCGGAGGGCCTGCTGGACTTCTGGATGAGCCGTCGGACGAAGGTCCTCCCGAAGGGCCTCGTCCATGCGAACGCTCAGGAGCTGACCGTCGGAGCCATAGACCTCCGCCCGGGCGATCGCACGAGCCTGAATCGCCCGGTCCAAGACCTCATTGAGGGGTTCCACCAGCCGAAGCCGGACATAGTAGGCGATATCCCATGCGATCTGCTGGGCCAAGGTACGGATCCCCCGCTCATGCAGGCTATACATTCGAGACAGACTGAGTCCGCTGAGGACGACCAAGCCCAACAGGAACCACAGCATCGGCACGAACCCTGCCGCCAGGAAACGGACGCGGATGGAGTGAAAATAAGAGGGAAGGTCCAGCTTCATACCTGTCCTCCCGTCGGGGATTCACCCGGGGCCATCGACCTTTGCCGAGCCCGCGAGATCCGGCCTCACCCCGGGGGCCACCGGAAGGGCCGACCGCCCAGGAGGTGAAAGTGGATGTGGTACACCGACTGGCCGGCCAGGGCCCGGACGTTGAGGACGACCCGGTAACCCCGCTCGTCGATGCCCTTTGCCCGGGCCAACTGACGGGCCACGTACAGACACCGCCCCAACGCGGGCACATCCTCCGGCGTCACGTCGTTCAGCGTCTCGATGTGCCGTCGGGGCACGATCAGGATGTGGACCGGCGCCACCGGGTGGATGTCCTGAAAGGCTATGACCTCATCGTCTTCGTATTCGACCGTCGCCGGAGCCTGCCGCTCTATGATAGCACAAAACACACATGCCATCCATGGCCTCCCGACGGGATGCAGGATAGGGGATACGGGATGCAGGATGCAAGATGCAAGATGCAGGATGCAAGATGCAGGATGCAGGATAGAAATGGCCGGGATTCCTGTTACCTGGCACCGAATCGACGCCGAGGGCCGGGACCGAAGGCCGGACACCGAACCCAGTCCCGGGCACCTGGCACCTGGGACCCGGGACCCGGGACCGGATCAGCGCCGAGGACCGAACACCGAGCACCGAGGACCCAACCGGGGTATCGGAAGATTTGAGATGTGGAAAGGGCGCAGGGGTGCCGGGTACCAGGTTCCGGATACTCAGTAACCGGAATCCAAGCCCTTTCTATCCTGCATCCTGTATCCTGCATCCTGCATCATGTATCTTGCATCTTGCATCCTGCATCCCGCATCCTGTATTCTACCGGCCCGAGGGAGGGCATCGATGAATCCCGACGTCGTCATCGTGGACGGCTTGCGAACCCCCTTTGCCGATTGGAACGGCCGCTTGGCCGACCTTTCGGCCATTCAGCTCGGGGCCGAAGTCGTTCGCGCCCTGCTGGACCGAGTCGGTCTCCCGGCGGACGCCGTCGACCACGTCGTCTTCGGGAATGCCCTCCAGACGAGTGGGGACGCCATTTACGGGGCCCGGCACGTAGCCCTGCGGGCGGGCCTGCCCGTCGAGGTACCCGCCTACACGGTCAACCGTCTGTGCGGGTCGGGGATTCAATCGATCGTCGAGGCCGTCCAGATGATCCGCTTGGGCGAGGCCCGGTGGGTCATTGCCGGCGGGATGGAGAACATGAGCCAAGCCCCCCATGTCGTTTGGGGCCTCCGGCGGGGGGTTCGTTTTGGGGAAGGTCTGAAGCTTCAGGACTGGCTGTGGCTGGCCCTGCGGGACACCGTCTGCGGGCTTTTGATGGCCGAGACGGCGGAAAAGCTCGCCCGCATTTACGGGATTCCCCGTTCGGAACAGGACGAGTTCGCTTACCGAAGCCACATGGCGGCCGTCCGGGCTCGGGAGGCGGGGTTCTTCCGGGATGAGATCCTGCCCCTTCGGGTCTCTTGGAAGGGTCGGGAGGAGACCTTCGACTGGGACGATCACGTGCGGCCCGACACGACGTTGGAAAAGCTGGCCGGCCTGCGCCCGTACTTCAGCGAGGACGGCTTCGTTACGCCCGGCAATGCCAGCGGCATCGTCGACGGGGCGGCGGTCGTCCTTGTCACAACGGCCGAAGAGGCCCGAGCGGCCGGGAAGAAGCCCCTGGGCCGAATCCTCGGCTGGGCCGTCGCCGGCGTCCCGCCCGACGTGATGGGCATCGGGCCCGTCCCGGCTATCCGCAAACTCTTGGACCGCCTGGGTCTACGGCCGGACGACATCCACCGGTGGGAGATCAACGAGGCCTTTGCCGCCCAGTACCTGGCCGTCGAACGGCTCCTCGAATTGGACCGCTCCCGCGTCAACGTCAACGGCGGCGCCATCGCCATCGGCCACCCCCTGGGCGCTACCGGCACCCGCCTCGTCCTGACCCTGCTTCGGGAACTCCGCCGGTCGGGTCTTCGTTACGGTATCGCCAGTGCCTGCATCGGCGGTGGCCAGGGCATCGCCATGGCCGTCGAGGCCCTGTAGCCCTGTAAGGGAACGACGGGATAACTCGCGGGTTTGCCCGTGTGGAAACTCACGATTCAGGGACCGGGCTTACGGTTGGAAGTGTACCTGACGCCGGGACAGACCTACCGGGTCGGGCGCGCCCCCGACAATCAAATCGTCATCCCGGACCCCACGGTGTCCCGCCATCACGCGACCCTCCAGGCCCTGACGGACCGGGTCGTCTTACGGGACCTGGACTCGAAGAACGGAACCTTCGTAAACGGCCGGCGCATCCAGGGTGAGGTCGAAGTTTCCGGTATCGAAGACGTCCGTCTGGGTCGGGTGACCTTCTGGCTGGACCGTGTCCCCACGGCGGCCGTGGCCCCCATAGACCGGGAGGCGACGCCCTCTGCCCAGGACGTGGAGGCTCTCTGTCCGGAACTGGTCCAGAGTCTTCAGGCCGACCGGCAACTCGTCGAGGACCTTTACATAGAGTGGCAGACCCTGGCCCGGGAGGACCCGGAACGGGCCGTCCGCAGGACGTTGCAAGTCTGCATCCAACGGGGCTGGATCCATCGGGTCGCCATCCTCCGTCAAGGCCCCCAGGGAGCACCGGAGGTCCTACTGGATACGGGCATGGAGGCCCTGCCCCCAGACCTGCAAGAGTGGGCCCTCCAGGGAGCGGCGGCGGCCCCTCGCATCCAGTGGCGGCCGACGGACTCCCCCTTCGGTGTGTTGGCCATACCCCTGACGTCCCACAGCGTGGTGCTGATTTGGACGGAAATCTCTCGCATGGGTCATCCCGCCTTTCGGGGTTTGTTCCCCATCGTCCTCTGGACCGTTCGATGGTGGGATACCCATGCGACCGTGAAGCGGCCTTCGAGTCCCCACTGGGCCGCTTGGGCACCGTTCCCCTTTTGGGGCTTCTCGGTGCCCGTGTACCGCCTTATCCGCCAGGCGACCGCCGTCGCTCCCCTGCCGACGCCGGTCGTCATCGTCGGTCCCCCGGGGTCCGGTAAGACGACGCTGGCCCGATGGCTTCATGAACTCAGCCGCCCCCAGGGGGCATTTCGGGTCTGCTCCATGAATGACCCGCAGGACCCCTACAGGGCATCCCTCCAAGGGCCGGAGGGCCCGACGCCGTCCCTTTGGTGGCCCTTGCATCAGGGTACGGTCGTGCTCCGAGGCGTTCACGAGTGCCCACCGGACATCCAGGACCGGCTGGCCGATTGGGTCACGAACCCTTGCCTCACCTTAGAAGGCGTGAAACACCGCTTGGACATTCGGTGGATTCTCATCAGTCCCGACGACCTCCACCGGGTCGGCGCCGGCCGTCGGCCTCTGCCGGACCGTTTGGTCGACGCCTTTTCCAGTCACGTCCTGACCGTGCCGGCCCTGGTCGAACGCCGAGAAGACCTCCCCTATCTGGTCAACTACTTGGTCCAGCAGATTTCCCAGGGCCGCTGGCTGGGCGTCTCGGAATCGGCCCTGGCCCGTCTACTGGGCTATCCCTGGCCGGGCAACGTGCGAGAGCTTCGGCGGGTTCTGGAGAAGGCCCTTGCGGCCGCTCCGGCCGGCGACGGTCCGACCGTGCCCTTCCTGCAGGAGGCCCACGTCGCACCTTTCCTGGGCCAATAGGCGGAACGACCGGTCATTCCGTTTCTTCCGTCTGTTCGAAGAGCAGGTGGACCTGGACCCACGGGAAGCGCTCGAACCCTTCCCACAGGATCAGGTCGGCGTCCCGGAGGGCCTCGGCCGGGAACGTCGTCAGGACGGCCGCCGTCCGAAGTCCGGCCTGTCGGGCGGCCTGAATGCCCCCGGGGGTATCCTCGACGGCCAGGACCTCCGAAGGCCGCAGGCCCGGTACCCGGCTCCGCAGGCGACGGACGGCCTCTATGTAAGGGTCCGGGGCGGGCTTGCCGTCGGTGACGTCCTCGGCCCCGACGAGGACGGAGATGTACGACCGAAGCCCGATATGCTCCAGGATTGCCTCGATCTCGGCCCGGGCCGCCCCCGAGACGACGGCCAAGGGATAAGCGGCGGCCGCCGCCGGAATGAACTCCCGGACCCCGGGACAGACCCGAAGGTCTCGGAGGACCTCCGTGAGGTACCGACGCCGCTTCTCCTGCACGAGACGTTCGACGACTTCCGGGGACGCCGACCGACCGGCGTCGGCCAGGACTCGTTGAAAGGCCTCATCGTCCCGGTACACGACGTACTTCTCGAAGTAATCGGCCTCGGTGACCGTGATCCCCAAGGGGGCCACGAGGTCCCGGATCAGCCGGTAATGCACGAGTTCATCGTCGACGATCACACCGTTGAAGTCTAAAGCGATGGCCTTCAGCATCTTTATGTAGGTACCGGGTATCGGGTCCCAGGTACCTGACACCGGGGACCCTTATCTATCCTGCATCCTGTATCCTGCATCTTGCATCCCTTTCTCACTCTACAAAGACCGTCCCCACGTACTGGACCCTTGCAGTGAGCCCCGGACCGTCCGAATCGACCCGGAGGGCAAAGGGCACCCGCCGACGGAGTCGGCTCACAGGGAGATGGGGCCACACGGGAACGTCCGGGTAGAAGAATCGCACGTCGAAGTAAATGTAGGCCGTCCGGTTCCGTCTCGTCGAGTCGGCGAGCCGTCGGCAGGCCCAGATTTGGGCAAACCGGAAAAACCTCCGGGCCGTCTCGTCCGTCATAAGGGCCTGGGGTTCCGGGCACGACCGCCGGTCAAGACTCTCCAGCGTCTGCCATCCCGTCCCGTCGG
>Ga0209143_1000067_pt1 | contig 49089 bp, 56 predicted proteins | sample FaiFalFF_MnMetaG_3_FD_184739 | JGI IMG/M metagenome (GOLD analysis project Ga0209143, IMG submission 184739) | Freshwater microbial communities from Yellowstone National Park, Wyoming, USA - Fairy Falls B (FF_Mn_B) MetaG (SPAdes) (version 3) | ecosystem: Environmental > Aquatic > Freshwater >...
GCGCATATGTATCATCCATAGGCGCCGGGATGGCGTGTGGGAGGGACTGGCCCCTCTGTGAAGGCCGGATCCTTCCCAGGCCTGACCCCCTCGTGTTGGCGGAGTACACACACCGGGTCTTCACCCTACTGGTCACATTCTTCGTGCTCGGAACCACCGTGATGGCATTCAGAGATCGGAGGTCCAACGGGAGGGTGGTTGCCCCCGCCACCCTGGCCAGCATCATCCTCATCATCCAGATCCTGGTGGGCATGCTGGTGGTCGCCGCGGAGATAGAGCCCCTGTTGAGGACCCTTCACCTCGCCCTGGCCACCGCCCTCTTCGGAGCGAGTCTGATTACCGCCGTCCTGGCCCATAGCCCTCAGCAGAGTTAAAGGGCGGCAAAGGAGGTGAGGGTGGATTGGCCTCCATCCTCAACCCCCTACTGATCATAGGCCTCACCCTCAACTTCATCGGGGTCGTCATGATCCTCTACGCCAAGCTCTCCACCCTTGGTAGGCTAAGCGCGAGGCCGTGGGCCTCTAGACTTACCAGTTGGGGCACGGCCACACTGTTACTAGGCTTCATCTTCCAAGCCGCCTCACTGCTCCTCTAGCGGGCCCCCTGCCATGATATGCACCAAACAAGGCCCCCGCATTGGCTACCCTCACGAGGCTCAAAGATTAGCGGCAGCATCAGAACCACTGCCAGTGTTCACCACCAGCCTGAGAACTTGGGCATATTACGCAAGACTCACAAGAGGGATGCGTGCGCCAAGCTAGAATATTTCCTCCTTTCCTGAGAAGACAGTCCAAGCTCCCATCACCCTCCTACAATCGTGAGAGATCACCGTCTTCTCTTTTCGTTTCTTCTGATCAAAGACCTCGCAACCAAACCCAAAGAAAGTAAAACCAAGGCCAGCACCAGCACACCCCCCTCACCTCAGCAGGCAATTCAGGCTCCTATCGGCCCCAAGTAACTGGAGCGAAACCCCGATCACGCAGCCCTGCTTCTTATTCTACTATGTAAAAACACCGCCATAAGGATGGAGACGAGGCCGGAAGGTATAAGCAGGCCTGCCCACAGGAGCATGCTAGGTACAGGAGCGGAAATGATTGCAACGCCGAGAGCAAACGTTCCAAAACTGAGCCATCCCGCACCATAGTTCCTCAAGAGGCGGATGCGTGACCATACGTCCTCAGTCCTCTTTATCTCGGCCGCGACGCTGCCCAATAAGAGGGGAGTGACCCACAGGGGGAACCATTGAATGATGGCCGCTCGGAGCACCGGGTCTCCCCAGGCGAAGCCAAATAGTAAAGGGGCTATCATCACAACCATAACTAGAAAGCGAGCAAGAAGCCAGCTTCTACCCAGAATCCTCCACGCGATTACAAGGATTAGGGGAACCAGAAGGATAAACACTAGTGAAGGCAGGTCAAACTTCATTGGTCTACTCACCCCTCTTCATTCCTAACCATATATGCTAATCTCTTCCACTTCGCCGTCGGAAAATTCCGACACATAGATGCGAGAGCTTTGATGTGAAGAGTCAGAAGTAGCCGCAGCTGGCACATATATGTCCCCACTGAATACAACATACTTGCGCACACAGAAAAATGGCTGTAATGTAGCAGACAGCACTCAGTGGATACGGTAAAAGTGTACATGAACCAACGCAGATACCATAGCAATACCAGTCAAATTCGATACATACAGGATACTCATAATCCCATAGACCCCACCAGGGATCCACACATCCACCACAGTGGCTACCCTCTGAAGCTCTCAGACTATCGGTGGCATCAGCACCATTAACGCTTATCGCCACCAGCCTGAGAACACGCCTGCCATCCCGGCTCTGGGCCACATAAGTAAAGGCGCCTGTAAGGAATCTCTCCACTAGTTCTGAGAATTGATATAGCGCAACAAAGTAGTCTTGTTTACCCTTGGCGGCAAATCCAACGACTAATAATTCATACTCTCTACCGTCGACATCCACTATATGATGGAAGGCCAGGAATTCATCATCCTCAGCGGGCATCCTTCCATTGACCCTTCTCAGAACATTCTTGACATCTTCACTATTCCTAGCTATATTGACAGCCGCCCGCTTGGCTTCACCTTTCAGTTCTTTCGACGACTTCGCCTTCATTCTACCGCTGGTAACCTCCTTTCCCCCCTGCCCGCAGCATGGTCTTGTCAGCCGCTGACCAGCATACGGGCCGGGCCAGGTTAAGAGCCTGAGACCTTTGAGAGGACCCAGAAGCCGCGCCAGCTGGTATATGGCAGCCGGCCCCTTCATGAGGCGAACCTTACCACCATCCAAGACTTCGGCCAGGAACCAGCTCTTAGCCACCTGACCCGACCGCTGGATTAGGTTGGTGGCCGCCCGGCTTCCCAGGGGCAGGAGCCCTACCCTGTGCTTCGATAGGCGTGTACCCCGGCGGCCAGGTTGCTGCAGAGGTTGCACCGCTCATCATATAGGAGAAAGTATCTCGAATCCCCAGCGGCTGCCTTCATCCAAGGGGTCCTCTGCGCATTCCCCATATATATCGCAAGAATTTTTTCTCAGACCTCATAAGAAGAGGAAGCTGATGAAGTGATGATAAGGTCTAACAGGGAACGGATTAACTGCTCCAAGCAGTTTTATAAGGGGTGTCTTTCGGCGTCGGCTGGATGGGTGGGGAGAAGGGGACGGCCGGGGATGCCGATGCCCGCCACGGGGAGGAGGTGTTCTACACTGCGTGGCCGGCCATCATCGGGCTCAGCTTCGGTCTTGTGGCTGCGGCCATCCTCCTGATCATCAAGGGCCTCTCAACACTCGGCGGCCTCCTCCTACTCGGATACTTCTTCTCCCTGCTGGCCCTCTTCATATACACGGAGATTCAGAGGTGGCCGGTCGTGAGCGAAGCCACCATCAGGCGCTACCGTGAAAGCGGCCTGGGGGAGGGTTTGGAGGCCATCGGGAGCGCGGGGCTGCCGGTGGGGCTCTTCCTGGTCACGGAGGCCCTCTTCTTCGGCACCGCCTTTTCGGTCTACTTCCTCTTCAGATTCCAATTTGCGGTATGGCCCCCTCCAGGCTCCCCCCACCTGGATGACCTGATACCGAGGATACAGACCCTCTCCCTCATCATGAGCAGCATCATGATCGAGGCCGTCATCTGGGGGCTGAAGAGGGGCAGGGCTCTGCTGGTGAGGGCTGGTGTGGTGGTGACCACATCGCTGGCCGCCCTCTTCGCGATCCTACAGTTCGGCATCGAATGGCCCAAGCTGCTGTTTGAGGAGGGCTTCACCTTCACATCCAACTTTCTGGCCACCAGCTTCTACCTGCTGACGGGTATACATGGAAGCCATGTGGTGGCGGGTGTGGGGGCCTTCGCGGTGGTGACGGCCAGGGCCTTCAAGGGCCACTTCACCCCCGGTAGCCATGGGTTCCTCGAGGGGACGGCCACCTACTGGCACTTTGTTCACATCGTCTGGCTCTTCCTCTTCATCCTGTTCTGGGAGGGGGGTCTGATATTCCGGTGAGGCTGAGGACCACCGACTTCGGCATCTTCGTCATATTCGCCGCGCTGTACGCCGCTGGCACCCTGGGGACGGAGAGGACCATCGGGGACATCCGCATCCTCTTCTACAAGGTGAAGCCGGGTGAGGTGGCCAGCCCCCTCGTCGCGGTCTTCGGGGTGCCCTCCATCATGGGGCTGGCCGTGGGCCAGTTCATCGCTAACATGGCCTCGGAGCTCGGCCCCATCGACCTCTACACGCCTGGTATCTCCCTCGCGGGGCTGGCCCTCATCCGCTACGCCACCAGGATACCCCTCATAATCCGCTGCCTCCTCTACGTGGCTATCACCTCGCCCTGGATAGCCTTCCTACTATGGTCGCGGCACGGGGTTCCCCCGATGGACTCCGCCCTATCGGCCCTGCTCGGCCAGCTGATAGCGGTGGCCATCGGCTACGGTGCCCTGCTCGCCATAAGGCAGACGAAGATCTTCGAGACGCCGGTGCAGCCGCGGGCGTGAGGGGGTGGCGGGGTGAATGAGGCGCTACGCACCCACCCTCCTCGCCCTCGGGATACTCCTCCACTACCTGGGCTCACTCCATGAGCTGGAGGAGGCTCTCGTCACACATGTGCTCGGCCAGCACATCCTCTTCCTGGCGGGGGGCTACCTTACCGCCCTGGGGTTCGAGCACACACTCCTCTACACCTATATTGCTACGGCGAAGGGCGGGCCGGGGCTGGCGGCGGTGGGCCTGCTGAAGAGGCTAGCCCGCATCCACCACAGGCTGAACCCCCAGGGCGTTACCTCAACCGGTCTCTTCAGCGGGCTGGTGGTGGCCTGGCACATACCTCAGGTCTTCAACCAGTTTGTTGTTAGCGAGGACCTCCACACGCTGATGCACGTAAGCTTCTCCTTCATGGGGGTGCTGGCCTACCTCAGCGGAAAGATGCTCTATGCTAAGATGAAGATCATCCTCCTCCTGGCCGCGGGGAAGCTGATGATCATCTACGGCTTCTTCCTCACCCTCTCCAGCCAACACCTGTACATCCCCTACCCCTTCCATGAGCAGCCCCAGCTGGGCGTATCCATGATACTCAGCATGCTCTTCATCGAGCTGGGGCTCGTCCCCTACATTATCTACCGAAAGTACTTCGTGGGTGTCTAGGCCGCGCGGTTCACTAGGATGGGGTCCAGCCTCCTCGCCCTACGCCTGAGGTATCGGGTGTAGAGGTCGGGGCCCAAGAACAGGTTTAGGCCGGCCAGGGCCATCAGGGAGACATGGACCGCCAAGAAGATGTTTAGGGGCTGTTTGAGCAGGATCAGCAGGACATAGCCGTTGATGAAGACCAGGGCATGCACCAGGATGAAGAGTAGGGTGGAAAACCTCCTGTACCTGGAAACCTTGGCCCCTATCCCCGGTATCCCCTCCAATACGCCATCGGCTCCGGCCACCCACTCCACATAAAGATTTTAGGCATGCCCCCTCGATGGCGATAAAAGATTATATTGCCACGGGGACCGGCTCCACCCAGGGGGCTGAGAGGGTGGAGAGGCCACAGGTGGTAGCTGCGGAGGTCAGGCCCCTCTATAAGGACCTTAGACGCATCTTCACCACGACCCACCACACCGACATCGGGATACTCTACCTCACCGCCGGCTTCCTCAACTTCATCCTGGCCGGCCTGGTGGCGGGCGTGATGAGGGCCACCCTGACGGCGAGGACCCCACCCATCTCACCCAGCCTCTACGCCAGCCTCTTCACGGTGCACGGCACCGCCATGATATTCCTGGCCATCGTCCCCATCTCGGTGGGCTTCGCCAACTACCTGCTGCCGAAGATGGTGGGGGCCCCCGATATGTACTGGCCGAAGCTGAACGCCTTCAGCTTCTGGCTTGTGCCCCCCGCCTCGCTCCTCATCTGGCTGGGCATGCCGGCCATCGGCTGGACCGGCTATGCGCCGCTGAGTGTCATCGAGCCCGGCGTAGGGGTTGACATGTGGATCCTCGGCCTCCACCTGCTCAGCATCTCCTCCATCGCGGGGGGCCTGAACTTCCTCATGACGGTCTTCAAGCTCAGGGCGCCGGACCTGCCCCTCAGCCGTGTGCCCCTCTTCGTCTGGTCCATGATAGCCACCTCCTTCCTGATGGTGGCGGCGATCCCCGCCCTCAGCGTGGGCCTCACCCTCCTGCTCTTCGACCGAAACCTGGGGACCTCCTTCTTCGTCCCCAAGGGGGGCGGGGATGCCCTGCTCTGGCAGCATGTCTTCTGGTTCTTCGGGCATCCCGAGGTATACATTCTCGTCCTCCCGGCCATGGGGCTTGTCTCGGAGATGATTCCCCGCTTTGCCAAGAGGCCCATCTACGGCTTCAGGGCTATCGCCATGTCCTCGCTCCTCATCACGATCATGAGCTTCGGGGTCTGGGTGCACCACATGTTCACCACCGGGCTGTCCATCGAGGCCCGGATCCCCTTCATGGCGATCACCATGGCGATAGCCATTCCATCAGGCATCAAGGTCTTCAACTGGACCGCCACGCTCTACGACGCCAGGATCTCCTTCAAGGCGCCGATGCTGTTCGCACTGGGCTTTGTGGCAACCTTCCTGGTGGGGGGGATTACGGGGGTCTTCCTGCCGGTCATCCCGGTGGACTATGCGCTGCAGGACAGCTACTTCGTCCTGGGACATTTCCACTTCGTCGTCTTCGGCATCATCCTCGCCCTCGTGGGGGCCACCTACTACTACTTCCCCTACATGACTGGGAGGAGGTACAGCGAGCCCCTCGCCCTGATAAGCTTCGCCAACATCTTCCTCGGCAGCATGCTGACCTTCACATCCATGCTGGCGCTGGGTGTCCAGGGGATGCCCAGGAGATACTACCAGTACGCCAGCGTGCTCCCGGGGCTGGTACCCCTGCACCAGCTGGCGACGGTGGGCTATGTGTTCATGGCCGTGGGCTTCATCCTCTTCTTCCACAACCTCGTGAGGAGCCTGAGGAGGGGTGAGAGGGCGGCGGAGGACCCCTGGGGCGCCATGAAGATGGGCCTCCCAGACTTCCACATCCCCAGGCGGCTTGCCAGGGGGGCTGAGGTGGTTGGCTAGGCTAGGCCCCCTCGACTACATCACCTGGATAGGCCTGATCGGGCTCCTCTACTACATCTACCTCCTGGTGGGCGACTTCGGGCAGTTCTGGGGCTCGCCCGCGGTCGCGACGGGGAGGATATCCAGCCTCTACAGGCTGACCTACTTCCTCTCGGGAGGGGTCTTCGCCATCTTCATGGGCTCCCTCATCTGGCTTTCCATAAAGTTCAGGGATAGGGGTGGGGCCTAGTTGGTGAGGGCTAGGCTCTTCGAGGCAACCACGATCGCGGCCTCTGCCACCATCCTGCTGGTCCTGGCAGCCCTCTCGGTCCAGCTGCTGTATGAAATCGACAACCCCCCCGGGCGGGAGGATTTTGTGGCCATCAGGGTTGTGGGTAGGCAGTTCGCATGGACCTTCATCTATCCAGATGGGACGATAAAGTCCACTCTAGATATTGAGGCGGGCCGGCTCTACAGGCTGGAGCTGGTGTCGGAGGATGTCATACACGGGCTGGGCCTCAGGGAGCTGGGGATACTGAGGGATGTGGTCCCCGGCTACACCAACGTGGTCTGGCTAAAGGTGGACCAGCCGGGCAGATACCTCATCCTGTGTAGGGAGTTCTGCGGCTGGGGCCACTACTCCATGACGACCACCCTAAACGTGTGCGCGGGCCCCTGTCCCAGCTGACCCCCCGGGCCCCGAGGGGGTAGAGCATAACGGCTTCAATGCCGCCCCCCAGAAGCCCTCAGCGGAGGGGCCGACGACATCACCACACCCCTTCACTAACAAATAAACCATGGTGAGAGTATGTTGTTAAAAACAAAGCCTATGTATTCCGAGAGGGCGGAGTACTGCGGAGGTCTACGGGCCTCGATGGCGGTCTACAGGCAGAATGTGAAGATACCGCTGGAGCGGGTAGGGGTGCTTGTGGGCAGGGCGGGGGCCGTCAAGAGGAGGATCGAGGAGCGCTGTGGTGTGAAGCTTGAGATCGACAGCTCGAGCGGGGATGTGAACATCGTCCTGGCGAGGGATATCCCCGATGCGGACCCCTTCAAGGCCGCGGCGGTGGTGACGGCCATTGCCAGGGGCTTCTCCCCGGAGAGGGCCGAGCTGCTGCTCCAGGACGGGTATGAACTGAGGGTCGTCGACCTGAAGGAGTATGGGGGCCGCTCAGCGGAGAACCTGGCCCGGATAAGGGGTAGGATTATAGGTGAGGGAGGGAGGGCGAGGAGAAACATCGAGGAGCTCACCGAGAGCCACATCTCCGTGTATGGGCATACGGTGGCCATCATCGCCAGGGCTGAGTGGGCGGGCATCGCGGAGGATGCGGTCCGGAGGCTTGCGGCGGGCTCTCCCCATGCCGCGGTCTACTCGGCCCTGCAGAGGGCCCGCAGCAGGTCCAGGCTGGGGGCGGCCAGGCTCTGGGAGGAGGCCGTGGATGCCTAGGCCGGGCCTGCCATCGGTGATGGGAGCGCCGGGGGGTGCCGTTGAGTAGGGAGCGGCCGGCCTTCGCCGAGATCTCCCCCTCCGAGTTCTTCTACCGGAACCGGGAGCTGGCCGGGTTTACGAACCCCAGCAGGGCCCTCTACTCCGCCATCCGGGAGTTGGTGGAGAACTCCCTGGACGCGGCCGAGTCCGCGCGCATAAAGCCCGTGGTGGAGGTGTCGCTGCAGCCCGAGGGGGACGGCCTCGACCCCAGGCCCTATGTGCTGGCTGTGAGGGACAACGGCCCGGGCGTGGACCCTGTGCACCTCCCCAACGCCTTTGGAAAGGTCTTCTTCGGCTCCAAGTTCACCCTCAAGCAGGCCCGGGGCATGTTCGGCATGGGTGGGACCATGGCGATCCTCTACGGCCAGATCACCACCAACCGGCCCGTCACGATCGAGAGCTCCGTGGATGGGGTGACGCTTCACGGATACCGGATGCTGATCGATATCGAGCACAACCGGCCCCTCATCCTGGAGAGGTGGTCGAGGGAGGCGGGGGGATGGCATGGAACCTATGTCCGGCTGACCCTCGAGGGCGATTACACCAGGGCCCAGCAGAAGGTCCTCGAGTACTTCAGGCAGAGCGCCATGGCCACACCCTACGCCTACCTCTCCTTCACGGACCCGCTGGGCAGGAGGGTGGAGCACCTCCCCGCGGTGGACACCATGCCCCCGCCCCCGAGGGAGACCCTGCCCCACCCCCACGGGTTGGACGTCGAGGCCCTGAGGCGTATTATCCGGGCCGCCAAGCAGAGGACCCTGCACGAGCTCCTCTACAAGAACCTGCACCGGGTGGGCCCCAAGATCGCCATGAAGTTCCTGCTGCACAGCGGGTTCGACCCCAACAGGGACCCCAGCACCCTGACCAACGAGGAGATAACCGCGCTGGCCCGGGCGCTGCATGAGTACGACGGCTTCCTCCCCCCCGATGCATCCTGCCTATCCCCCCTGGGGGAGGAGCTGCTGGTGGCGGGCGTCCGGAAGGAGCTGCGCTGTGAGTTTGTCACCGCGGTGAGCCGGCCCCCCGCGGCCTACTCAGGCTATCCCTTCATCGTGGAGGTGGCCGTGGCATATGGGGGTGAGCTGCAGAACGGGGTTAGGCTCTACAGGCTGGCCAACAGGATACCGCTGCTCTACGATGAGAGCAGCGATGTGGCGTGGAAGGTCATCACCGAGGAGATCAACTGGAGGAGGTACAGGCTGGGGGATAACCCTCCCATATCGATCATCACCCACATCTGCTCCACCAGGATCCCCTACAAGACCGTGGGTAAGGAGTACGTGGCGGACCAGCCCGACATCGAGAGGGAGCTGAGAAACGCGGTGAGGGAGGCGCTGAGGAGGCTCTCCCACTACCTATCCAAGAAGAGCTCGCTGGAGATGGCCCAGAGGAGGTCCAACATATACCAGAGGTATCTACCCCTCATCGCCAGGTTCTCCATGGAGCTGGCGGGCAGGGGGAGGCCCCCCGACTACAGGAAGCTGGTGGCGGGCCAGGGGGTTGAGATGCGGCGATGACAGGCGTCGCGGCGGCCAGGCGGGAGGCTGTGCTGGGGCGGCTGAGGGAGCTGGGTGAGCGGGTCTACCAGGACATCGAGCGGGGGGTCTTCCCCAGCGTGGAGATCAGGAGCCGGTCCGTGACGAACATCGTGTATGATGAGAGGGCGAGGCAGTTCGTCCTGGGCCCCCGGACGGTGAAGCGGAGCTCCCACAACCTGAAGCAGCTCAGGGCCTTCACCCAGCTGCTCTGGCTGGCCTACTTCAGCAACCGGCTGATCAGCGAGTCGAGGACATCGACCCTGAGGGACGTCTACTACTCGGTCCAGGCCTACAACCTCGACTTCACCGACCAGGACGAGAGCGACGAGCTGGTCGTGGACCTGGAGACCCTGCTGGGCCGGCCCCGGGAGGACTTCAACATATACCCGGAGGAGCGCAGCAGCATCTTCGGGGACCTGACCGTGGAGTACACCGTCCCGGGCTATGAGGGGAGGAGGATCAACCTCTCATCCCACCCCGACGGCTACATGATCGGGCCGAGCCTCAGCACCGCGGAGTTCATAGATACCAGCGCCGAGCTGGTGCTGGCGGTGGAGAAGGGGGGTCTCTTCACCCGCTTCGTGGAGGAGAGGGTCCATGAGAGGTTCAAGGCCATCATCGTGGATATGGCCGGCCAGGCCCCCCGGGCCACCCGATACATGCTGAGGAGGCTCAACCGGGAGCTCGGGCTCCCCGTCCTGATACTGACCGACGGGGACCCGTGGGGCGCGCACATCGCGGCCGTGGTGGTCGCCGGCTCCGCCAACGCCGCCCACATCTCGGAGATCAACGTCCCGGATGCGAAGTGGGTGGGTATTTGGGCCACCGATATTAGGAGGTGGAGGCTCCCCTCCGAGCCCTTCAACGAGCAGGACCTGAAGAGGCTGGATGAGCTGGGCAGGGACCCCCGCTATCAGGCCGGGATCTGGCGGGAGCAGCTGGAGGAGTTCCGGCGGCTGAAGAGGAAGTCGGAGCTGGAGGCCTTCGCCAAGTATGGGCTGACCGCCATCGTGGACAGGTACCTGCCCCTGAAGCTGGAGGAGGCAAAGAGCCTATGAAGGGCTGGGCCGTGGGCTGGCCGTCATGTCCAGGAAGGATGTGGCTTCGCAGAGGATCGACGTATTTATCCGGCTGGTGGGCCTGATCCTCGTGGCCCTGGGCCTGGTCGTATTCGTCGCGACGGCCACCACGCCGCTGAACCCGGCGCTGGCAGCCCTCTACTACCTGGTCTCCATCGTGTTCCTGGGCTCGGGCCTCCTGGCCCTGATCGCAAGGTTTGCCTAGGGGGGAGGCCTTGGGGGAGAAGATCCGGCTGGCCATCGTGGGCTGCGGCAGGGCAGCCGCCAGCTTCGTGAGATCCATCTACTCCGAATCCGAGGTGGAGGGGATCTGGCACCCCCTGGTGGGGAACTTCCGGGTTTCACAGCTGGAGGTGGTGGCCTGCCATGACATCGATAGGCGGAAGGTGGGGAGGCCCCTGGCCGAGCTGGCGGGGCTGGGGGCTTCCAGACCCGACATCATGGTGCTCCCCGGCCTTTTGAGGGACGAGCCGCCGCCGGGGGTGGAGCCCGCCCAGGAGCTGGTGGCCCCCGAGGCCCTGGCGGAGGGCTGGGCCCAGCACCGCGTGGATGTGGTGGTGAACCTGATCACCTCGGGCGGTGTCCGCTCCTCCAGGGCCTATGCCGAGGCGGCCCTCAGGGCGGGCGCGAGCTTTGTGAATGCGACCCCCGCCCGGATAGCGTCGGACCCGGCCATCTCGGAGTCCTTCAGGGCGGCCGGGCTGGTGGTGGTGGGGGATGACCTGATGAGCCAGCTGGGCGGGACATCGCTGCACAGGGGGCTCATCGACTTCCTCTCCAGGAGGGGGGTGCGGGTCCTCAGAAGCTACGAGCTGGATGTGGGGGGAGGCCTGGACACCCTGGCCACCCTCCGGGATGACGTGAAGGAGTTGAAGCGGAGCTTTGTGAGGGAGGCGCTGAGGGCTGAGCTGCCCTACCCCTTCCAGACGGCGGCGGGCACCATGGACTACGTGGAGTTCCTGCAGGAGAGGCGGGTCTCATACATCTATCTTGAGGGGCGGGGCCCCCTGGGCTCCGAGTTCAAGATCGATGTTACGCTGAGGAGCCTGGACCCAGCCAACGCCGTCAACATACTCCTCGACGTGACCAGGGCCGTCCACTACGCCCGGCTCCAGGGGCGGTACGGGGCCCCCCTCGACATCTGCGCCTACGGCTTCAAGGCACCCCCCACACCCCTACCCCTCCGCGAGGCCGACGCCCTCTTCACAGCCAACTACGTGAAGTAGGCCGGCAGCCGCGGCAGGATACGTAAACGATAATAGCCGGGACAACCCTCTTAGGACCCTTGATCGATCTCGCGGAGAGGGCGCTGGGGGCGGGCTACGAGGAGTTCCAGGGCATCATCGGGCAGGGCCTGGCCCTCCTGGAGGAGGAGAGGCGGAGGGGCGGTTGGGGCGATGTGGTGGTGGATGGGGGCCTCATAACACTACCGGATAGGGGAAGGCTTCTGTGTATCGGCGACCTCCACGGGGACCTGGAGTCCCTCTCCCTCATCCTGGAGAGGGCCGATGTGCTGGGGAGGCTGAAGACCGAGCCGCTCTACCTCATATTCCTCGGCGACTACGGGGACCGGGGCCGCTTCTCCCCCGAGGTCTACTATGTGGCCTTCTACCTGAAGCTCCTGCACCGGGAGCGGGTCTTCCTCCTGAGGGGGAACCATGAGGGACCCCACGACGTACCATTCTACCCCTACGACCTCCCCCAGAGCTTCAGGAGCCGGTTCGGGAGGGTGGGCGAATCCCTGCTGGGCCAGGTGCGCCGGGCCTGGAACAGTCTACACCACGCCGCCATCGTGCCGGGGAAGTACTGCATACTCCATGGGGGTGTGCCCACCGAGGCTGGGAGCCTGGCGGAGGTGGCGCGGGCCCACGAGGAACACCCCCGCAAGCCCCACCTGGTGGAGATCCTCTGGAACGACCCGAGGGAGGGTATCAGGGGGGCGCATGCATCTGCGCGAGGCATAGGCAAGTACTTCGGCAAGGACCTGACGGAGCGCTTCCTCCAGATGACGGGGGCGAGGACCCTGATCCGAGGCCACGAGGTATGTATGGGCGTCAAGACCAACCACGAGAACAGGATATTGACGGTCTTCTCCTGCAGGGAGCCCTATGGCATCCCGGAGGCGGCCTGGCTGGAGGTGGACCTGTCGGCGAGGGCCCTGGATGCCGGGGATCTGGCGGCATCCGCCCACTTCATATGAGATAGGGCTGCCTCGGCCCACGGGGGAAGCCCCCCACACCGGCAGGGCTCATAGCAGCGATAAGGTTAATGGAGGCGGCCCGCCGCCTTGGGTACGCGGCGCGGTAGCTCAGCCTGGTAGAGCACTCGGCTGTTAAACCGCGGAGACCGAGTGGTCAAGGGTTCGAAGGCTGCGGCCGAAAGTCCCTTCCGCGCCGCCACACCCCAAGGCCCAGGGACGGGTATGCCCCGACGCATCCCCAGGCCGTTTGAGCGGGGGAATGCTCATAAGGCCATTGAATTTCGAGGGCTCCGTGTCCTCTGTCTTCGACGTCATCATCCTCGGGGGTGGCTGCGCCGGGTATACCGCGGCCATCTACGCGGGGCGCGCCATGCTCAACACCCTCCTGCTCGAGGGGCCCACGCCGGGTGGGCAGCTCACCCTCACCTCCCTGGTGGAGAACTATCCCGGCTTTCCCGAGGGCATCCTCGGCCCGCCCCTGATGGAGCGGATGAGGAGGCAGGCTGAGAGGTTCGGGGCCAAGCTGGTGCCCGAGAGCGCCGACCGGGTGGACTTCACCCAGAGCCCCTTCAGGGTCTGGGCTGCCGGTGTGGAGTACCGGGCCAACGCCGTGATCATCGCCACCGGCGCCTCCCCCCGCAGGCTGGGTGTACCGGGGGAGGATAGGCTGATGGGGAGGGGGGTCTCCACCTGCGCCACCTGCCTGCCGCCGGGCTCCCCCGTGGTGGCCTACCCCTCCATCACCCCCATCGACACCCTCGACAAGGGCCAGCTGGTCCTCACCGTGGATGGAACCTATCGGCCCGTGGCGGCCGCCCTGCGGCGGTGGTACGTGGGCGAGATGGTGCGAATCAGAACCGGCTTCTTCGCCGAGCATGAGGTGGTCCTCACCCCCAACCATCCCGTGCTGGCCTGTAGATGGAGGCCCGGGCTCGGAGCTGGTTCCAACTGGGATGAGCCCCGATGGCTCCCAGCGGGTAGCATAGCTGAGGGCGACCTGCTCCTCTACCCCATCCCCCGGGAGAGCGTGGATACGGGGCTCCTCCCGGCCGACCCCAGCTCGCCGCCTCAAGGCAGGGCGGATTCATGGCAGGCACCGCCCGCCCCCATCCCCCTCGATGGGCGTTTCATGAGGCTGGCGGGATACTATCTGGGAGGGGGCGTGATGACCAGCCGGGGGGTCGAATTCCACTTCGGCGCCGGGGATAGGGGTGCGGTGCGGGACGCCGCTAGTTCGCTCAAGGACCTCTTCGGCCTCAGGGCTGTGGTCCATGAAGATGGGGGTGTCATGCGCCTCATGGCCCCATCGGAGCCCCTCAGGGCCCTCTTCACACATCTATTCGGCGGGCATCCCCGCGAGAAGCGGCTGCCGGGCCTCTTCATGCGGCTACCCCCCCGGAGGCAGAGGGAGCTGGTGCGGGGGCTCTGGAGGGCGGGGGGGTCCATGGCTGGGGATGGCTTCAGGCTGGTGACGGTTTCGCCCCAGCTGGCGGAGCAGCTCAAGATCATCCTGCTGCGCCTCGGCATCATCCCCCATGTCTCCCGGAGGCCCCTGGGAGGGCTGGCTTCAGAGGCTCCCGGCCCGAGGCCCCCAGACATGCCCCCCGGAGGTGAATGGTTCCAACTGCAACTGGGGGGAGCCTTCCTGGCCAGGGGAAGCGAGCTGCTGGGGCTGCGCCACCCCCACATATCCCGGGAGGGGAGAGGCGATGCCCAGCCCTGGTTGCGGGGTGGCTTCGCGCTGCTGCCGGTAACAGGGGTTTCGCGGGAGCCCTACCGGGGATATGTCTACAACCTATCGGTGGAGGGGAACCATACCTATGTGACGCCCAACGGCGTGCTGCACAACTGCGACGGCCCCTTCTTCAAGGGCAGGGAGGTGGCGGTGGTGGGCGGGGGCGACAGCGCCATGGAGGAGGCCCTGTACCTGGCCCACCTGGGCTGCACCGTGAATGTGATTCACAGGCGGGACCGGCTCAGGGCCAGCAGGATCATGCAGGCCCGGGCCTTCAACGAGCCTAGGATCCGGTTCCTGTGGAATACGGTGGTGGAGGAGGTGCTGGGCAGCCAGGCGGTGGAGGGGGTGGTGGTGAGGGACCTGGTCCGTGGGGAGAGGAGGACCCTGGGGGTCTCCGCCCTCTTCGTGGCCATCGGGCACGAGCCCAACACATCCATCTTCAGGGGCCAGGTCGAGGTGGACGAGAGGGGGTACATCGTGACGAGGGGGGATACCACCCACACGTCGAGGGAGGGGGTGTTCGCGGCCGGAGAGGTGAGGGATTGGAGGTACAGGCAGGCGGTCACGGCCGCCGGCGATGGCTGTAAGGCGGCCATCGACGCCGAAAGGTACCTGAGGGAGAAGGGCCTCATATGAGCCCGGACCTGGCCCAGATCGAGGAGACCATCAGGGCCTACTATGAGGCCGGGAGACGGAGGGACTTCGGTAAGCTCAGTCGGCTGAAGGCCTCCCAGGGCTTTTCAAAGTTCGACGACCTGCCCCCCCTGGGCAGGCAGGGGGCGAGTGAGGCGCTGGCCTACGAGGAGCTGGCCTTCTCATCCATCTCGGACCTTCAATACGAGATCCGGGACCTGGAGATACAGCCCCTCTCCGAGGACCATGCCCTGGCGACCTTCTACCTCAGGCTGAGGGGTGTGGTGGTCGAGAACTACACCTTCGAGGGGCGGGGGGTGGCCCGCGAGTCGCGGGTGACCATGGTGCTGAGGCGCGAGGCGGGGGAGTGGAGGATCCTACATCTCCACGCATCCCCCATGGCGGGCGAAAAAGGTGTTTAACCTGCCCGTTCAACCCCGGCTGTGGATTTCGGTGTATGCGTGCCCAACTTCGGCCGCAACTCCAGCGTGGAGGCCATGGCGGATGTGGCCGTGAAGGCCGAGGAGCTGGGCTACTCCACCCTCTGGGTGACGGACCACCTGGCGGTGCCATCGGAGCATGCTGAGCCCTATGGGAGGACGTTCGAGGCCCTAACCACCCTGGCATGGCTCTCCAAGCTCACCAGCAGGGTTAGGCTGGGCACCTCGATCCTGATCCTTCCCCTCAGGAATCCGGTGGAGGTGGCGAGGAGGGTTGCCACCATCGACTGCCTCTCGGGCGGTAGGACCATCCTGGGGGTGGGCGTGGGCTGGCTGGAGAAGGAGTTCGAATTCCTCAACATGAACTTCCACGACAGGGGGGCCCGGGCCGACGAGGCGATACAGCTGATGCGGAAGATCTGGTCGGGTGAACGCAACATCAGGACCAGGCATTTCCATATCACGGATGCGGTGGCGGAGCCCAGGCCCATCCAGGGTGAGCGGCTACCCATCTGGGTGGGGGGCTCCAGCGATGCGGCGATTCGTAGGGCCGCGAGGCTGGGCGATGGGTGGCACCCGGTGGGCGTCCACCCCAGCCTCCTGCCCGAGATGAAGCGTAAGCTGTGGGGCTGGTCGGGGGGTAGGAGGGTGAAGCTGACCATGCGCCTCTTCATAGACCTCTTCGGGAGGAAGTTGAAGGGGTACAGGTCATCCACCGGCGAGCTGCGATACGCGGTGGGGGGCTCCGTGGACGATGTGATCGAGGGGCTCACCCCACTGGCCCAGGAGGGCGTCGAAGAGGTGGCTGTATACTTTGGGGATGTGGCGAGGGAGGAGTATCTCAGGCGGCTCCAGACCTTCGCCGAGGAGGTGGCCCCCAGCTTCCGATGAGGCGGGCCGGCTAGCTACCATTTAAAAAGAGTGGATTTGGCTTCTGTGGGACAGCTGTGAGCGAGAGGCCTACCTTCGAGTATTTTAGGAGTAAGGGCCAGAAGATCAGCCTCGACCCCCAGAGCCGCCGGCTGAGGGAGGAGCTGCTCTCGACGCCCGTCGAGCCCGTCGACCTGGCCAAGGTTTCGACCGTCGGCCAGCTGGTGGAGGCCTGGATGCGGACCAGCATTCAGGCGAGGAGCATCGCCATGTGCGCGATGGTCTACGAGAGGATGCTGAGGGATGAATCGAGGCCCGTCATCTTCATCGGTCTCTCGGGGGCGCTGATCGCCGGTGGCCTGAGGAAGGTGATCCGAGACCTGGTGGAGTACGGGTTGGTGGATGTGATCGTCTGCACCGGGGCGATAGCCTACCAGGACTTCTATAACGCGGTGGGGTATAAGCACTATATGGGGACGCCCGATGCCGACGACGCCCTCCTCCACGACCTCTACATCGACAGGATCTACGACACATACGTGGACGAGATAGGGTTTGTCCACGCCGATGACATGATTGCCGATATAGCATCCAGGCTGGAGCCCAGGGCCTATTCGACCCGGGAGTTCCTCTCGATCCTGGGCTCCACCATCAGGGACCCGGATTCATTCCTATACGCCGCCTGGCGGCATGGGGTGCCCGTCTTCTGCCCAGCCATCGCGGACAGCTCCATCGGGATCGGGCTGGCCGGCCTCTACCGGCGCGCCGTGGAGGGGGGTGGGAGGATGATGTGGCTGGACACCATAAGGGATAACTATGAGATAGCCCAGATCGTGATGCAGGCGGAGAAGACGGGGGCCATCTATATCGGCGGCGGGGTCCCCAAGAACTATATCAACGACGCCGCGGTGATGCTGGACTACACGAAGGGCCACTCCTACGCCTTCCAGCTGACCACGGACGCCCCCCACTGGGGTGGGCTTTCGGGGAGCACCCTCGACGAGGCCAAGTCCTGGGGCAAGCTATCCAAGGAGCTTACGAGGGCGACCGCCTATGTGGATGCCACCATCGGCCTCCCCCTGGTGGCCGCCTACGTCTTTGAGAAGCAGCTCTGGAGGGGGAGGTCCAGGCTCGTCTTCCATTGGGACGGCCCCCGGCTGGTCTCCATCACCAGGGGGGAGACGCTGTGATCCGGATCGACGAGGGCCGGGTGTTTAGGGAGATCGAGAGGGCGAGGCCGAGGCGGGTGGTCTTCACCGCGCCCGACGGGATACTGCGGGGGGTGAGGGAGCTGGCGCTGAGGGTGGAGCGGGAGTTCGGTGTGGAGGCGATCGTCCTGGGGGAGGCCAACTGGGGTTCCTGTGACACGGTGGAGTACCTGGCGAACCTGCTGGGTGCGGACATCGCCTTTAACATCGGCCACACGGGCTCCCTCGACAGGCTGGGGAGGAAGACAGTCTTCGTGGATGCCTTCGACGATGTATCCTTCGAAGGGGTGCTGGAGGCGGCCCTGCCCACCCTCAGGAGGTATGGGGTCATAGGCCTCGCCACCACCAGCCAGCACCTCCCGGCCCTGCAGCCATCGAAGGAGTTTCTCGAGTCGAGGGGGCTGGTGGTGCTCATCGGCAGGGGCAGGGGGCTGTTGAGGGATGGCCAGGTCTTCGGCTGCGAGTTCTACCCCGTCTACGACATCAGGGACCGGGTTGGTGCCTTCGCGCTCCTGGGCCAGAGCATGTTTCACGCGGTGGGTGTGGCCCTATCGACGGGTAAGCCCACCTACATGCTGGACCCCTACCTGAATCAGGTCATCGATGTGGGTGAGGAGGCCCAGCGGGTGTATAGGAGGGCGGTGCTGGACATCTTCAGGGCCAGGGATGCCAGGACCTTCGGGCTCATCATCGGCCTGCGGGAGGGGCAGCTCGACCTTCTCAGCGCGCGGCAGCTCAGGGATAGGCTGCGTAAGCATGGGAGGGAAGTGCTCCTCATCGCCCTCAGGGACATCACCGAGGACAGGCTGGCCGCCTTCAGGGATATCGAAGCCTTCATCCAGACCGCCTGCCCCCGCCTCTCCACCGATGACCACTTCAGTAAGCCAGTGCTGTCGGTCCCCCAGGCCGAGGCCCTGATCGGCCTCTGGGAGGGAAAGGATCCGGGCGAGTTTCTGCTGCGCGCCCACTGGCTCTAAGGCTCCTGGACCGCACAGCCCCCTTGGCCATCATGAGGCCCGATGGTATCCCTTATATACGGGGAGCCCCACTTCCCTAACACAGCGGGGTAGCCGCCCAGATGGATTATCCCAAGATGACGCCAGAGGAGCTGGCGGCCAAGTATCTTATCCCCGCCCTTAGGGCGAGGATAGCGGAGAGCCTCATAGAGAACCACAAGCTGTCCCAGAAGGAGGCGGCCAGGAGGCTGGGTGTGACGCAGGCGGCCATCAGCCAATACCTGCGTGGCCGGCGGGCCCTATGGAAGAACCTTCTGGTGGACGACACGGTTCTGAGCGCCGCGGATGCCCTCGCCGCCGAAATCTCGGCGGGCAACCTGGACCAGTACACCCTGACGAAGAGGATGAGCCTTCTGCTGGACTACATCCTCCGCCACCGGCTGGCGTGCCTGATCCATAAGGAGCAGGAGCCCGGCCTGGATATAGGCCAGTGCCACATATGCGAGGAGAGGGATGTTACACACGCGACCCAGCTGCTCGCCATATCGAGGGGCCTGGACGGGTTGCCGGGGAAGGGCGAGAGCGATGAGCGAGGAGGAGGGGGAGCTTAGGGGGGGCGAGGAGGAGGAGTACGAGCTCCTGCGCCAGGTGGAGGAGAGGCAGCGGCGGAAGTGGAGGAGGAGGGGGCCCTACCGGAAGTCGTGGACCGGGCCTGCCTGATGGAGAGGTTAGGGCGTGAAGCGGCCGGCCATGGCTCCGGATGACCGCTAATCCTTAATTATTCGTCTGGGGGTGGACCCGACAGGTGGTTATCCTTGAGCACACCGGATCTGGAGGGCATCTGCAAGTCCATCTTCAAGATGGACAGGAGGATCAGGTACGTGGGCTTCCTCAACGAGTTTGGTAAGGTGATAGCCGGGGGCCAGAGGCGGGGGGTCACACCCCTGGAGCCCAAGTCCGAAGAGCTGAGGCTGATGGCCCACCTCATAAACATGAGCGGCCTGCGAGATAGCTGGGATCCCTACTTCGGCAAGACCCTCGCCAACATCTTCAAGCGCGAGTATGTGACCATCGCCCTCTTCCCCTTCACCGACTTCATCGCCGTGGTCAGCGCTGAGCCGGACTACCCCATCCAGAACATGCTACAGATAAGGGACTTTATCGCCGAGCGCATATCCATGCCCCTGAACGTCTGAACCATCCTCGGCGTGGAGTGGGGAGGGTAGCCAGCCCCACACCCCCCCTCTTATAGGGGCGGCGCGGCCCCGCTGCCCCGTGGCTAGGGAGTGGGGTGAGGCCATAGGGGATTTCCTAACCCGGATAATCGACCTGAAGGGTGTGTCGAGGAGGGGCTGGGTTGTAAAGCTGGGGGTGGAGAGGCCGGAGTCGGTGGCCGACCATAGCTACGCCGTCGCCCTCCTGGCCGCCCTGATGGCCAGGGCCGAGGGTCTGGACCCCTACCGGACCGCCTTCCTCGCCCTGGTCCACGACCTCCACGAGGTTGTGACGGGTGATAGGCTCCCGGGGGAGCCCAGGTCGGGGGAGGAGTCGGCGGTGAAGGCCTTGGCGTCAGGCCTGCCGGCAGAGCTGGGGGGCTTGATTGAGGGGGCTTGGAGGGACTACTGGTACAGCCTGGTTCCTGAGGCGAAGGTCGTCCGGGAGGCCGACAGGCTGGATCTGGCGGCCCAGGCCCTATGCTACGAGAGCCAAGGCTACCCAGCCGAGGCCCTCGATGAGTTCTGGCGATCGGCCCGGCGGGGCGTCCGCAGCCGGCTGGGGATCGCGATACTTAGAGCCCTGAGGGGCCGGAGAAAAAGAAAAGAAACTTCCCAGGTTTAAGTGATGCCCAGGTCTGGGAACTGGCTCTGGGGCAGCCCCAGCTCCTTCTGAAGGGTCCTAATCCTGTTGGCGTATTCCTTGAGCTTCTCGGTGTCCTTCTGGGCCTTGGCGATCTTGTAGCCCTTCCACGCCTTCTTCAGGGCCCCCCAGGTCTGACCCTTGGTGTACGCCATCCACCCTCACACCTCACGCCCGCTTCAACCCATGAGGCTTATAATCTTTCCCACTCTCAAGCCCGCTGGGCTACCGCGCCTGCCTGAGGAGGGCCCTCACCCGCTTGGTGACGTTGGGGTGGGTTGAGAAGAGCTCCAGGATGCGGTCGCCCAGGGTGATAGGCCTGGAGGCGACGGCCTGCACCAGCTCCCTGTCAGTGTAGCCGTAGGCCTCGGTGGTGGCGTCGGGGTCGGATATGAAGAGGGCCTTGAAGCTGTGGCTGGTGGTGTCCCCCCGCAGCTTGAGGAGGCCGGATGCCCGGACGATCTTGGCCAGCCCCTCGGCCAGCTTCCTGGCCCCGTCGTTCACGGTCCTCACGGCATGCTGGTCGGCGTAGTACTCCCTCAGCCTGGAGACCCCGAGGACCAGGAGGTTCAGGACGAAGTAGATGATGAAGGCCAGGATCCCGAGGAGGGCCAGGACGCCCGCATTCCGCCCCCTCCCGTTCCAGAGGCTGGACAGGAAGAGGGACTGGGCAATATAGTAGAAGATGGCCGGCAGGACCGAGAGGAACATCATGATCTGGACATCCCTGTGCTTGAGGTGGCCCAGCTCATGCCCTATGACCGCCTCCACCTCCTCCTCCTCGAGCCTCTCGAGGAGGCCCCTGGTCAGGGCGACACGGCTGCCCGTGAGGGGGGAGCCGTAGGCGAAGGCGTTGGGGAGGGGGACGTCGGCTATCATAAGCCTGGGCCTGGAGATCCCGCTCCTCCGGACGAGGTCCTCGAATATCCTGGTGAGGCGGGGCATTTCGTGGGGCCCCACCTCCCTCACCCGGTAGATGGCCTCTATCATGTAGGGTGCGAAGAGCCACTGGAGGAGGTTGAAGATGAAGACGATGCCCACCAGCACGGGTAGGGAGAAGATGTTGAGGTACTGCAGGAGGGCTGCGAAGGCGAGGGTGCTGAGGGCTATGATGGCCGCCACGGTGGCCAGCATGCTGAGGCGAAGCCGCCACAGAACCATGCTTTTCGGCCGCCCGTGGACATATTAAAAATCTTTACTGGTTGTCGGCGAAACCTCGTGTGCTGGGCCAGGGCCCTAAGGCGCTGCCAGTAGGGGGCTCTCCTCCCGCGCCACGGTGATCTTGGCCGTTTCGTCCAGGGTCTTCTTCACCAGGTCGCCCAGCCCCAGCCGGGCCTCGGCCTCGAGCAGCCTCTCCGGGGAGACCCTGGTCTCGGGGTGCCTCGATAGGATCGAGCAGCAGTCCCTATAGTCCTGGATGGACAGCTCGTAGAGGCCGATCCTCTTGGACAGCCCCACGATCTCCTCCTTGTCGTAGGTGAGGAGGGGTCTCAGGACCTCCACCTTGAGGCCGTAGGCCGCGGCCGTCATGTTGGCCAGTGTCTGGGAGGCCACCTGGGCCAGGCTCTCGCCGGTGGAGACCGCGGCCACCCCCAGCCTCTGGGCCAGCTCCTCCGCCACCCGGAACATGAACCTCCGGAAGAGGATCAGCTCGAGGCCCGGTGGGGCCTTCAACACCCCCATCTGGAAGTGGTGGTAGGGGGCCAGGTACAGATCCCCCTCCCCCCCGTACAGGGCAAGGTGTCGCACCAGCCTCACCATCTTGCGCTCCGCGGCCTCCTGCCAGCTGGGGTAGGCGTAGAAGTGGAGGTAGGTGAGGCGGCATCCCCTCTTGAGCAGCAGCCACGCGGCCACCGGTGAGTCTATACCACCCGACAGCAGGTGCAGGACCCGGCCCGAGGAGCCGACGGGCAGGCCACCCAGCCCCCTGTACTTCCTGAAGTATAGGAGGGCTCCCCTATCCAGGATGTCCACGTAGACGGTCAGGTCGGGCTCCTTCATCGAGACCCTCAGCCCATGGAGCTCCCTGACCGCCTGCCCGAGCATCCTGGCGAGCTGCATGGAAGTATAGGGGTATGTCTTGTCGGCCCTCCTCACCGCCACCCGGAAGCTCGAAGCCCCACCCTCAGACACCTCCTCCCCCACACGCTCCAGCACCCTCTTCTTCAGGGATTCGAACTCCCTCGGTAGCAGCTCCACGGGCGCATACCAGGAGACGCCGAAGACCCGCTGGACACGCTCCATCATCTCCCCCAGCCTTTGGCTGTCCGTGACCTCCACCAGTATTCTGCCGCTGACCCTCTCCACCCTCCCGTAAGGTACACCCTGGAGCGACCTCCGAATATTCTCAACCAGCAGCCTCTCGAAGAGGGGTCTATTATGTCCCTTGAGGGCTATCTCGGCATAGTGTACGACAAGGTGTGTGGGCACCTCCCCCTCTCGGCCCCCACGGTGGGTAAAGGTTTTCCCTCAACTGCTAAATCCAGGGCCACCCACCGGTAGGTGTGGATTCGGGGGTCCCTGTTGTGGTCAGGTGGGTGGAGGGGCTGAAGTTTGTGGTGGAGGATGATGCGGGCCATGCCATCGTGGTGGATGCCTCCAGGGATGCTGGGGGTGAGGGGCGGGGCTTCACCCCGGGACGGCTCCTCCTGGGCTCCGTGGCGGCCTGCAGCGCCATGGATATCGTGGCCATCCTGGGCAGGAAGAGGCAGAGGCTTGACAGGCTGAGGGTGGAAATCTCGGGCGAGCAGAACGAAGACTACCCACGCTACTACAAACGGATGCACATGAAATACGTCGTCGAGGGCGATGTGGCGGAGGAGGCGCTCAGGGAGGCCATAGGGCTCTCCATGGAGAGGTACTGTAGCGTGGGAGCCACAGTGGCGGGCAGGGCCCAGATCACCACCAGCTACGAGATAGTGAGGAAACAGTAGGCTTCTATCTGGACCCAAGGCTCAGCCCGGGCCAGGTAGCGTCCGCCTTCTAATGGACAACTCTTTCTCAGCCGTGAGGGGTGTGACCACAGAATCCACAGTCAGCAGGGCTTCGTTCCATGAGCTAGATAGTCCAGTCTCGCCGTTCCATAACCCGTAGAATTCAACCGCTTCATCTCGAGGTTGGATTTGTATACCATCCTTAACCACTTCCGCTTTAACAGGAAACTTCCTCCAAGCCTTTCCTTCCCACGATTCGATTATTTGGGGATGGTAGGGGAGAACTCTGCTGGCTTGGCAAGATTCACATCGCTCCAGTCAAATTGCCTTCCTAAACACCTGAAGGAGACGTATCTCTGGAGACATAGGTAGTGAGGCACCACTAAGGCTTTCTCCAGGCTTCGGTCCTAACCAACGAGCCGCCACCTAGAATATGAAAGATGGCCGATCCCTATTGATAATCTTCCACACGGAGGCTCTTTGGTAGATATGTGAGGTTCTCGTGCCCCTGCTCGGTTACCACGAGATTGTCCTCCAACCTCACCCCCAGCCTACCCGGCAGGTAGATGCCGGGCTCCACCGTGAAGACCATGCCCCTCGCCAGCGCCGTGGGGGAGCCTTCACGGATGAAGGGCTCCTCGTGAACCTCCAGGCCGAGGCCATGCCCGGTCCTATGTATGAAATAGGGGCCGTAGCCGTGTTTAGCGATGACACCCCTGGCAGCCCTGTCCAGCTCCTCAGCCCTCACCCCGGGCCTGGCATGCCGTAGCGCCTCCGATTGGGCCCTCACCACAACATCGAAGACCCTCCTCTGCTCCTCGCCCGGCTCACCCAGGCACACCGTCCTCGTGACATCGGCAAAGTATCCGCCCCACGTGACACCGGCATCCAGCACCAGCAGATCCCCCTTCCGGATCCTGCGCTCGGTGGGCTCCAGGTGGGGCTTCGCCGCATTGGGCCCCGACTGCACCAAGCAGAAGGGGACCGATTCAGCCCCCAGGGCGAAGGCATTCCTCTCGAAGAGGAGCTTGACCTCGCGCTCCTCAAGCCCAACCCTCACCTCCCGGAGGGTGGCCCTCAACGCCTCCTGCAATATCCTCGAAGCCCGCCTGTGCGCCTCAACCTCATGCTCATCCTTAACAACCCTCAGCCCATAAAACAGCTCGTCAACCTCCCGCAGGCTCAAACCGGGGGACAGCCCCACAAGGCGGGTGAAGGTCTTGAATGGAAGCCGGCCCTCCACCCCCAAGGTACAGCCCCCCAGCCTCGCCCTCTCAAGCATCTCCCTGACGATCCGCCAGGGGTCCTCATCATCGGCGTACGGGATGAGTTCCACATCCTCCACCACCAGCTGATCCCTCACCCGCTCCAGGTCGAGCCTGGGCACCAGCATCGATGAGGGGCCTCGAAAGCTCAGAAGGCATAGGGTAGGCCTCTCATAGCTCTCCGTTACAACGCCGAGGAAATATCTCAGGTTGGGGCCAGGGAGCAGCAGAACCCCATCCAACCCCTCCAACCCAGCCCTCTCCCTAAGGGCGGCAAGCCTCGCCTGCACCGAGGCGGCTGACCCCTCCACGGACAGGGTCATGGCGACGATGCATATCAGCCTAATTCCGGCGAGAAACACCTGCCCTGGCAGGCATATCCTTACTCTTTGGCGCTCTATTGGGGGAGGATTACCCTGGCCTGGGCGCCCGGATACGGGCCTCCTGAAATTAGGTTGTTGGAGTGCAGGCTCATCTTATATGCGAGCCCGGCCCGTGGAATTACTCCTTCTTCACGAATTTCAGGGCTGCCGAGTTTATGCAGTACCTCAGCCCCGTGGGCTCTGGACCGTCATCGAAGACGTGCCCCAGGTGGGCCCCACAGTTGGCGCACTGCACCTCTACCCGCACCATGCCATGGCTGTAGTCCATCTCCTCCCTGATCCTCTCCCACGCTATGGGTGCCCAGAAGCTGGGCCAGCCGGTGCCCGAATCGTACTTGGTCTCGGAGCTGAATAGGGGCGTCTCACAGACAACACAGAGGTAGGTGCCCTCCTCCTTGTTATTCCAGTAGAGGCCCGTGAATGGGGGCTCGGTGCCCTTGTTGAAACAGACATAGAACTGTAGGGGGGTGAGCTTCTCCCTCAGCTTCTCGGGGTCCAGCCTTGCACCCAACCCTGTGCCACGGGGTCATGAGCCCCTAATGAATCTTTTCGCCCCCCATATGGGGTACGAACAGAGCTAAGCCGCAGCCGGTAATTCTGTGCATCCCACAAACCTCACATGCTTTAAGGGGGAGGGCCCAGCCTCTGGAGCCCTTGCATAAAGACGCCCCCTCGGGCCTTACACACCTCTACGCCTCCGTCTTCCTGGCATCCCTCGGAATGGGGGCCTACCTGTTCCTCGTCCCCCCATATGTCCAGCTGCGGGGCGGAAACTACCTGGACTTGGGCGTGGTGGGGATGACGCGGTCAGCGGCCTACATGGTTTTGCCGCTCCTGGCGGGATACCTGGCGGACCGCCTGGGGGCCCTCCGACTCTACCTCTTCAGCATCGCCGTGAACGCGCTGGCCGCGGGGGCGCTGGTGCTGGCCCGCTCGGTCCTGGAGATAGTCATGATACAGCTGTTTACGGGCATAGGCTTCGCGCTTCTCTGGCCCACCACCGAGGCCCTGGTGGCCTCGTCCACCGCGACGCCCCAGAGGGTCAGGGCCATCGGCAGGTACAGCATCTCATGGGCCCTGGGCTTCCTGTTGGGCCCCCTCATGGGCGGCTACCTGGCGGAAAACCTGGGCTTCACCACCCTCTTCCTGACGGCGAGTGTAACCATCCTCGGCAGCTCCCTCCCACTCATCAAGTTTGGGGGTGGGGCGCCCCCGATCACCGATGCTGGGGAAGCCCATCGCCCCGGGGGCCTTCGACTGCTGAGACCCGCCCTGCCACTCTACCTGATGGTGGTCCCCTACAGCATCATCTTCGGGCTTCTGGTGGCCATCTTCCCGGGCTACCTCAGCAGCCTGGGTATCCGCTCCCAAGAGATAGGTTTCCTCTTCAGCCTCTTCGGCCTGGCGAGGATCACGGCCTTCCTCTGCGCCCATCGGCTGACGGTCCTCGGCGAGAAGAGGGTTGTGGCCGGTAGCTTCGCGGCCTTCGCCCTGGCGCTGTTGGTGATCGCCCATGCCAGCAGGCAGGTGGAGCTCGGCCTTTCGATGGTCCTCATGGGCCTCTCGATGGGCATCTTCTACCCGGTAACGGCGGGCCTCGTATCTCAGATGGTGCCCCCCGCGAGGCTGGGCACGGCCCTAGGCGCCTACGAGAACTTCTTCGGCCTCGGGTTCACCGTGGGCCCGTTGGTAGGCGGCGCCCTGGCCACCCTCTGGAGCCCCTCCTCCCCATATCTGGTGATGGCCATCGTGTCGTTATCCATGCTCCCCGCCCTGCTCCTCTGGAAGCCGCCCCCCAGGTTATAGCCCAAACACACACGTATTGTGGGGCCGCATAATCTCAGCAGGTGTGTGGTTAGGGGCCCCTCGGGGCCTTCCGCATGAATATGACCCTCTGGTCCCCCCTCAACCCCCGGGCCTTGAAGAAGGCGATTGCATCCCCATTACCCTCCTCCACATCACAGAATAAACCGGAGTAGTTCCTCTACACGGTCCTCGCCCCGAACCCGTATCACGCCCGGGTTGAAGCTTAGAGCAGCCACCTACCCTTCTCCATGACCAGCTCCCCATCAAAATAGACCCTACCATTCCTACGGAGGTCCTTGATGAAGTCCCAGTGGATGGCCGACTGGTTCCGCCCCGCCGTCTCCTTGTAGGACCTGCCCATCGCCAAGTGAATCGTCCCGCCGATCTTCTCGTCGAAGAGGATCTGGTTGACCGGGCGTGTGATGTTGTAGTTGAGGCCTATGCCCAGCTCGCCGATCCTCCTGGCGCCCTCGTCGGTGGAGAGGATGCCGCGCAGGAAGGCCTCATTCCTCTCCGCCGAAGCCCCCACAACCACACCATCCCTGAACTCGAGCCTCACACCCTCCACAATATTGCCCAGATGGACGGCTGGTATGTCGAAGGCTATATGCCCATTCGCCGAGTCCTCCACCACCGATGTAAAGACCTCTCCCCCCGGCATGTTATGCTCCACACAGCTCACCACAGCCCTCCTACCCTTGATGCTGAGGGTGAGGTCGGTGTCCGACCCCACTATCCGCACCTCATCGGTCCGCTCCATACGCCTCTTGAACCTCTGCATCCGGCGCCGCAGCTGATCCCAGTCGAGGAGGCACGCGCCATATACAAAATCCTCAAACTCCCTCAACGACATGCCAGCGAACTCCGCCGCCGCCTGCGTGGGGTACTGGAAGAGCACCCATCGGGTCCTATTGACACGCCACTCATTGATGGGCTGCACGGTCCTCGCCCACATCCCGATCTTCTCGGGCGGCACACCCTCCAACTCCCTGAGGTCTTCGGGGGCCCGGATGGCGAAGAAGACATCCGTCCTCTTTATCTCATAGAAGAGGTGGTCCGGAAACCTCTCCAGCTGATGCCTCTCGGCATACGTGTAGAATGTCTTCTGCTGGTCTGGGACGAGCCACTCAATACCCAGCACATGGGCACCCCGTTGCAGCACGAGCCTGTAGAGCTCCAGGACGAACTCCCTCGCCGCCACATCGGCCCTGATCAGGACACGCTCATCCCTCCTCACTTTAGTGGAGTAGTCCACCAGCAGCTCCGCGACCTTCCTCCCACGGGGGTCCAGCACGGTCAACGGATAGGCAAACCTCATTTTAGCCTTGTGAACTCCTCCAAGCCTGCTAGAACGCTTATCCCCCACCCAAACAGCTAGCTTGCAGAGACCTACGGCGGCAGTCTACTTTATCGTGAAAAACCAACCTAAGCCGTAAACATCGGCCTCCTCACATGTTGCTCCACGACCCTCCTCGCCTTCCCCAACGCCTCGAGAGCTTCACCCCACCTCAGCTCAAAAACCTCCGGCGCCAACTCACCCTCATAGAAGCCACGCGTGTGAAGTGGGAAGGTTTTATCCAAGAGGTCCCAGAAAACCCGCCTATCACTTTCAGCGACATTGCTCGCGATGAACCGCTCAACCATACCCAGACTCCAAACCGCAATGGGGACATTCCTCAAAGAGGCGTAGAACTTGATTAGCGCTAAAGCAGATCCCCAAAGCTTCTCCCCAGCTTGCCTAAAATCACCCCTCTCCTTATACTCAAGCGCCCGCCCAAGATACTCCTCAAAGAGCCGTCTGTAGCGCTCAGCCCTCGCAGAAGGATCGGAAAGAATATTTCTCAACTCGTCAACTACATCATCCCTACTCCAACCACAAACCTCTGAAACCTCCCTAATCCACTCTTCATCACCCCGACCAAGCCCCTCTCCCCTAGCCAGCTTCCCAACGACCTCCAAAACCTCAGGCCACTCCTCCACAAGGTAGATGAAGAGTTGCCGAGCAGCTAGTAAGGCGGCAAACACATGAACACCTAGAACCCTAAAGTATTCTTGAAAACACATAGGCAGGGCTTTGAACTGCTGATCGAAGCTCAAATACTTTCTAAGTGAGTGATTCGCGCCTTTCTCACCCTCTTCACAAATCTTTACAATCGCATAAATCGGACTGACCATTAACCACCTCCCCTACCCTCAAACTCCCTAACTGCTCTCTCAATCGTCTCAGCTATCTCTTTCAGCTGCTCCGCCACCTTCTTCTTCTCGTCGCTCGGGAGAGCAGTCAGATCTGCCCAATTCAACGTACTCAACCTGAATAGGGATGAGACGAAGGCGGCATAGGTCTCTGGTGTCAGCCTACTCGACAGCTCCACCATCTTAGACGGCGTAAGGACCTCCTTTAAGATCTCATCCAATCTCTTCCCCTCCTTACCCTCAATCTCAGCAATGTCCCTAAGCAAATCACCTAAGAGTTTAAGAGCAGACGTAAAAGTAAGCAGAGCTGACAAACCCAAACCACTTTCACCAACACAAACATTCAAAATCACCTTACATTATTTAAACTTAAAGGAAGACGAGCCTGACGGTCCTCCCACTCACCGGGTCCCGGAGTCTTTCACCCCTAGACAGAAGCCTCTCCCACCAGCGGGTGGGGCGGGCCCTCTGGACCTCCCCCACCTCGTACCAGCGGGGCGAGTCATAGACCAGTCTGCCCCCCGTATCACTCCTAACGAAGTAGACCCAGTACCGGGTAACACCCCTCCTCCCAAGATCCTTCGGGGGGTTGGTCATCGGATTCGCGATATTAAGGTCGATGGTGCGATAGATGTTGGCCTCGACCCTCTCCACCACCAGGGCCACCTCTCCAGGCACACCAGCGACCTCATCCCCATGCTAATAAAGCCGAGCCAACAGCATAGACCCAGATCTTCGCCATCCGCTAGGCGAGGTAAAGCAGCAGGGCAGGTATAGTGAACAGACTGGCAGTCGTTGTGATCACCACCGTGGAGGATGCCAGCTCCGGTCTCGCCTGGAACCTTTCGGAAAGCAGGTATGAGAAGACCGCGGATGGCATAGATGATTGGAGTACGAGCACCTTTCGTTCAAGCCCACCCATGCCCAGCCCATGGGCCACCAAGAGCCCCACCAGGAAGCCACCTGCCAGGCGAAGCACGCTGGAAGCGATGGACCCCCTCACGTTGATATCTCCACCTATCTCGGCCAGCTTCGCCCCCAATGTGATGAGGAGGAGGGGGACCGCGGTGTCCCCGATCAGCTTGATGGTGTTTTGTAGGAAGTATGGCAGCTGTACCTGAAGTTGGTTGAGGAGGAACCCCGCTAGGGCCGCATAGATCAGCGGGAGCCTGAGTGTCCCCATGAGACCCTCCCTAGACCTATCCGAGGCTGCCAGAAACACCCCCACCGTGTTGGTATAGAGGGATGAGACTATGAAGTAGGCGATGGCCAGCGGCAACGCCTTCTCGCCGAAGGCGAAGGTTACCAGCGGCAGCCCCATGTTACCCGCGTTGGGGAGCACAGAGGGGAGGAGGGCTGGCCCCACAGGCCCATCCCCCAGGCCCTTCAACACCAACCACGAGAGCAGGGTTATCCCCAGCAGCGTTGCCGCCGCGGCCATTACCATCCGGGCGGCCTCCACACCCAGCTCTGCGGTGTAGAGCTGGTTGAAGACGAGGAAGGGCGCCCCGATGTTTATGGTGTACCCGATCAGGGGGCCGATCTGAACCTTGGTGGCCTTCCTGAATACGAAGCCCAAACCTATGGTCGTGAACAACGGGATGACGGCGCCGATGTAGGGTGGAGGGGCCACAGGGCATCGGGCCACTCCCACCCTTCAAAAACCCGCCCAAACTCCCGAGTAATCGGACTAGATGGAGAATTGGATATTTAAGCGGAGCTTCTTCAAAACCCCTCACTGCTGGAAGAGGGATAATGATAATAACGGTACCCCTTGGGACCGGATGTGCTCTCCGTAAGGCCCGGGAGTAAGCTGGAGGCCCAGGTCTTCGAGCTCTGGAAGGAGCTGAACCCGGCCGGGGCCTACCTGGATGGTGTTGAGGAGTGTGTCGGCCGCGTCTTCGAGGCGAGCGAGGGGGAGGTGAGGGCGGCCATAAGGAGGATCAGGGCGCTGAGGAAGAGGGCCAGGGACCCCCTCATAGTGAAGGTGCTGGACTCCCTGGAGGTCACCCTAACCTATGAGGAGCCTTTCAGCACGCCCAACACGGTGCTCGGCGCCCTCTTCGGATACATGGTCAAAGAGGGCATCGTGGCCCAGCATATGAAGCCCCTCCTGCAGTCCAGCCAGCGCGCCCTCAAGAACAGCCGCGAGCGGTTATCCCGCCGGCCCTGGTCCACCCCCCTCAGGATACTGACCCAGCTCGCCTGTGCGGGGCTGAGGGAGGCGCTCGAAGCGGTCTCGTCGGGGACGGGAGACGAGGGGCTCAGGGAGGAGGTCAGGAGGACACTGGGGGAGGTGGAGGCCTATGCCGAGGCCTTCAGGGTCGAGGGGTTGGGCGCGGGTAGATACGAGGATGTGATGGGGGTGCTCTCCAAGGCCGAGCCGTCCATGGGCAGGGCCCACATCTATGAGAAGTGGATCCGGATGGCCTACGACTACACCGAGACAGCCCGGCAGCTGGAGGCCAAGGCCCTCAGGTGGATTCGAAACGAGCTGCCAAGACTCAAGGCGGTCACCGGGAGGCTGGCGGAGATACACCGATGCGACGCAACCCTGCAGGCCGTGGCGGAGGCCATGGCGAGGGCTGACGGTCTCAAGGCGACCCAACTGATAGAGAAGACCAAGGAGATCAGGGAGGTCTTCCAGCCCTACGTAAACAAATTCGTGGTCGGGGTGAACCCGGGCTACGAGACCGAGGTGATGGAGACGCCGCCCTACCTGGCCAGGCTCCTCCCGACAGCGGCGGCCTTCGGCATAAACCAGCTGACCCGCAGGCCGCGGCAGCTCTACCTGGTCACCACGGACGAGAGGCTGGCCCCCATGTCGAGCCTGGCGGAGCTCATCAACACCTGGGTCCATGAAGAGATGGGCCACGACCTCCACTTCTCCAACACGGCCATGGAGTATGGAGCCAGGGCCACACTCCTCGAGCGCCTGTCCACCCCCCACGCCGGGCCCATATCCGAGGGCCTCTCGTTCCAACGGGAGATGGAGTTCCTCGAAGCCATAAAGCGGTCGGCCGCCAAGAGGAGGAGGGCCCCCGAGGAGAGGCGGGTGCTCGAGTACCTGGAGAGGAACGGGGGCCTGGAGCGGAGGCTGCTGGAGCTCGAGTTCGTGACGAGGAAGTGGCGCCTGATACGCTTCCTCCGCGTCGTGGGCGACGCCAGGATAAACACGGACACCCAGAGCCTCCCCGAATTCCTGGCCTGGGCCGAGGAGACCACCGGTATAGACAGGAAGACCATGTACTACCAGCTCTTCCCAGCCCACCAGATCAATGGGCCGGGGTACGCCACGACCTACGCCGTCATCGGCCAGGAGATTGCGCGCATCGAGGCTATGGTCAAACATAACAGAAGAAAGCTGGTCCGACTCACCACCTACGCCTGCTCCATGGGCTACCCACCCCGGACAATATTTCTGCAGAGGCTGCGGGACTTCGCCGAGTCACTGAGGGCCGGAGGCTAGGGACTAGAAACTGCCGTGGTGGGGCGTCGTCAGCCCGGCAAAGCCGGCACAAGTTCCGTCATTACTCGGCCTCACCGAGGCCCACAGACCCTTAGCTGAGCCCTACCGGGTTGGCCCCACCTCAAAGGCCAGACTACACGATCTCAAACTCTATGGGCACCTTTCTCGGCCTCGGCCCCTCGGGTGTGAAGACAATGTCCCAGGCATCGATCTCCGGCCTTCCGACCACCAGCTCCAGGTCCTCCCTCATGTTTTCGGCCACCTCGAATAGAACCCTGCCGGGCACCTTAACGCCTTGAAACACCACCTCAACTAGACATTCTCCAGTAATCACTATCTTACCCCCCTTGTCCGCGGTCCTTAGCTCATAGGGTTCGCTCAGGGGTATGAAGCTCCCCACTTCCTCGGAACGCTTCCTAGAAATGATGCTTCTGCTGGCTCCTGTATCCACAAGACCCCTGAGCCTGAGAGCCTTTCCCCCATATCTGATCTCAACATCCGCAAACATCTGTTCAGTTTTCATGACTACCCCTCCACAGACAGACGCATCTCCCAGCAGATGGTGTGGATAAAGATTCATCAGGAGCTTATATCTTTAGATGGTAGATGGGACCCGTTTGAAGCCCGACGAATTAAGCGAGCTCTTCAGGTTGCTGTCCAGCGACAAGAGGAGGGGTGTGTTGAGGGTGCTGAGGCAGAGGGAGATGACGGCCTCCGAGATCGCCGACCTGGTGGGGGCCTCCATGGCGAACATCGCCCGAGACTACCTGGAGCCCCTGACGAGGCTGGGACTCATAGAAGCCCACACCGACCCCAACGACCTTCGAAGAAGGCCCTACAGGCTGACGAGCCTGGGCTCCCAAGTGGATGAGATGGTCAGGGTCTTGGAGGAGGCCGGGCCCCTGGCTCCACCAGCAGGAACCCAACAATTCTATGCACCTCATCAGGCAGGGGCCGGCTCAACCCAGCCCCCTCCAGCTCCCGGGCGTCCTCCCCTCCCCTACCTCCTCCTCTATAACTCGGGCTACATCGCAGCCTGGGGCCTATTCCTGTTATCCGTTAGGGGGCTGGCTGTGGGCATGTGGGGGCCTTGGGTCCCCCTCACATGGTTCTTCATATCCACCCTGTTGAGCGTGCTCTGGTATAGGGTTGAGCGGGGGTTCCTCCGCCGCACCTTCCCGCCACCGAGGGAGCCCAGGGGGTGAATGGTGCTAGGGCCCGCTCAGCTCCCCACCACGATGACCAATTCTCGTCAAAAGATAGTCATCAGGGCGTGAAGGGATGACTTGCTTTGTTTGATGACTGGTCCCTAATATTTTAGGGGTGGCCGCCGGTCTGGCATGGCCGGCCCGATCTGGCTGGGCTATACACTTCAGGGACGGAAGCTTCACCTGGAGATGGCCGAGGTGGGGCGTGGCGCCATCATCCTGGGGGAGAGGGCCTCCGACATCGGAAGCCTCTTCGCCTATGCATGCCGGGAGGCCGGGCTCAGCACACTGGTGATCGATGTGGTGGGCTCCATGGCCAGGAGGGTCTCGGGCTACTTCGAAACCTATGACCACAACGCCGTCCTCTACGACTCCATGAAGATAGGGGAGGATGCGAGGCAGCACGCCCAGCTGGTGGCCTCAGCCTATGCCCTGGCCCTGAACCTCTCCCCCCTCCAGGAGGCCATCCTCGACGCGGCCCTCCAGGAGGTGGTGGCCCAGGGCCCCACAGCGGGCCCCTCAGCCCTCTACGAGCTGGTGGGTGGTGTGGAGGGCTTCCCGGGCTGGGCGGTGGAGGAGCTGAGGGGTAGACTCGCAGCCCTCACCCCCCTCAAGGTACTGGGTGAGGTTGGCGTTGTGGAGCGGTGCCTGCTGGGCGGCTGCCTCGTGGACCTGAGCGGGTTGGAGCCGGCCGAGGCACAGGATGTGGCCGCAAACCTGGTGATCGCCAAGGCCCTATACCTACTCCAGAGCCTGGAGGGCGTAAGGCTGGACTGCCTCATCATCAACGAGGCCCATAGGCTCTTCCCCCACAACCCCAACCGGCAGGCCGGGAGGCTGCTCCTATCGCTTCTCGCGGCCCCCACCCCCCGCATCACGGTATCCTCCCTCCCCGCCGCCCTACACCCCTACCTGGTCGAAGGCTCCAGCCTCCGAATCTACTCCAGCGAGCTCTGGAACCGGAGGGCTGGGGAGGCCGAGCCCGTCCTGCCCAACATGGCGGTGATAGAGCACACGGCCTACGGCTTCCATGAAACCTTCATACCCAGGGGCTTCGAGCCCAGGGGCGCCCGGCCCCCGGGCCAGGCCCTCAGGCCCGAGGAGAACCGGGAGCTGGAGAAGCTGATCCTTCAGATCATTGATGCGGGCTGGGCGCCCACCAGGCTCTCGGCCGCCGCCTACCTGTCGCCCCACTATCCCAGGGCCGCCATAGAGGCCGCCATCGACAGGCTGCACCAGGAGGGATACATAGCGATCGTGCCCGCCGAGGCCAGGCCTGGGACCCGCATCTTCGCCCTGAAGCTCACCGTGGCCGGCAAGCGATACCTGGAGGAGCTGAGCAGGGGATGAGCAGAATAAAGACCCACTGCAAGGCCCTCGATATATTGCTGGACGGGGGCATACCGACCGGGACCATCACCCAGCTCTTCGGGGAGAAGCAGCTCGGCAAGAGCATCCTGTCGCTTCAGTCGGCCTTCGCCTGCGTCGCCGAGGGGCACAGCGCCATCATCATCGACACGGAGCTCTCCTACAAGAACTACCTGATCCCATCGAGGAGGGAGCCCATGGCCAGGCGCTTCGGCCGGCCCATCGACATCATCCAGGTGGACCTTCAGAGGAAGCCCAGGAGCTCCGATAGGAGGAGGACGGTGACCCGCTCCGACCTGGTCGCGGGCCTATCGGCCCTCCTGGAGAAGATGGGCGTCTCCTATACGGAGCTTCAGCTGGAAGAGGCCGCCGACGCCCTATGCCCCGACTTCGACCTCCACCTGGAGGGGCGGCTGCCCGCGGTCCTCCTGCTGGAGGTCCCTACTGTCGAGGGGCTCCTCAGGCTCCATGGGGTGGATGCCATCATAGCGCCCTCCCGCTCCAAGGAGCGGGATGAGAGGGTGTCCACCCGCATGGAGCTGAGGCTCCGGGCAGCCCCCTCGGAGCAGTCCCCCCTCCGCGAGCTGGCCCGGCGGGCGGGGGCCCGGCTCCTCATCTACGACTCCATCTCCTCACCCCTGAAGGCCACCTTCCCCAACACCCAGGACCTGCCCGCCAGGAGCTCCAGCCTGGCGATGATACTGACCCACGCCCAGAAGCTCTGCGTCGACTACGGTATGGGTGTGCTGATCACCAGCCACGTCTCCATCAACCCGGCCCAGGCATGGGACAGGAGGCCCTACGGGGGCGCCATCCTCGGACATGAAGCAAAGTTCAGCCTCGAGATCACCAGGGTGGGTGCCAGCCGCGGGGGTGGCAGGGGGGAGGCTGTCAACCCCGAGGATGAGAGAGAGGATGAGGCCGCCAGGCTGCTGTGGATCCAGCGGCACCCCGCCCTCCCCGACTACTCAAAGTTCGGCTACGCATGGATCGACCTGGAGGGCTTTCACTAGATGGGCTGGAAGCTCAGGCTGCTGGCAGCCCTATTCCTGCTCCTGGCCATAAGCTACCGCGCCTGGATCCTCATCCCCGCCCCCCTCCTCTACCTCCTGGCCCCCCTCCTTCGAAGAAGAGAGAGGGCGGGTCATGCGTCCACCGCGAGGGGGGTGTCCCGCCCAAGGTTTTCCAGGATCCGGCTGGCTGGGCTCTCACTCCTGGTCTTGGCGCTCATCGGGTTCGTGGGTGGTGGCCTGTACGCACCCGCCATGCTAGCCGCCGTCGGGTTTCTCCTGGTGGGCTGGTCCAGCGTATCCCGCAGCCCAGCACTCCGCACGCTCACACCCGCCAGGGAGTCTTGCCTCCTGAGAAATAGACTCAAACCCTTCACGTGGTATGTCCTCTCCGAGCTGAAGCTGACCACGGGCCGGATGTCTAGGGCCCTCTCAGGGATAAACCACACCCTGATCATCCTGGCCCAGGATGAAGCGAGGATCCTCGTCCTCCTACGCATCCGGGCATGGGGCCATGCCAGGGCGGAGAGCCTCGCCGCCTCCCAGCTCAGGGAATTAGTAAGGCAGCTCGCACCCCTGGGCGCCTACCCCCTACCCTTAGACAGCCAGCAGGCGGGCAGGTTTCTCAGCCACCCCCTGGAACACATAGGGCTTGATGTGGAGGGATGGCTCCCCGCCATCGCCACAGCCCCTTCAGACATGATATGCATCCAGGCCAGGGATGGGTTTGTGAAGGCCCTGGGGCTCTACAGGGTCAAGAACCCCCAACGGCGATCAGCACCAACCCTTCCCCCTCTGCCCCTCCGGCCGAGGCGCGAAGTCCTGCTCTGGGAAGCCCTAAAGATCCTAGAGAATAGGCTCCGGTGGCCCCCGCCCGACAAGTACACCCTCTTTCTCACGAGCCTCTACGCCAGCCGAAGGGCCACCACCGGGGAGAGGATAGTGGAGTGCGGGCCGCCCGACCACCCCCAGCATATCCTGGTCGAAGGCCTGGGCATACCAACCCTCGAACTCACCAGAAGCCAGCTGAGAATGTTGATGAAGGTCTATGGTGAGGACACCTCGCAAGAAGAGATCATCTGAGGAGGGCCGTTTTTAAATGGGAAGACGGAAAACGGCGATTTAATACTACCCATAACATGGCTCGTTGGATCTTAACGGTGCAGAACCACGCAGGCTGCTTGCTGCCTGCCGAATGGGCCAGGTTCGGAAACTACTGGGCTATCAGGTTTAGTGATGCATGGCGTGGGGTTCAGGCCCTTCATCTGCCCCAGCAACCTTTGGGTCTGGGGTGAGAGCACCTCGGAGAACCTAAGGGCCGCCGCGAGTATAATGTGCCGGCACATCCAGGGCTAGGCTATGGGCTGGTGCCGTTTCTCAGCGCAACGTTGTCTAGACGGCGCCTCTATTTATGATGAGGCAGGAGACGCGGGGATATACAGCACTTCTATGCGAGAAAGTGGTTGAGCCCGCAGCTCATCTCTTTTTATCTTCCCTGAGCCTCTCCGGTCAAACACTTAAGCAACCCGCTGAGATAAAGAGGCAGAAGTGGTTTCGAGAGATGCCCTTGCACCGGTCGGACCCGCCCGAAGAGGAGTGGCCATAGGGGTTGCGAGGGCGGCCTTGGATGAGGCCATCAGCTACACGAAGGAGAGGAGGGCCTTCGGCAGGCCCCTCGCCAAGTTCGAGGCTGTCCAGTTCAGGTTCGCCGAGGGCCTGACGCTCCTCGAGGCGGCCAGGCTCCTGTGCCTCAAGGCCCTCCGGCTGAGGGATATGGGGCACTCCTTCGCCAAGGAGGCCGCGATGGCCAAGTGGTTCTTGACAGAGACGGCCTTCAGGGTATTCGACGATATCCAGAACATGGGCGCCTAGGCTTCACCCTCGGGAGATTCCTCAATGAGGCGAGGCTCAGGTGGGTCAGCGGCCTCTTCCTGGAAGACGGGACCCCCAACATCATGAAGATAATAACGCCAGTGAGGTGCTGGGGAAGGAATATGTGCCGTACCGGTGACGGGAAGGGGGTGTGGAGGGCTGTCCGCCCATGAGGAGGTGTTATCGGGTCATTTAGCGGGAGGCCCCGTCAATGGCTATACAGCGCATACTCCCGAACCTTTTCAGAATCGGGGTTCCGCTCCCGGAAACCCCTGGCTGGAACTCACGCCACGTGACCACCGCTCCACGTCGCGGCAAGCGAGCCCCTGCAATTGATTGGTCGTAATATGCCTGCCCCTGGTAGGCATATGTGCCCGAGCTGGTAAACCCGGTCTTCGACACGCTCCTGCGATGGACCTTCCTCGCAGGGCTCTTCGCGATAGGAGCGATGGGCTACGACAAGCTGCAGGCCAAGCTGGGGGGATGGAGGGTTCCCGAGAGCGCCCTCGCACTAATCGCGTTGCTGGGAGGCCACTGGGGAATACTCTACGGAGCACTGCTCTTCCACCACAAGGTCAGCAAGCCCGAGTTCTGGACGCCCATATTCATCTCCTTGATACTCTGGCTTCTGGCCTTCGCCATGGCGGCGCATCTAATATGAGGCCTTAGGGAAGTGAGTATCCAGGGCGCTCGCAGCCATCAAGCAGTGGGCCTACCAACCTTCTTTTTCTCTAGCCTCGCGCCGAGCCCACCGCTTACCAGCTCTTACACTGCTCTTCTGGTCACATCGCTGTATCTGAATCTAAACCAGGCCGTCGTGAGGGCGGCCGCTGTGTATGCGGCGATGCTCAGGAGCAGCAGCCCTGTCTCGCCGCTTCGGCTTAGGCCCGCGAAGAGCTGGAGGAAGACGGAGCCGGGTGCCGCAGCCCCCAAACCGTTGAAGGTGGCCGTGGAGGCCAGCCTCACGGCCCCGTAGGTGGGCAGGTACCTCTGGGCCTCGAGGAGTGATGGGTCGTTGTTGACCGCGGCGATCACGTTGAGGTATGTTTCCGCTATGAAGCTGCCGAAGAAGACCAGCCCGGCCAGGAGCGTGGAGAGCATGCTCCTCCGGATCACCTCGCCGATGGCCAGCCCCAGCGAGTAGAATACCAGCGTGGATAGGATCGTGGAAAGCACGGTGGTGGGCAGGATGTTTAACCCCCTCTGGGGGCCGAAGACATAGGTGGATATGGCGGCCGCGAAGAATGTGTACAGGAGGATTAGGATGGAGAGGAAGGTGAGGCCGCCGGCCACGGCCCCCACGAAGTATTCGAGGCGTGTCAGGGGCCTGGTCAGCCAGTAGTCGGCCGTCCCCGCCTCATACTCCTCCGCCGAGGTCGTGGCGCCCACCATCAGCGCGAGCACATGTATGAGGGCCGTGGAGGGGGCGAGAGCTCCCACCACCCACGCATACCCCGCTATCGGCCTGGTCAGCGGCTCCGGCAGGCGCGTCAACACATAGTAGATCGCGACCTCCAGGAGGAATATGGCGGCCACGAGCACCAGGAGCCTCTTACGGGCCAGTGACCTCCTTATCTGGTATGAGATGAGGACTGTGAGGGCTTCAGCGGACAGCCCTTTCCACAACCTCTATGAAGACCTCTTCCAGAGTCGGGTTGAGCGTCTTCAGCCCCAACAGCCCCGAGCCTGAGTTGGCCAGTATCCTCGCCACCTCCTCCCGGGCATCGTAACCATTCATCACCACCGTCACATGCTGGCCCTCGGCCCTCACCTCACCCACACCCCTGACCGTCCTCAGCATGTCCAGTGTTTCGGGGCTCGGCGGCCTCCTGAGCTCAGCCACCACCCTGATCCTTCCCCGGTCGCCCAGCAGCTCGGCCAAACCCCTCTCCAACACCGTCCTGCCCATGTAGACCATCCCGACCGTGTCCGCCAGCCTCTCCACCTCATACAGCTCGTGAGATGAGAAGATGATGGTCTTCCCCTCCCTCTTCAAGTCCCTCAGGATGTCCCTGATCTGGACCCTCCCCACGGGGTCGACGCCCAGCATGGGCTCGTCGAGCACGAGGATCTCGGGGTCCCCCACCGTGGCCAGGCCTATGGCGAGCCGCTGCACCATCCCCTTGCTGAAGTTGCCCACTCTGCGGTCGGCGTGGTTGACGAGGCCCGTGATGTCGAGTAGACGGTCCACCTCCCGCCTCGCATCATCCCGGCTGAGGCCCCTGAGCCTGCACGTGACCGTCAGGAGCTGGCGGGCCGTGTAGAAGGGTGGGAAGACGGGCATCTCGGGCGAGTAGCCCACCAGAAGGTTGACCCTCTTCGGCTCCTCAAACGGGTCATATCCCAGCACGGACACCCTGCCCCCGCTGGGTTTCAGGAGCCCGAGTATCGCCCTGATGGTTGTCGTCTTGCCGGAGCCGTTGGGGCCCACCAGCCCATAGACCTCCCCCCGCCGGACGGTCAGGGAGATGGGCCCCACCCTAACCCCGTCGCCGTAGACCTTCACAAGCCCCTCGACGACCACTGTTTCAGACATAGTGAGGCTTGACGGCCCCCTGACCCTCGACCCCTCTCCGCCTCACCGTGAGGGCCGCCACCGCCGCTATGGCGCCGAGCCCCGCCACACCGGCCAGCAGAACCCTCGTGCCCGCATCCTCCGAGGGGTTGGCTTTACTCGCCGGGGACACCTGGGTCGGGGACGGCCCCTCAAAGAGGAACATCGGCGGCTGGCTGGGTGATGCGATGAGCTGGGGGAAGAACGCCGTCACCATGTCCGTCCTAGAAGCCTGAGCCAGGCTGTTGAGGTCGAAGTTGGCATCCGCGAGCCTTATGCTGAAGGTTACGACCCTCCCCTGGCCCACCGCGCTCCCCGTGAGGCTGTATATGACGCGGGACTTCACCAGCACCTCCAGGCTCGCTGACACAGAGAAGCTGCGGTTTGCATCCGCGCAGGTTCCAGAGAGCGCGTAGACGACGGAGGGGTAGCTGCGGCCACCAACGGTTCTCTCGCCTCTACCCACCTCCGTGACCGTAAGGCTACAGGAGACACCCCTCCTTGTAATGTTATATGAGCCCACGATGTCCCCGCTCGGTATTCGGGGGGCCGTGAAGGCCTGGGCCGGAACATCCTTCTCGACAACCGCGAAGCCGTCGTTGAAGGTCGACTCAAGCCTCAGGCGCACCCGGCCATCCCCATAAACCCTAACCACCCCCAGCCCCACAGAGCCGGAAACAGACCTCCCATCCGACGCCAAAGAGTATGTGTATGAGTAGCGCCAGCCCTCCTCCACAGCAGCTAGAACAGGGAGGGCGGCTGAAGCCACCAACACGACCAACAAGACTGTGTAAACGGCTGGCTTCACCACGGGTTGACCTAGGCTCTGCTAATTTTAAGCGTTGCTTGTAACATGTCTTGATAGGTATTGGGCGTGTGAGGTGGTTTTGTCTCCGTCCAATACATCGACCGCGAGTAACGTGACGGGTTATAAATGGACTGCAACAATGTAAGAGAGGGAGATGGGGTTAGAGATCAGGAAGGAAGTCCTGAGGCTGCTCAAGGAGGATGAGGAGTTCCGGTACACTGTGGCGGGCTTGATAGGACTTGAGGAGCTGAGATCAGGCCTAGCGAAGCTCCTGGACGCCCACGCAAAACTTGAAGAGGCGGTAGCCAAATTGGCGAGTGAGCAAAGACGCTCATCTAGAATTCTCAGACACCTGGCCAGATTTGAGGATTCAACGAGTATAACTCTTGAGGAGGAGGCCTACTCCATCGTCGAGAGGAGGTTGAGGCAGAGGGGCATGGACGTGAAGCTAGGGGCCCTGGTCAAGCCGTACGTGGAGCTGGACATCTATGGCTCCGACGGTTCACTGACCTTCATTGGTGGGACGAAGACCCGTCTAGCCCAGCGGCATGTCAGGGACCTGGAGCAGAAGATGGAGGTGATAAGGGTGCGCGAGCCAGAGCTGTTGAGAGGCAGGGTCGTCAAGACAGTCTACGCCATGTGGGTTCATCCCGAGGCCTACGAGGAATGCAAAGCCAGAAACATATGGCTGAACATGCCCGATAAAGAGCTCATAGAGCTGGAGCAAGTCCTCAGCAGAACATAAAACCTTCCACGAGAGTAAAGCTGCTGTAAAGGCTCTGTGTGCTCGTACAGATAAGGGGGAGCTAAGTGCAATTCACTTAAAATCTCCAGCCGAACGCGGGGCAACTCGTCAGCATTAGTTTATCACCTACCCGCTGTGGTTCCTAGGGGGGCTGCCATGGTGTCCCTTGAAGAGGTTCGTCTCCTTACCATAGACCTTTACGGAACCCTCCTAGATACACAGGGGAGCCTGCTTGGGCCCACTACCGATTTCTTGATGAGGAAAGGTTTCGAGGGGAGCCCAGCGATATTCCTGCAGCGCTGGCAGGGCAAGACGATCCAGAACACCATGATAGACACCCTCCTCCAGAAAGGGCACACCCCCTTCCGTGAACTCCTGCGCCGATCGCTCGTGTTCAGCCTGCGGGAGGCGAGCATCCCTTTCACGGAGGAAGAGGTGACAAGCTTGGTGGGGGAATGGGAGCGGCTCCGCCCCTATCCCGATGTGAGGGAGGGCCTCCTGGACCTCAGGGCCCGATACCCCCTGGTGGTCCTCTCCAATGGCGACCCGGATATGCTGGCCAAGGTGGTGCCCGCCCTCGGGGTGCCGATAGAAAGGACTATCTCTGCGGCTGAGGCGGGGGTGTACAAGCCCCATCCCGCCGTCTACCGCACAGCGGCCGAGGCCCTGAGAGTCGAACTTTCAGCCATCCTCCATGTCGCATCCCACCCCTTCGACCTCATAGGCGCCAAGGCCGCGGGGATGCGGACCGCCTACGTAGACCGCCACAAGACCCCCTTCGACGAAAGCCCGTACACCCCGGACCTGGTGGTGAGGGACTTTAGGGAACTGGCGGCCAGGCTGCTGCCAAAGCGATAGGAGGCGGGGATATATTTCGGGAAAACACCAGTGGCCATTGTCGAAGCTAACTCGCTGATTTCACCCTCTCATTACTCCGCCAGAGCCTCAAACGAGAGTGGCCTTCTTAGCCATCTTCGCCAGGAACGGGTAGAGTGAATCGATGATCACCTTTGTAGCTTAAGCGGAGGATGCGATGACAAGATCACGATGAGTTTCATTGGGGTATCTCACTGGCCTTATGGTGGTTCTTACGGATATAGCTTGGCTAAGCCTAAACGGTCCCCGGTTCCCAGGGTTCTCTTATGGGTCTCGCCCTCGAACAATACGTAGGGATACATGGTCAGGTAGGTGTCCCCTAGCCTCTGTGTGTGGTCGAGGCCTATGGCATGTCCTATCTCATGGGCGGCCACATCCTCAATGTCGAACGCCAAAACGCCGGGTACATCCTGCTTGGAACAGGTAAGTGTACCAAGCACTCTCCACGCATCGCCACTATCAAAGGTAATCTTGACCGAGACGATTGCCTTTGTGGCCACATTGTACGTGATGGAGGTGGATGCCAGGGCGCCACCCACCCCATCAATGAAAGCCCAGAGCACGCTGATCTTGGCCGTCTCGCCAGCCGCTGCCTCCTTGAAGAACTCCTTCACCCCGTCGCCGTTCGTATCGACTCCCCCATGCTCCTCCGCATCCCAGGTGTTGAACGCATTTACAACGGCCTGCCTCGCAAGGTTCAAATCGTTCGCTGTGCCAGGGGAACCATCGCCGTCGACGTCTCCGGAGCCACTGGGATCTATTTTGTAGGTCACAGGGAATTCTGTCCATTTGATCCCACGTATGGTCTTGAAGCTTTCCGAGTCCCTGCAGGGTGCTGGGTCAGGGGCCGTCGGACCCGTATGTGTAGGCCTGAAGTAGTCGACAAAGATAATGACATCGGTGTCCGGGGCGGCGAAGACAAGTGGGCCGTTGAAGACAAGGAGTAGGGCGAGGAAAGCCGTGACCAGCAGCCCCCTAAGTCTGCTATCCTCCATCGAGAAACTGTTGTGGCCTGGCTATTTATGCCTTCTCACACAGCATCGGCTTACAAGATACATCGATCTAGCGAAAGATTCACGCGCAGAAGAGCTTCGGAATCTTAAACGTGAGATAGGTATAGCTTCCTATGTCTTTGAGAATTTTAGCGTCTCTCCTCTCGAGCCGTTGGCCAACTAGGGTTACCCAACAACCCTTTCCACCCTAGGATTTCAAGGGTCTTCCGGCTGGTTAGCTTCACCTCTAAGCATCTTTATCTTTCCGTCAACCCCCCACCACCAACGGACATATCTCAGCGCCCACCTGCTTCCTGCTAGATAGGCAAGGGCCACAACGATGAAGAATACCCCACCGGCCAAATTCATGATTGGAAGCCATATACCATACCTGAGCGAAGTCATGGAGAAACCTATGAGGCTCGTGCCCAAGAACCAGAGACCCAGGAGAGCCAAGACAAGAGCTTTCCACATACGCCTCACGGGTTCGGTGACCATGGATGTATTCTTCAGCTAACCGCCTTTAATCTGTTAGGGTCATTGGCCGCGGAGTAGGCAACGAGGATATGGGTTGATCGCACACATGGCTGCAATCTACCAAGATTTGTGAGAAGTGGGCAGGGCACAGGGAGAGCAACGGAAATGATTCATGACAAGAATCCAACGTACCACCTCTATGTGACAGTCAAATGTTTACTCTTATTTTATTTACTAATTCTTCCCGTTTCCTCTCTTTGTTTCAACTAATCTGTCGTTGGCAGGCATTTTTAATCTTAGGAGGACATGGAGATGAAATAGAGTTTCGTCAACCCACCCTTCATTACTCTGAGCCGTGTTGATTCCATCAAGTCCCCACCTGACCACTATAGCAGGAGACCAGCTGTGCTCCTCCGAACACAATGAACAACTAAATGCTTCGTTGAAAGACCCTTGGCGAAGACGGCAATATACCTACATTCAAACCCTTCAAACCTCTACGCTTTTCAATTAGATTTTTTATCCATAATAAAAACAAAACAAGTACGAGCTTAAACAGTTTAATATTGGCTTAAGAAGGGAGGTTGCCCAAGTGGGCACGATATCCCATCTAGAATGTAGGGAGTGCCATACACAATATCCGGCCGAGAGGCTCTACTTCTGCCCCAGCTGCTTCGCACCCCTGGATGTAAAATATAGGTACGATGGGGTGAGGTGGACTCGAAGCCTTTTCCAAAACGCCCCCAGGAGCCTTTGGAGATACCTCGACCTCCTACCCATCGAGGATGAGAGCAAGGTAGTCGACATCGGAGCGGGCTTCACACCCTTGATAAAAGCGACCCGCCTCGGGCAGGAGCTGGGATTAAGAAACCTGTACATAAAGAACGATACGGTAAACCCCACCTTCTCATTCAAGGACAGACCCGCCGCTGTGGGTGTGTCGAAGGCGCTGGAGTTCGGGTTGAAGGCCGTTGGCTGCGCGTCCACGGGCAACCTGGCGGCCGCAACAGCTGCGTATGCTGCCAGGGCTGGTCTGAGATGCTACATATTCATACCCAGGGAGGTTGAGCCCGAAAAGATCGCCCACGCCCAGATCTACTCACCAACCATCATACAGGTGAACGGGAGCTACGACGCGGCGAACAGGCTCGCAGCCCAGGCGGCGGAAGCCTATGATGTGGGCGTTGTGAACATAAACCTGCGCACCTACTATGTGGAGGGCTCCAAGACCCTGGGCTTCGAGATAGCGGAGCAGCTCGGCTGGCAGACGCCGGACCACATAGTAGCGCCCGTGGGCAGCGGCGCCCTGCTACACGCAGTATCCAAGGGGCTGGAGGAGCTGGAGCAGATAGGTTTGATAGGGTCATCGAGGGTGAAGTTCACCGCAGCGCAGGGGGAGGGTTGCGCACCCATCGTTGAAGCCTTCAGGAGAGGCTCCGATACCGTAGAGCCGGTTGAGCACCCCAAAACCCTGGCGAAGAGCCTCGCCATCGGGGAGCCCGGCGACGGCATATACGTGCTCAGGAAGCTGAGGGAGTGTGGGGGATACGCGGAACAGGTGAGCGACCCGGAGATCGTCGAAGGCATAAGGCTGCTGGCCAAGACCGAGGGGATATTCTCGGAGCCAGCGGGCGGTGTGGTGATAGGCGCGCTGAAGAGGCTCGTCGAAGCCGGCAAAGTCGACTCCGATGAAACCATCGTATGCCTGATCACAGGCAGCGGGCTAAAAGCAACAGATTCACTAATACCGTACCTACCCAGACCATTGACTACAGAGCCCGAGCTGGGGCAAGTAGCCCAAATCATAGGGAGGTGATAGAATTGCCTGAAGTAACCGTCACCCTACCAGCATCACTGGCATCAGCATTGGGTGTAAGCAGAGAGCTCAAGATCGAGGCGCAGAACCTACGCGAGCTGATAAGAGCCCTAGGCGAGAGATGCGGCACAACCCTAACCCAGAGGCTGCTCAGCCGGGAAGGCGGACTCAACCCCTTCGTCAACATCTACGTAAACGGTAGAAACGTAAGATTCACAGGGGGGCTGGAGACACCCCTCAAGGAAGGCGACGAAATCCTCATTATACCAGCCATCGCAGGGGGCTAAATAAACGAGAAAACCCCGTTTATCCAAATGGGTTTACAAGGTATACAAGCTGTTCGCTCAAGCTAGTTTGCAACCTCACTCTCAAGATGTGCATCCTACCGTCAAGCCGTCCAAGAAGCCTTCGAAGTATGAAGCCGGCTATGTAACAGGGATGTCCACATCCATACCTCATGACAACTCTGGGATCACCAAGTCTACGCAGAATTGAGCGACCTTCAGAAACTCCTCAGGACGGGTGAGGGGGGCCAATATGAAGTATCTCGCCCCCGCCTCGACGTACTTCTCAAGGATGCCGACGCAGTCCTCGGGGGTGCCGAGGGGTATGCCCAGCCGCTCCCTCAGCCGCTCCAGCCCGATGTCGAGCTGCAACGCCTTCGACAGGACCTGGGCCGCCTTGGCCCTAGTCAGGGGAACCCTCGCGAAGTGGTGCTCCGGATACTCGTTGAACACATAAACCACCTTGGCCGGGACCTCGAACAAGCTGCGGGCCTGCTCGATCTCTGGGGCCACGCCTATGTAGGTGAACAGGCCCTTCGTGATCGCTTCCGGGTCCCTGCCCAAGGCCCGGGCATGGGCCTCCAGTGTCATGAGCTGGTCCCGGTACACATCGGGGCCTCGGGCGATGGGGATCCACCCGTCCCCCAGCTGGGCCGCGAGCCTTACCGTGCGAGGGGAGTTGGCCCCAAACCAAATGGGTGGATGGGGCTTTTGGAAGGGCTTGAGGTCGAGGACAGCCTCCCGAAGCTTGAAGTGCTTCCCGTGAAAGCTCACCTCCTCCTGGGTCCAGAGCGCCTTTATCACCTGGACAGCCTCTTCCAACCTGGAGACGGGGCTAGACCACTCCACGCCGAAGGGGTCGAGGTTCATGGACTCCCCGGGGCCCAGGCCCAGGATCACCCTCCCCCGGGAGAGATGGTCCACGGTGGCCACGATCTGGGCCAGCGTCTCCGGGTGCCTCCTATGCGGGTCGGAGACACACGTGCCCAGCCCGATCCTGCTCGTCTTGACCGCCAGGGCTGCCAGCGTGCTCCACGCATCCACGGCGGCAAACCTCCTCACGCCAAAGGCCACCACGTGGTCCGCCAACCATAGAGCATCCAACCCAGACTGCTCGCAGAGCTCGGCCGCCTGGAAGATGAGCTCGGGAGGGTAGAGGTTGGGGGCAAGCCCGAACCTGACCTGAGCCATTATGGGGGATGACGAGGCCCTTTTAATAAAGCAGCCATAAAGTCATCATCTGAGACGCCCAGACGGCCGCCTGCCTGGACAACGTAGACCTCACGCACAATTAGTCGCCCATCACCGAGAGGGCGAGCAGGATAGCTGGACGATGATGGAAAAAGAGCCTCTAGGGGCTGAAAGAGGACCTTCTTCCCGATAATCAGAAGACAATCTCCGACATCCATTTAACATGATTTATTTACAGGTCGCACCCTTGTGAGGGAAGTAGTGGTTGAGGATGTCTGGAAAACCTATGGCCAGGGATGGGTCTTACAAAGCATCAACTTAACGGTTGAGAGGGGCGAGTTTCTCGCGGTCATGGGGCCCAACGGGTCTGGCAAGAGTACGCTGGCCAAGATCCTGGCGACCGTTGAAGTGCCCACGAGGGGCAGGGTCTCCATCCGGGGCTGCGATACCATATCTGATTCGAAGGGTGCCAGGGAGTGGCTGAGCTATCTACCCGAGGAGCATGCCCTATCAAAGTACCTCACGGGGATGGAGAACATTCTGTTCTTCGGGAGGCTCTACGGGCTTGGGAAGGGGGAGATCGTGGCCCGTGCCAGGGAGTTGCTGGAGGAGTTCGGGTTGAGGGAGCATGCGGGCAAGCAGGTCGGTAGATATTCCAAGGGGATGAGGCAGAAGCTTTCAACCATAATAGCCCTCCTGCCTCAAAAGCCCATCATGATCCTGGACGAGCCCGCGGCGGGCCTAGACCCCCTCGCAAGAAGGGAGCTTCTCAGCCTTCTCCTGAAGAGGGTGGAGGGCTCCACGATCCTCATGAACACACACGTCGGCGAGGATGCGGAGATAGCTGGGAGGGTCGTCTTCCTAAGCCGTGGGAGGATAGTCGCGGCTGGCAGGCCGGATGAGCTGAGGCAGAGGTTTGTCAAGGGGGAGGTTCTCCACATCAAACTACCGGTGAAGTCGGATAAGCTCGAGGGCCTGTTGAAAAGCATCTCTACCGGAAGCCTGCTGAGGGTGACCGGTGAAGGGTATAGGGTGTATGTGGGTGACGCCGACGAGGCGGCCAAAGAGATATCCGAGAAGTCCAGAGACCTCGGTTTGAAGGTAAGCATAGCCAGGGAGGAGCCGTCCCTGGAGGATGCCTACGTGTTCGCGGTGGGGGGATATGATTAGGGAGGCCGAGGCCTTCACCATCAGGCAGTTCATGGAGCAGGTCAGGTCTCCCGCGAACCTATTCTGGACAGTGGTCTGGCCCATCTTCTGGCTCCTCCT